>CENV01044908.1_pt1 | contig 14517 bp, 10 predicted proteins | sample 530231 | NCBI WGS metagenome assembly CENV01 (sample SAMEA2619815, study PRJEB7988) | marine metagenome | biome: marine biome (ENVO:00000447); feature: surface water layer (ENVO:00002042); material: "saline water (ENVO:00002010), including plankton (ENVO:xxxxxxxx)" | depth 5 m | reverse complement strand
GACGTCCTTGATGGAGACGCCGTCGTACAGGTTCTTGACGGTTTCAGCGATGATCTTGTCCGGGCTGACCTGCTCCAGGCCGTGGCAGGCCTCGTGTACCAGGTGCTCCAGGCGCGCCATGTCCAGCGGCGCGCGGCTGCCGTCTTCCATGGTGACGGACATGTCCACCTTGTGCTTGGGCTCGGGCAGATCGCGGGCGCGCTCGGCGCGCTTGCGGGCCTGCTGGTCGCGGTACAGCACGTAGTCGCGGGCGACCTTGTGCTCGCCGTTGCGCATCAGCGCCAGCTCGACCTGGTCCTGGATTTCCTCGATATGAATGGTGCCACCGGAGGGCATGCGACGTTTGAACGTGGCGCTGACCTGCTCGGTGAGCCGCTCCACGGTTTCGTGAATGCGCGAACTGGCCGCGGCGGTGCCGCCTTCCACGGCCAGGAACGCCTTGGTGATGGCCACGGTGATCTTGTCGTCATCGTAGGAGACCACCTTGCCGTTGCGCTTGATGACGCGCAGTTGACCGGGCGCGGTGGCCGCCACGTCCTGCTGCGCATCGTCACCGGCCGGAACGCCGTGGCTGGCCTGATCACGATTCATATCCGTCTGCATGATGCCCTCTCCGTCTGTGTACTTTGCTGTGCTTGTGTTTGCTGCCGTGCCGGACGGTGTCCGGCGCTAGCGATTGCCGTCTGGCGGGTGCGTGCGCCGCCGGTCTCCGGTCGGCGATGGCGGGGGCCGGGAATGCGGTCCGGCGGCGCAAACACCATATGTAGTATTCCGAAACGTTGTGCTCTGGTCGGGCGGGGCGGCCGTTGGCGTCCGTGGGAGCCGTAAGCGGCTGATCCGGCGGCGTTTTTCCAGGGGCGGGAAAGAATCGGCCCGGCATCCTGGGAAGTGGTGCCAAAACCCAATATCTTGGGGTCGCTGCCCGATACGGCTACAAGTTATAGGTGAGACAGGCCATTTGCAACCTTTCCGGCTGGGGAAATCCTGTGGATAATCTGTGGGGTTTTGTGGGCAAGCCGGAACACCCCGCCGACGGCACTTGGGCCGGGCCCGCAAACCCTATATATTGTGCCTGGCGGGCGCGCCGTTTCGGTTGCCGGGGCGCACCGGTATGCGTATAAAAGATGCGAACGGCCCACATACATAAAATTGATAAGGACAAGGACGGGATGACCACCGTGCAGGATAACCCGCCGACCATCATGATCGTCGAAGACGATGAACGCCTCGCCGATCTGACCTGTGAATATCTTCAGTCCAACGGCCTCAATGTCACCGTGGTCAGCGATGGGGAGGAAGCGATCCGTCGCATCCGCTCGGAGCAGCCGGATCTGGTGGTACTGGATCTGATGCTGCCCGGCGCCGACGGGCTCACCGTGTGCCGCGAGGTGCGGGGTGCCTTCAAGAACCCGATCCTCATGCTCACCGCCCGCACCGACGACATGGATCAGGTGCTGGGCCTGGAGATGGGCGCCGACGACTACGTGGCCAAGCCGGTCAAGCCGCGGGTGCTGCTGGCCCGCATCCGCGCCCTGCTGCGGCGGGTGGAAACCGACAACGAGCGCGACAGTTCTCCGGCGCGCCTGGAGTTCGGCGCCCTGGTGATCGACAACTCCGCCCGCGAAGTGACCCTGCGCGGCGAATCCGTGGACCTGACCAGCGCCGAGTACGACCTGCTCTGGCTGCTGGCGTCCAACGCCGGCACCGTGCTGTCCCGGGAGACCATCTTCGAGAAGCTGCGCGGCATCCAGTACGACGGCCAGGACCGCTCCATCGACGTGCGCATTTCCCGCATCCGGCCCAAGGTGGGCGACGATCCGGAGAATCCCAAGCGCATCAAGACGGTACGTTCCAAGGGCTACCTGTTCGTGCGGGAAATGAGTTCCGGCTGATCGCCGGTCTGGCCGGAGCACCCCCTTGAGCAGCATTTTCGTCCGTATCTACGGCGGCATTCTGGTGGCTCTTCTGATCATCGGGGCGCTCACCTATGCCGGCGTGGAACTGGTCAACGACTACCGGTCGCTGATGTACCGGGAGCGCATGGGCAAAGGGACCTTCTACCTGATGGCGGAGGGCTACCGGGGGCTGGACGAAGCCGGCCGCCAGGCCCGCTCTCTGTACCTGAGCCGCCTGTTCGGCGCGCCGGTGGCGGTGGATAACCGGGAGGAGCTGGGGCTGTCCTACCGGGAGGCGCTGCATCTGGACGAGGGCCGGGTGGTACTGCGTGCCCGCGACGACGACGCCACCAGCGTGGACGTGCTCTACCCGTTGCCGGACTCACCCCTGTTCCTGCGCGCCCGCCTCAGCCGGCTCTCCGAGCAGCAGGCCCGGGCCACCGCCCGGCTGGTGCTGGACGCCCTGGGCAAACCGGGCGCCGGCGACCAGACCCTGGCCGGGCTGCGCGAACAGTTCGGCTACCCGCTGGCGATACAGCCGGTCTCCTCCCTGCTGCTGGATGGCGAACAACGCCAGCGGCTGCTGCGCGGCGAGGTGGTGTTCAGTCTTTCCGACAGCACCAGCCGCAACGCCAGCGTGCGCGTGCTGGCGCCGGTGGACGGCGGAGACCAGGCCACCTCCCGGGTGCTGGTGCTCGGCCCCATGTACCTGTTCGACCCTTTCCCCTGGCAACTGCTGGCCATCGCCGGCGTGCTGGCGCTGCTGATGGTGGCGGTGTCCACCTATCTGCAGGTGCGCCCGCTGCAGACCCGGCTGCGGCGCCTGGGGCGTGCGGTGCAACGGCTGGGCGCCGGTGACCTGGCCGCCTACGCGGATGTGCGCGGCAATGACCCCATCGGCCAGGTGGCCGCCACCTTCAATGGCATGACCGCCCATATCCGCCGGCTGATCGAGGCCCAGCGGGAAATGACCCGGGCGGTGTCCCACGAACTGCGCACGCCGGTGGCCCGGTTGCGCTTCGGCCTGGAGATGCTGGCCGACTGCGAGTCCGCCGAGGAACGCCGCGAGAAGCTCAATGCCCTGGACCGGGACATCGACCAGCTGGACCGGCTGATCGACGAGATCCTCACCTATGCGCGGCTGGAGGAGGGCACGCCCACGGTGGACTTCCAGCCGGTGTTCCTGCGCGAAATCTGCGAGCAGCTGGCCGCCGAACTGGATGGCATTCGCGGTGATATCGCCATCGAGGTGGAAGGGGACTCGGACCTGACCGTGGACGGCGACCCCCGCTACCTGCACCGCATCATGCAGAACCTGGTGACCAATGCCCTGCGCTACGCCGCCTCCCGGGTGCGCATGACGCTGCGCGAGGAGGGCGACTGCCTGGTGCTGGACGTGGACGACGACGGCAAGGGCATACCCGAGCACCAGCGCGAGCGGGTGTTTAAGCCGTTCGCGCGGCTGGACAAAAGCCGCCACCGGGCCAGCGGCGGTTACGGCCTGGGCCTGTCCATCGTCAAGCGCATCATCGAGTGGCACGGCGGTGACATCCAGGTCGGGGAAAGCGAATGGGGCGGCGCGCGCTTCCGTGTCATCCTGCCCCGGCATCAACAAGAACAACACGTATTGGGACGGGGCCGGCCCGGCGGCGCGTAGGCGCGGCACCGGGTAGGGGCCCGACCATGGATTGCAGTGGAGGCATGATGTCGTCTTATATTCTCGCCATCGACCAGGGCACCACCAGCTCCCGGGCCATCGTTTTCGACCGTGACGGCGAAACCCTGGGCCAGGCGCAAAAGGAATTCCGCCAGCACTTTCCCCGGGACGGCTGGGTGGAACACGATGCGGCGGAAATCTGGAACGACGCCATTACCCTGTGCCGGCAGGCGCTGCGCAACGCCGGCGTGGAGGCGGCGGACCTGGCCGCCATTGGCATCACCAACCAGCGCGAAACCACGGTGCTGTGGGACCGGCGCACCGGCGAGCCGCTGGCGCGGGCCATCGTCTGGCAGGACCGGCGCACCGCCGACACCTGCCAGCGCCTCAAGAGCGAGGGCCATGAAGCGCTGGTGCGCGAGCGCACCGGGCTGCTGCTGGACCCCTATTTCTCCGCCACCAAGCTGGGCTGGCTGCTGGACAACGTGGAGGGTGCCCGGGACCTGGCCCGGCAGGGCCATCTGGCGTTCGGCACCATCGACTGCTGGCTGCTCTGGAAGCTGACCCATGGCCGCGTGCATGCCACCGACGCCACCAACGCCTCGCGCACGCTGCTGTTCAATATCCACACCCAGCAATGGGACGACGACCTGCTGGCTCTGTTCGATATCCCCGCCTCGCTGCTGCCGGAGGTGCGCGACAGCGCCGGTGAGTTCGGCCGCACCGACAGCGCCCTGCTCGGCGCCACGGTGCCGGTGGCCGGCATCGCCGGCGATCAGCAGGCGGCGCTGGTGGGCCAGGCCTGCTTCCAGCCGGGCATGGTGAAAAGCACCTACGGCACCGGCTGCTTCATGGTGATGAACACCGGCCAGGCGGTGACCTCGGAGAACCGCCTGCTGACCACCGTGGGCTACCGGCTCAACGGCCACACCACCTATGCCCTGGAGGGCTCCATCTTCGTGGCCGGCGCCGCCATTCAATGGCTCCGCGACGGCCTCAACCTGATTTCCCACGCCAGCGAAACCGAGGCCCTGGCCCGGCGCGTGGGCTCCGCCGGCGGCGTCTATCTGGTGCCGGCGTTCACCGGCCTGGGCGCGCCCTGGTGGGACCCCCACGCCCGCGGCGCGCTGCTCGGCCTGACCCGGGACACCGGCATCGCCGAGGTGGTCACCGCCGGTCTGGAAGCGGTCTGCTATCAATCCCGGGATTTGCTGGAAGCGATGGCCGCCGACTGCGGACAACGGCCCACCACCCTGCGCGTGGACGGCGGCATGGTGGTCAACAACTGGCTCGGCCAGACCCTGGCCGATGTGCTGGGGGTGCGTGTGGACCGGCCCCGGGTCACCGAGACCACCGCCCTGGGGGCCGCCTACCTGGCCGGCCTGGGTGTGGGCCTGTTCGACGACCTCGACGCGGTGGCCAGCCATTGGCAGCGCGACCGGGCGTTCCAGCCAGCGCTGGAAGAAGTGGAACGGGAACGCCGCTATCGGGGTTGGCGTGAAGCGGTGAAGCGGGTGTGTTCAGACAGCCGCGCTTGAAAAGGCGACCAAAAAATGTGAATCGCCTCACATTTTTAACTATCATTCCCCCGGATAGCCGGTGACCTGCTGACCGATCATTCCAAAGCCCGGCCCGCGCGGCCAAGGGCAATCCATGGCAGCACCGTTCGCGTCTCCGTCGATGGTCTGGGGGAAGGATCATATGCGTGGTTGGCCCGCCGAGCCCGGCGAACGCCAGGATCTCTATTTGCGACGTCTCGCCTTCGCCCTTCTGGTAGGCGGCGGCGCCCACACGCTGGTCTGCTGGCTGGTGCTGCAGTGGGGCTTCTTCCGTGGTGGAGACAGCGCTTTCATCACCGTGTTCGCGGTGATCTGGGGTGGCCATCTGGCGCTGCTGGCGTTCGCCTGGCTGGCCTTCAACCGCCGTCTGCAAGATCCCTCCATGACCGAACCGCTGATGGTCTGGTCGATCCTGGCCTTGTTGCTGTCCGTGGCATTCGTGCAGGAAGTGCGATTGGCGGTGATGAGCTTCTTCTTCGCCATTCTGCACCAGGGCGTGTTCCGGGTACGGCGCCGGCGGGTGGCGCGGGCGGCGGCGGTGGCGGTGGCCGGCTACGGGCTGGTGCTGATGCATCTGCAACTGATCGGCGCGCTGCCCCGGCCCGGGGCGGAGTGGAGCCACTGGCTGCTGTTCGCCCTGATTACCCTGGCCATGGTGCTGCTGGCCAGCGAAATTTCCAGCATCCGTCTGCGCCTGCGGGAGCGTAACAGCCAGCTTTCCGACCTGCTGGAGCGCATCCAGGACCTGGCGATCCGCGACGAACTCACCGGCCTCTATGCCCGCCGCCATGCCATGGAACTGCTGGAAAAAGCCTGTAGCCAATCGCGGCGGGGGGGCTTCCTGCTGGCGGTGGCGTTCGTCGACCTGGACCATTTCAAGCGCATCAACGACCGCCACGGCCACCAGTTCGGCGACCGGGTGCTGGTGCGCTTCGCCGAACTGACCAACCGTTACCTGGGCGAAAAGGACATCGTGGCACGGCTGGGTGGCGAGGAGTTCCTGCTGGCGATGCCGGTGCTTGATCTGGACCAGGCCCGGGACAGTGTCACCGGATTGCTGGACGCGCTGCGCGCCCAGCGCTTCATGGCCGCCCCGGCCCTGGAAGTGACCGCCTCGGTGGGGCTCACCGTGGTGGGCCAGACCGAGACCCCGGACCAGGTGATGGCGCGGGCGGACCATCTGCTCTACCAGGCCAAGTCCGCCGGGCGCGACCGCCTGGTCGCCGCGGGGCCGCCATGAAGCCCCAGGACGACTGGCGCCGCGCCCGCAACCTGACGGTCAGTGAGTGGCGTCTGCTGCGTCGCCATGGACGGGCGTTGTTGGCGGTGGCGGTGCTGCATGTGCTGCTGACCCTGCTGCTGTGGTGGCAGGGGGCGCTGCAGCTGCCACCGGTGCTGCTGGTGGCGGTGACCGCCGGGCTGCTGGTGCCGGGCCTGGTTTACCTGGTCCTGGTGGAATCCGGGCTCACCGCCGACTGGCGCGAACCGAGCCTGTCGATGCCGGCGGCGCTGGTGTTGCTGCTGGCTTTCCTGGTCACCGCCTTCGGCCTGAATGAAGCGCGCAGCAGCGCGCTGATGCTGTTTTTCCCGTTGTTGCTGCTGGTGTCGTTCCGGCTCGGTGCCCGCTCGCTGCTGCGCCTGGCGGTGCTGGCCAGCGTCGGCTACCTGCTGATGCTGGCGGTGGCCGCCTGGGACCACGGCGTGCGCCTGAGCCTGACCCTGGAAGCCCTGCAGTGGCTGGTGTTTACCCTGGTGAGCGTGAGCTTCGCGGTCACCGGCAGCGGCGTCAACGGCCTGCGTCGGCGGCTGGCGGAGAAGAACCAGGCCCTGGCCGACGCCCTGGAACAGGTCAGGGACCTGGCGATCCGCGATGACCTTACCGGCCTGTTCAACCGGCGCCATATTCTGCAGGTGCTGGAACATCAGAAAGGGCTGGCCGACGGCGGCATTTATCCGTTTTCGGTGTGCTACGTGGACCTGGATTACTTCAAGGCGATCAACGATGCCTTCGGCCACGGCTGGGGGGATCGGGTGCTTCGTGACTTCGCCGATTTCGCGCTGGCGGACCTGCGCGGCGGCGACTATCTGGCGCGGCTGGGAGGTGAGGAGTTCATCATGGTGCTGCCGCAGAGCGACCTGGAAGGCGCCGAACTGGCCGCCGAGCGCCTGCGCCAGGGCTGGGGCGAACGGGACTTCCGCGCCCTCAACGGCCCGCCCAAGGTCAGCCTCTCCGCCGGCGTCGCCTGCTACCGCCCCGGTGAAACCGTGGACCAGCTTATCGCCCGCGCCGACCATGCGTTGTATCTGGCGAAAAGCCAGGGGCGGAACAGGGTTTGTCGGGAGAAAGGGGGGGCGAGTTGAAAGTTAAAAGTTGAAAGCGCGAACCGGGTTGTGGATGGCGAATGACGCCGTGCACGCGAAATGGGCGCGGGCACGGCCTGAAAGGCAGCGCTGGCCCATGGCGCGCTTTTAACTTTCAACTTGTCACTCCCCTCAGCGGCCGCTAATTCTGCCCTGTCAGAAGAAATTCCAACAACGCCTTCTGGGCGTGGAGGCGGTTTTCCGCCTGGTCCCAGACCACGGAACGGGGATCGTCCAACATATCGTGGCTGATTTCCTCGCCCCGGTGGGCGGGCAGGCAGTGCATGAACACCGCCTGGGGGTCGGCCAGGTTCATCAGCGCCGGGCTCACCTGGTAGTCGGCGAACTGGCGGGCCCGTTCGGCCTGTTCTTCTTCCTGGCCCATGGAGGCCCATACATCGGTGGACACCAGGTGGGCGCCGACCACCGCCTTGGTGGGGTCCCGTTCCAGGGTCACCCGGTGGCCGAATTCCTCCACCAGGGCGGCCGGCGGGTCGAAGCCCTCCGGGCAGGACACCACCAGCTCGAAGTCGAACTGCTCGGCGGCATTGATGTAGCTGGCGCACATGTTGTTGCCGTCGCCCACCCAGACCACCTTGCGGCCCCGGATCGAGCCCCGGTGTTCCATGTAGGTCTGCATGTCGGCGAGCAGCTGGCAGGGGTGGAACTCGTCGGTGAGGGCATTGATCACCGGCACCCGGGAGTACTCGGCGAACTGCTCCACGGTGTCGTGATCGAAGGTGCGGATCATTACCGCGTCGACCATGCGCGACAGTACCCGGGCGGAATCCTCCACCGGTTCGCCACGGCCCAGCTGGGTGTCCCGGGGCGACAGAAACACACTGGCGCCGCCGAACTGGGTCATGGCCACCTCGAAGGACACCCGCGTGCGGGTGGAGGACTTCTCGAAGATCATGCCCAGGGTTTTGCCGCGCAGCGGCTCATGGAACTGGCCGGTGTGCAGCATGGTTTTCAGCTCCACCGCCCGTTGAATCAGATAACCCAGTTCCTTGGGGGTCAGGTCCATCAAAGTAAGGAAGTGACGGGTGCTCATGGGCGCTCCGAATCACGGGCGAATTCGACCAATACCCGGCTCAGGGTGTCGGCGAGAAAGTCCAGTTCCTGGTCCTCGATCACCAGCGGCGGCAGCAAACGCACCACCGAGCCGGCGGTGACGTTGATCAGCAGGCCGGCCTCGCGGGCGCGGCCCACCAGCTCGCCGGCATCGCGGTCCAGTTGAATGCCGATGATCAGGCCAAGGCCGCGCACTTCGCGGACCATCGGCAGATCGGCCAGGCGCTGGCGCAGGGCGGCGCGCAGCCGCTCGCCCTTGGCGTTGACCGTGGGCACCACGTCGCGCTCCAGGGTCTCCACCACCGCCAGGGCGGTGGCGCAGCCCAGCGGGCTGCCACCGAAGGTGCTGCCGTGGCTGCCCGGGCCGAACAGCTCGGAGGCGGCGCCGGTGACCAAGCAGGCACCGATGGGAAAGCCGTTGCCCAGGCCCTTGGCGGTGGTCAGCACATCCGGCACCACGCCCTGCTCCAGGCAGGCGAAGTAGGCGCCGGTACGGCCGTTGCCGGTCTGGATTTCGTCCAGCATCAGCAGCCAGCCGTGGCGGTCGCAGCGTTCCCGCAGGCCGCTCAGGAAACCCGGGTCGGGTACCCGCACGCCGCCTTCGCCTTGCACCGGCTCCACCAGCACCGCCACCACATTGGGGTCCTCGGCGGCGGCGTCCACCGCCGCCAGGTCGTCGTAGGGCAGGGCGCGAAAGCCTTCCACCAGCGGCTCGAAGCCTTCCTTCACCTTGCGGTTGCCGGTGGCGGACAGGGTCGCCAGGGTGCGGCCATGGAAGCTGTTTTCCATCACCAGCACCACCGGGTGCCGGACGCCGCGCTTGCGGGCGTGCAGACGCGCCAGTTTGATCGCCGCCTCATTGGCCTCGGCGCCGGAATTGCCGAAGAACACCTTGTCCATGCCGGCCAGTCGGCACAGGCGCTCGGCCAGAGCTTCCTGGGCCGGAATCCGGTACAGATTGGAGGTGTGCACCAGGCGCGCGGCCTGCTCGGACAGGGCCCGGGTCACCGCCGGGTGGGCGTGGCCCAGATTGCACACGGCGACGCCGGCCACCGCGTCCAGATAACGCTTGCCGGTCTGGTCATAAAGCCATACACCCTCGCCGCGCTCGAAGGCGACCGGCTGCCGGGCATAGGTGGGGATCAGGAACTGCTCGCTCATTGCTTTCTCACCAAACGAAAAACGGCAGCCTTGGCTGCCGGGTGGACTGTGGATAATACTGGTGGACGGCATACGACGCAATTGGTCGGATCGCGGCTAAAGCCGCTCCTACAACACAAACGCCCTTTTCCGCGGGAGCGCCTTCAACCGCGCCCCCCACACGGGAAGGCACCACCCGTAGGAGCGGTTTCAACCGCGACCCCACACGGGGAAGGCACCACCCCGTAGGAGCGGTTTCAACCGCGACCCCACACGGGAAGCAGCCACCCCGTAGGAGCGGTTTCAACCGCGATCCCACACGGGAAGGCAGCGCCTTCAACCGCGATCCCGACCACGGCCGGCCACCTTGCCGCCGGCCCGCCCTCAGCCACGATTCACCAGGGGAGAATCCATGAACCCGATCCAACTGAGCATCTTCGCCAACCGCCTGGCCGGCATCTGCGACGAGATGGGCGCGTTGCTGCGCGCCAGCGCCCTGTCGCCCAACATCAAGGACCGGCTGGATTTCTCCTGCGCCATCTTCGACGCCGCCGGTGGCCTGTGCGCCCAGGCCGCCCACATTCCGGTGCACCTGGGGTCCATGGCCTACGCCATGGCGGATCTGGTGGAGGGCCGGGAATGGCGGGCCGGCGATCTGCTGGTGGTCAACGATCCCTATCTGGGCGGCACCCATTTGCCGGATGTGACGGTGGTGGCGCCGGTGTTTGTCGACGGGCGCCTGCTGGCCTTTACCGTGACCCGGGCCCACCACGCCAACATCGGCGCCAGCAGTCCGGGCTCCATGCCGGTGTCGCGGACCCTGGACGAGGAGGGCCTGGTGATCGCCCCGCAATGGCTGAAGCGCGCCGGTGACTGGCAGGTGCCGCTGTGCCGGCGGCTGGCCGGGCTGGCGGACGAACCGGGGGCCAGCGAGGCGCCCCTGGAGGTGCCGCGCTTCGCCGACTTCGCCGCCCAGGCCAGCGCCTGCCAGGCCGGTGCCCGGCGGCTGGCGGACCTGATCGCCGAGCGCGGCGCCGACGCCCTGGACCATGCCCTGGTGGCGCTCAACGACTACGGCGAGCGCCGCATGCGCCAGCGTCTGGCGGATCTGGCCGACGGCGTTTACCGGTTCCGCGATGTGATGGACGACGATGGTCAGGGTCAGCGAGACATCCCCATCGCCGTCACCCTCACCGTGGACGGCGACCGGGCGCACCTGGATTTCACCGGTACCGCCGGGCAGGTGGCCGGCAATATCAACTGCCCGCTGTCGGTGGCCGCCGCCGCCGCCTGGTACTGCTTCCGCTGTCTGCTGCCCGACGACGCCCCTTCCTGCGCCGGTCTGTTCCGGCCCATCACCCTGGCCGCCCCGGAGGGCAGCCTGGTCAATGCCCGGCGCCCCGGCGCGGTGGCCGCCGGTAACGTGGAAACCAGCTCGCGCATCGTCGATGTGGTGCTGGGTGCCCTGGCTGGCGCCCTGCCGGAGGCGATCCCGGCGGCCAGCCAGGGCACCATGAACAACCTGGCCATGGGCGAGGGCGGCGAACGGCCCTGGGACTATTACGAGACCATGGCCGGCGGCCAGGGCGCCCATGCCGGCGGCGACGGCCTGTCGGCGGTGCACAGCCATATGACCAACACCCTGAACACCCCCATCGAAAGCTTGGAAGAGCACTACCCGCTGCGGGTGCTGCGCTATGCCCTGCGGCGCGGCAGCGGCGGCGCCGGCCGCCACCGGGGCGGCGACGGCATCGAGCGGGAATTGCAGTTTCTGGCGCCGGCCCGCTTCACCCTGCTTACCGAACGCCGCCACCACCGGCCCTGGGGCCTGGCCGGGGGCGAGCCCGGCGCCGCCGGCGAAAACCGCCTCAACGGCCAGGCGCTGCCGCCCAAGTATTCCGGCCAGGCGGTCGCCGGTGACCGGCTGTGGCTGGCTTCCCCCGGCGGTGGCGGCTACGGCCGGGCCTGAGCGGCCGGTGAGAAGCGTCAAGTGACTATCTGGTAACAAGAATCAGTTTCATTATCTTTCCCGCTGTTTGTGACATTCATTTTGCTCAGCAAGCAGAGACACCATGGGGTAAGGATAATGACGAAATCACATCCCGCGTCGGGGATTCTGTATCGGTTCGCCGGCGCGCCGGTCCTGATGCTGGCCGGCGCGGTGGCCGCCGAAACCCATCGTCTGCCGGCGGTGGAAATCATCGGCTCCTCCAGCGATACCTTCAGCCTGTCCGGTTCCGCTCATGTGCTTACCGAGCAGGATCTGGAACGCAAGGAATACACCGATGTGCATCGCATGCTGCGCGATGTGCCCGGCGTCTATGTGCGGGAGGAGGACGGCTTCGGCCTGCGCCCCAATATCGGCATCCGTGGTACCGGCACCTCCCGCTCGGACCGGGTCTCGATGATGGAAGACGGCATTCTTATGGCCCCCGCCCCCTACGCGGCGCCGGCGGCCTACTATTTCCCCAGCGCCGGGCGGTTCAGCGGCATCGAGGTGCTCAAGGGGCCGGATACCCTGCGCTATGGGCCTTTCACCGTGGGCGGCGCGATCAACTTCCTGTCCACGCCGATCCCCGACGGGCGGGCCGGCCGCATCCAGCTGGAGGCCGGCGAGGACCGCCACCGGCGCGGCCATTTCTGGTACGGCGGCACCGAGGGGCAGTGGGGCTTTTTGCTGGAGACCCACCAGCAGGCCAGCGACGGGTTCAAGGACATTGACCGCTCCAACCGGGGCACCGGCTATGACAAAAGCGACTACGTGGCCAAGCTGCGCTGGACCGCCGCCGCCGACGCCGCCGTGCAACAGGCCTTCGAACTGAAGCTGTCCCATTCCAGCGAGGTCTCCGACGAAGCTTACCTGGGCCTCACCGACCGGGACTTCCGCGCCAATCCCAACCGCCGCTATGGGCTCAGCGAGCGGGACCAGATGGACAACGACCACGACGGCATCGTGCTGCGCCATGACCTGATGATCGGCCCGAGCAGCCGTCTGGAAACCGCCATTTACCACAATAAATTCAACCGCAACTGGTACAAGGTGGCCTCCGCCGGAGGGCAGGGCATCGGTGACCTGATCGATGACGCCAACAACGGCAACGGCGGCGCCCAGGCGATCCTGGATGGCCGTCAGGACGTGGCCGACGTGCGGGTGAAGAACAACAACCGGGAGTACACCGCCGAGGGCATCCAGACCGAGCTGTCCCACGGCTTTGACTGGGCCGGTGTGCGCCACGATATGGTGGCCGGGGTGCGCTTTCACCGCGACGAGGTGGACCGCTACCAGCCGGTGGATACCTTCGATCAGGTCAATGGCGCCCTGGTGCCCACCGGGGTGATCCTGCCCACCGGCGGTGACAACCGGGTGGAGAACGCGGACGCCTGGTCCGCCTGGCTGGTGGACAAGCTGTACCTGGGCGATGTGATCGTCACCGGTTCACTGCGCTACGAGGATGTGGAAACCGAGGCCAAGCGCTACGCGGACCCGGGCCGGGCGTCGGTGAGCAGCCGGGTCGACAATCAGGTGGACGAGGTGATGGCCGGCCTGGGCGCCACCTGGCTGGTGAGTGACCAGTGGTCCCTGCTGGCCGGCGTGCACCAGGGCTTCGCGCCCCCCGGCGCCTCCTCCGTGGCCGGCACCGATCCGGAGAAAAGCCTCAACTACGAGGTCGGCGCCCGCTACTGGGGCCCCGGGTTCAGCGCCGATATGGTGGCGTTCTACAGCGACTACGAAAACACCGTGAACAACTGCTCCCTGGCGGCGCCGTGCCCCAACGGCAGCACCAGCGGCTCGCAGAGCTTCGGTGAATCCCGGGTGCGCGGCCTGGAACTGGGCATCAACAGCCAGCTGTGGCGGGGCCGGGCGCTGGAGGCGCCGGTGCGGCTGGCCTACACCTATACCGACGGTGAGATCAGCCAGGACGCGGACGACGGCAGCGTGATGAGCGGGGATGTGCTGCCCTATCTGCCGGAAAACCAGCTCAGCCTGACCCTGGGGCTGGAACGTCCGGCCCGCTGGGGCGCCTACCTGACCACCGTCTACGTGGACGAGATGTGCATCAATAACGCCTGTGACCGGCCCGGCTCCAGCCGTTTTGACCGCACCGACGATGTGCTGGTGGTGGATCTGGCCGCCTCCTATTATCTGAACAGCGACGTGGAGGTCTACGCCAAGGTGGACAACCTGTTCGACGATCAGGAGATCGTCGCGCGCACCCCGGACGGCGCCCGCCCCAACGCCCCGCGCACCGCCTATATGGGCGTGCGGGTGTCGTTCTGACCGACACGCCTTGAAACCGGAGGGTGGCGTCCCCACCCTCTACGGAATCCGGCGCGGGTGTTATACTCGCGCCCACGATATTCCGTATACAGGTGGTTTATATGGACGATGTGATTACGGTCATCAAGGACCAAATCGCGAAGAACCCGGTGCTTCTGTACATGAAAGGCACCCCCCAGTTTCCCCAGTGTGGTTTCTCCGCCCAGGTGGTGGAAGCCATGACCAACGTGGGCAAGCCGTTCGCCTACGTGAACATTCTGGAAGCGCCGGAGATCCGGCAGAACCTGAAGGAATTCGCCAACTGGCCGACCTTCCCGCAGCTGTGGATCAGCGGCGAGCTGGTGGGCGGTTGCGACATCGTCATGGAAATGTACCGCTCCGGTCAGCTCAAGGAGCTGGTGGACGGCGCGGCGGTGGAAGGCGACGCCTGAGCGTCCTGTTTACCCGCCCAGCAAAAAGGCGCCTTTCCGGCGCCTTTTTTTGGTTTATCGCGCTCTGGTCGGCAATTTCGCTCCAGCCGGGGCGCGGCTCAGGGCGCGACGCTCTTCCGGG
>CENV01018839.1_pt1 | contig 14525 bp, 15 predicted proteins | sample 530231 | NCBI WGS metagenome assembly CENV01 (sample SAMEA2619815, study PRJEB7988) | marine metagenome | biome: marine biome (ENVO:00000447); feature: surface water layer (ENVO:00002042); material: "saline water (ENVO:00002010), including plankton (ENVO:xxxxxxxx)" | depth 5 m | reverse complement strand
GATCCGATATTTTACATCCCGATGGTTACGAAATAAGGAGGCAAAATCATCATAACTTGTATAAGCAATACCGACGGCTAGAAAGCAGAAGCAGGCTGCTGTAACAAGACTTTGCTTCATCTGTGTGAGTGTTCTTGCTTTGGGGATTTTTATGTACACCAGCAATAACGAAGGGATGATACCCAGTGCTATTAACGTGATAAAAAAACTGGTAGAAAGCTGATCTCCCGCCTCTGCTGGATCGGTTTCCATGGTGTTGATGAGCATGTCGGAGTCAATAACAATACCGTATTGCAGCATATAAAATGAGGCCGGCGCCGCCACAATAATTAGAATAATTGCCAGTGGCTTGAATGCATTAATGAACCGGCTTAAAGCCAGCACAAAGGCATAAAAACAGAGTGTGAATGCCATTAACTTAAACTGAGTGAATGGCTGGACACCATAAGTTTCCAAAGCGCCCAACAAGGCAGCTGAGTAGGCAAAGGTTAGCCAAGTTGCAACAACTATTAACAGTACTGAAAAATTAAGGGTTAGTCGTTTCATGCTGCTCACCTATATGAAAAATGAATAACGCGATGCTCCAGCAGATAAAGGCTGTGGTGATATCGTCGACGAAGAAATGGGCGCCTCGCAGTTGTTGTGCAAAGCCGAGGATGAAGCCAACAAGAGATGAGAAAACGGCAGATACCTTAGCGAGGCCTGGCCGGGTTTTACACCAAAAAAAATACAGCCCGATCCACGCAAAGCCGATACTCGAGTGCCCCGACGGAAAACATCGTCCAGAGCTAAAGGAGCTGTCATTTAACGACCATAAACTGAAGTAAGGTTTGGTCCCGCCGTATACACGCAGATCCCAGGGGCAGTCCATCCCCAGAGTGGCTTTAAGGTAATTAACCAAGCCAAAAGACAGTAAAATGGATAAGAGCAGTAGCACATAGCGGCGCCGCTGAGCGATATTTCTCCCTGAAACAAACTGAACCAGGGTTAAGGCTAATAGTGAAATGACAGCGATGAGATTGAGGTTGCGTACACCTTCATGAAGAATGGTTTCAGTAATGAAGTGGTGTTTAAGTGACCACTGCGCCCCTTCTAGCCGATAGAGCTCATTGGCAACTAAGAACTTGAGATCAAATAATTCTGCTGTTGTTAACACCGCAATAAAAATCACCAGAGTAAACAGCCAACGTTGGCTGATAGTTGTCACCTTCAAAGCCGGCATAAGAGTGCTGCCCAAACGATGATGAACTGAAGGATGGCAAGAAATACAGCGGCCGACGCGATATCTTTCGCTCGCGCGCTAAGCTCATGAAAGTCTGCGCCGATGCGGTCAACTACAGCTTCTACAGCGGAATTAAGCAACTCAGTAATGAGTAAGCCGGACAGAGACAAAAACATTAACAATCGCTCTGTTAACTCCAGCGGTGCCAGCACTAAAATAGGCGTTAATAAAATGACCAGTACCACTTCTTGCCGAAACGCGGCTTCAAAAAGCCATGCAGCCTTTAGCCCTTTTATGGAATACCGCGTTGCATGAAGTATTCGGATTATTCCTGTTTTTCCCGGTTTCATGATGAGTCCTGTCACGATAAAAAGTGCATCCTAAACGACCAATATTAAGTTCAGCTTAAGGTTCTCCCTTTACTATCCATCGCATCACTACAGCTACAAATGGATTGGATTGTTAATGCGGAATGTTTTTCTAAAAAAAAGGGCGCGGTCTTTAGCGCACTATCACACGCTGATTGTAGGGTTTGGGCTTGGCTTAATCATTTTGAGTGTCAGCCGTCTGTTGCTGTTTATCTGGCAGTTTGATCGCGTAACGGAGGCCGGGAATATTGACTATCTGATGGTGATGGGATTGAGAGCTGACGTTATTCAAATGGGATATCTGACACTGCCATTATTGTTATTGGCGCCGTTATTTCTAAACCGCTGGGGTTTGGGGTTATGGCAAAAAATTCAGAGCATCTGGCTGATTGCCGCTATTACCTATATTGCGTTTATGGAGATATCAACACCAGCCTTTATTATGCAATACGATTTGCGACCTAACCGCTTGTTCATTGAATATTTAGAATACCCCAAAGAAGTGTTTAGTATGCTCTGGGCCGGTTTTAAACCCTGGTTATTTTTAAGCGGTGTGGTTGTGATTGGCTGTTTATATGGATTAACTAAAATAGCGAAGCGCTTGAATAAACCAGCGCCCGTTGATAACAATCACATTGTCAGTTCTTTGATTGTCTGGCCGTTGTTAGTGATCCTTGTTTTTGCTGGTGTCCGCTCAACCCTGGCGCATCGGCCGGCTAACCCGGCCTTTTTTGCGGTGACGTCTGATGCACTTGTGAATAGTTTAGTTATTAGTTCAGCTTACTCTGTAGAGTATGCAATTTATAATATGCGTCACGAAGCAAGTGCTGCCAGTGTGTATGGTAGTGTCCCCATCGATCAGATACTCAATACCGTGAAAAAACAACCTCACTTAGTTGGGAAAACCTTTCCGTCTGAAAAACACCCAACAGTGCATTTTAATCCCGCTTCCCGCAACTACGATAAACCGAAGAATATTGTTGTTATTTTGGAGGAGAGTCTGGGGGCTACTTTTGTTAAAGATTTAGGTGGGATTGGTGTGACGCCAAACCTTGAACAGTTACGACAGGAGGGTTGGTGGTTTAAGCAGCTATACGCGACAGGAACTCGCTCGGTTCGTGGTATTGAGGCGGTCATCTCAAGCTTTCTACCAACGCCTGCAAGAAGCACGGTAAAGCTCTCTTTATCGCAGCGAAACTTTTACACAGCGGCGGATTTGCTGTCGCGTAAAGGCTATTTCACCGAGTTTATTTACGGTGGTGAAACACATTTTGACAATATGGGAACCTTTTTCATCGGCAACGGCTTCCAGTCAACATTGGGGCAAAGTGACATCACTAATCCACAATTCGTGGGTAGTTGGGGAGCCAGTGACGGCGATTTATTTAATACCGCGCATCAGCGCTTTGAGGAGCTAGAGAAAACTAAGCAGCCTTTTTTTAGTTTGGTTTTTACCTCGTCTAATCATGAGCCTTTCGAGTTTCCGGATAATGAAATTGAACTGTATTCGAAGCCAAAAAATACGGTTGAAAATGCGGTTAAATACGCCGATTTTGCTCTGGGTGAATTCATTAAAAAGGCAAAAAGAAGTGAGTATTGGGAGGATACGATTTTTTTGATTGTTGCAGACCATGATACGCGTGTCTACGGCAACGAATTAGTGCCCATTAATAAATTCCATATACCGGGGCTTATTTTGGGAGGGTCGATTGAACCCAAGGAAATAGATTCAATAGCCAGTCAAATTGATTTGTTACCGACTGTTATATCGTTGGCGGGCGTTTCTGCCCAAACCCCGGCGATAGGTCAGGATCTATCTGCAGAAGATGTACCGCCTGCCAATCGTGCGATGATGCAGTTTGGCAATAATTATGCGTGGATGACTCGCGAGGGTGTGGCAATTTTGACTCGGGGTGACGATATGACGGGCCTTTACGACGTTAAGAAAAGCCGTTTTGTCGCAGATGATAAGACGAATAGCCAATTACGCGAAGAAGCACTGGCACATGCACTGCTGCCATCCTGGCTGTATCAAAATCAGGCTTACTATGTGCCGGAGGATTTTAAGTAGCCAGCTGGGAAGCCCAAGCTTATCATTTTGGTAGCTTAAGATTACCTTAATATAAGGTATTCATAATGACTCCTGAAATTAAAAAAAGGAGGGGGTTATGAATACCCATTATTTAGGCTTATAAAAGATTAATCACTGGTTCACGGTTATTCTTGTGACTATTATGCTGATACTCGGCTATATGATGTTTTTTGCCGCGAAAGAAAGTACTGAGTGTCTAGTGAACTAGTGGTGATTCACTAAGCAGTTTCCCAAAATAAGGAAATGGGAACAAGCAAACGCACTAAAAACAGGCTATTGCTCCCTTTGTACTCTCTTAAGTACTCAAGATCACGCTTACAGTAAGAAAGGAAATCCATCATGAGCGAAGTGCAAGCGGTTAAAGAGCTGAAACATTAAAGATGAACAGTACTGAGGCAAAAATACTTAGTAAGTACGGCGCTACGTAATCGGTAAAGTAACTACGAGTTATGGCAGCTACAATACCTGCAAAAATAGCTTCTTTCCAAACTTGGCTGAATTGCACATCAAGGTAATCTGTTTTACTTTCGCCGTCAGAGTCATGTTCAAGCGCTACCAACACCTTCCATGTTGATTCTCCCGGGCGTTTTGTTCCTAGCGGCTCTTGTATTGAAAACTTTTTATCAGATCCAAATTTAGTGGTGGCAAGAGTGTTGATTTGGTTTGATGCATACCGATTTAAGAGCTCAAGATAGCGTTTTCGTAGTCCTGGTCCAGGCTCTTGGTTTAGGTACACGAAATAGCGATAAGTTAAGTAAACAATAGCTGAGAAAAGCATCCAAAGTACAGCACTAGGTTGTTCAAAAGTTAAATGAATGCCCATCAACTGGAAAGTGTGAATTTTAGCTTTAGAAAATTCTAGAAAGATTAAAACTAATGATACGGCAACCAGGTTACGACGCTGACGTAATAAACCAGGAGACATATCGTGCGCAGCTTTCACATTATCTCCAAAGTTCATTTATTAACCATCATCTTTAATATTACCTCTCGATCTTGGGCGGCCTAGAGTGACCGACTTACTGTTCGGTCACTAGCCATATAAATGGAGTGGTTTGAGAGCCGTCCTAAGTATCCAAAGGAGACCTTGTTGAGCGCTATATCGTCCTTAAGTTATGACTATTATGCCACGAATGGTCTCGATGTCACGGGGCTTAGCTATAGGGCTTGTTCCCAAACTAGGATATGAATTGCCACTAGTTCGAATGGCGTAGCTGATGATAGTTGAATATGTCCCTCGGATAATTATTTCTGACGCAATTTGCCAAGCAACTGTGGTGCAAAAGCTTCTACTATGCCCTGCGCTAACTAACTAGGTACCTGCATTGCTACAAATTAGTAATCCGGCACATTGATTTGCTCTTTTATCACGCAAATTGACTCGTTTACGGCTTTTGAGCCTATTCTAGTTTTGGTTTGGCAAAATACGGGCAACATAACTGGACTAACTAACAGGGAGATATGGATATCCAGTACCTTTTTGCGTGCCACATTCTGAGCACTAACAGCCGCCTCATTCAGCGAAACTTCAAACCTATATCACTGCAGTGCATTGCCAATGGTTAAGGAAAAAACTATGCACAGCTATTTATACGTTGAAAGTTACTATTTGCGAGGCTTCGGTCATGATTAGTCAGCACGGGCTGTTAGCAGTTAAAACGGAGCCTGGCAAGATAACGATCATCGAGAATCCAAGCGTTATCTCACTACGTGCTGCTGGAAACTATGTCGAGTTGTTCTTTGAGGATGGACGTATGCTTCACCGAGCAACGCTGCAGTCTATGCTTGGGAAAATGCCTGAATATTTTTTACAAATTCATCGTAGCCACGTTGTTAACTTAAAACACCTGAAGCACATACAAAGTGAGCTAGGGCGCTATACTGAGTGTGTTATGTCAGACGGACAGCAGATACCTATTGGCTCTCAATTCAGATCGTTGTTAATGATGAAGCTCGGTCTGCAATCAGACGACTAACCCTTCATGTTCACCACCTATATTTACTGTTTACTCCCTTGTTAATTAGTGTTCGTCACAAATTACCATCAATTACTCCAGCGTGTGTAACCCTCTAGTCTGAGCCAATTTGTGTTTATTCAGCGAGGATTAGTTAAATGGACGTTCGGGTTTATGGGGTGCGTGAGCTACCCGATGAAAAGTTAATGAAGTTGTTACAGGATCACGAATCTTTTGTTATCGAGAAGGTTCCGCGTAAACACTTCGGTGAGGTTATCAAGACGCTAGAAAAACATATTGAGTCACTCGATATGAAATGCCGGGTGTTTACTAAGGCTAGAAAGTCTTTGATGGCTGGGTCTTTCTTTGGCCCAACGGCAATCTGGGGATTAGGTTCCGCAGCTTTTATGGGAGTACATAATGCTGCAACTTGGGATCCGGATTATGAAATTGCTAAGAACCGGCTAACTGGTACTTTGACTGTCACCTACAAGAAAAAGGACGACTGAAGGCTCTTAGGAGCCTTCTTCATTTTTTATCTGCTTAATTTCACTGTCTCGTTCAGCAACGCGCTGTTCTATCCATTCTTCAATTTCCTCACGTACCCATGCAACAGCTCGCCCACCAAGTGACACCGGTCTAGGGAATGTTCCATTTTTTATGTACTTATAGATTGTGGGGCGGGCAAGGCTCGTTGCTTTCATTACGTCTTTGATTTTGATTAGTGTCATGGCTACGTACCGTATTGTCAGAGTTGAACTGATGGTAAATCGTAGCCCTGTTTAAGAAGACTTTAGATTCCGTTTTTGTAATAGGGCTTATCAATGGTTACTGGCGAATTGAGTTACTTCCTGGTCTCGTGACTTTCGAACGCATTGCATCAGCCATTCATCAACTTCACTCTCTATCCAGCCACTGGCTCGTCCACCGAGCAAGATTGGTTTGGGGAAATCTTCATTAGCTATACGGCGGTAAATGGATGAACGACTAAGGACAACTTTATTTACTACTTCTTTCAGGCGAATGAATCTCATGAGTTTTTCTCCTATCTGGGGTTGTTTCATGGGATTGGCTGACCCTGTACGGAATTATTTGAGATTCAAACTGGCATCAAGGCGATAATGCAAAAGTCAGCTTTTTTTGCCACAGATATACAATTATTCAGCCCATCTACCGGTGTGTTAGACACAAATAGCCCTTCAGGCTATCAGCGTATGAAAATCTTCATCTGAATCTTTTTAACGAAATTTGAATAACTAAAAGGAGACGTTCATGAATAAAGTTTTGTCTATTGCTATGCTTGCCGGATTTTTAGGGGCCTGTAGTGACGCCGAGCCACAAGTCAGTATTGAGGTATGGGAGCACTCAACCCGTCACACAAACGGTACGTATTTTGTCGTGGAAATTACGTCACTTGAAGATCAGGTAGCCGTCGAGGACATGATCGTTAACCGTGGTAACTGCGACTATAGCGAAACTACACCGTATTCAAGAAAGCCATATCTACCAACTGATCTGAATTATGGCGAGTCTATCGAGCTTAAAGTCTACGACGACTGTTCTCTGACTGAAATTGAAGTGGTCACTGACGGTGGTTCCACTGTCGTCAATTACTAAGTTTTGGTTCGGGAGCTTAAGGGCTCCCTGTTTTTATTCGTTCATCCGAATTTAAAACCTATATTACCGCTGTGCATTCTTATAACTGGAGAATTGATATGCACGCGCACAAACCAAACAACTTGCTTTCAACTGCTGAGATGAAGCTACTGAATAAAGCATTTAATTTAATACAGTCACGTTTCTTAAATGGAGAAGGCTATACAGAGCCATCCATGGTTAAGGAATTTGTTCAGGACATGTATCGGCAATGTTCAAAAGAAGTCGCGGGTTTACTGCTACTAGATAGCCAACACCGGCTAATTGACAATGTTGAGTTTGAAGAGGGCGAAGAACTGGCAGCTTCAATGGTGTACCGCGAAGTTCTCAAGGTTAATGCTGCCGCTGTTATTGTCAGTTACTTCTCACCTTCTAAAGAGCTGAGTCACTCTGAAAAGGAGCATGAGTTATCAGCGCTCAAGTCGGCTCTGAACCTGATTGACGTATCACTACTGGACTGCATGCTGGTAACTGATGAGGTCGTCTCGCTTGCTGAGCGGGGATTGCTATAACGGAATGGCTGCGCCTCCTACAATGCATCTGTCGGAGTTGTAATGCTTCATTTCGATAGTTAAGAGCCCACTAGATTTCAGGCCTATATCACTGCTGTGCATTTACCAACTGAGGAGGTTAACAATGCACACACTTGATAAAGGCTGTTATTCATCGGCCAACAATGAAGCTGAGCGAGATGTTTTCCATCGCGCCAGCCAAATCCTGGAAGAGCGTCATTTACGAGGTAAAGAGCCGTACAACTCAAACGTCATTAAGGACTTCTTGACGTATAAGCTGGCGCACTACGAGCGTGAAGTATTCAGCATCATTTTTCTGAATGAAAAGGGTCACTTCATTGAGTACCTGGAGCTGTTCTACGGCACCATTAACGCGGCTAGTGTTTACCCACGTGAAGTGGTTCGAGCCGCACTGGAGACCAAAGCGTTTTCACTCGTATTGTCACACAACCATCCGTCGGGAGAGCCTGAGCCTTCTAGTGCTGATATTCGCCTGACTGAGCGCCTGCAAAAGGCCCTGGCGGTTATCGATGTTGAAGTGAAAGATCACATCGTTGTCGGTAAAGAGTGCGTGTCATTCTCTGAGCGCGGTCTTCTTTAGCGCTAATTCACTTGTAACCAAATACTGGAGTAAACCTTTATGACGGCAATATTCAAAACACCGGCATCGAGAAAGTGGGTAGTGCTGGGAATTAAGGCAGCAATAACAGCATTAGCGCTTTTACCGCAGTTGCGGGAGCGCCAGCAAAATACTGGGTGCTTAAGGTCAGAGTCAGATTTTCTTAATCCTACGTCAGCAAGCCCACTGGGGCTACTTCTGCTTGATGAGCGCGGTTACGTCATCACGTCCTATCAAATCCGCCACCACATCACTGATGACTCTGCGGTTGATAGTGAAGGCATTAAGCAGGCAGCGTCCAAAGCGAAAGCGTACGGCGCCGTTTTAACGTTCGATAAAGGTGTGTATGCGAATGGGTTGTCGATAGAGCATGACGTTGTTGAGAGCGTTAGAGCGGCTTTGGAAGAGGCCGGTGTACGGCTCTTTAACCAAAGCTTTTCGTCTCGTACAGCACCCTGAAATATCAAGTTCCCAAATTGTACTTTTGGGAACGCTACACCCCTTATAAAACGGGCACAGATAAGCTAGTCGGGCTTTGAAGTTCCCGTTTCCTTTAAATGCGGCAAATAAGGAACTTAACCATGCCTGAAGTGCAAGCAGTCAAAGATTTAGACAAAGTGAAACTCGTTGGTTATTTATTGGAGAAGACATATGGTCAACAGATAGCTGATATCTGGAACGTTGGGTTAAACTTGGCGTTACGAATTTCTGATTTACTTTCTATTCAGTTTAGCGATATTCAAGGTGACCGTCTTATATTGCGTGAAGGCAAAACCGGCAAGCTAGCGACCATTAAGTTGAATGAGAAAGCGCGAGTAATAATTGAGCGTATACGCTCGGAGTATCCTGACCACGTTTATTTGTTTCAGTCTTACCGCAACCGTTGGTCAACGAACCGAGCCCCTAAGCCACTTAGTCGTCGTTACGTGTCCCAAGCTATTTCAATGATCGGTGAAGAAGTCGGTTTAGACCTAGGCACTCACTCAATGCGTAAAACTCGTGGATATCATCTATATAAAAACACTAACGACATAGCCAGGGTAATGAAGATGTTAAGGCACAGCTCTGAGGCGGTTACGCTGCGTTACATCGGAATTACTCAAGAGGATGTTGATCGAGACTTTGTGGAATTAGAAATCTAGGGGCTCGGGTCCCTAGTTTTTTAGCTGAGCCGCACTAACAGCTTGTCAATCAAGATTTATCGAGCTCATCTAAAATCTGATCCATATTGAGACTGCAGGTTCTGTTTACCAAGAATTTACTGGCATATTTATTCAGTAAGGATTGGTCTGGTTTGAGTCCATCCTTGATCCTTTTTCTAGTTGACTTTAACTTCTCAGCAGTTTTTTCTTGCTCTTGCCTATATACTTCCGTAAGAAGGTACTCTCTTCTCTCCTGAGCGGTTTTTCCTTTACAGCCTGCCTTTACATAGCCTGCTATTGTTTTAAGTAATAGCTTTTCGCAATGAAAGTACTCAAACTGCTCCGATAAATATTTGTTATATGCAGAGTCAATGCTACCTGACTTAAAAAGCTCTTGGTAAAACTTAGGGATGCTACTTTCCAAGAATCCAACATAAACTTTTTCTTCAGGTGCCAAGAGAACATAGTAGGGGGCTGGCTGATTTAACTTTATGGTAGTGATTGAGTATAAACCAAAACATGCCGCGCTCACTACGGTCAGGTTATTTTTAGTTGCTTTGTTGAGTTCCTGAAGATTTTTATAGAGACTTTGCCACGAAAGAAACTCACCTGACTTAGAAGCACATAACCCATCATTTTTTCCACCATGCATATCTAAGTGTAATAATGGTCTAAACTCTTTGGTTCTCACATAAGTGGTTAGATTTTTTAGTACTTGAAGCAATTGCTCTGGGTTGTTGATTTGAAAATGTTGAAATCCTACTTTGAGTTCAAGCATACAGGACTTTACGTCCTCTACCATCCTTCTGGTGGGGCCTTGTTCGCATTCAGGTAGCGCGGTTATCCAAATAACCGCATTGCAAGACACTTCTGTTTCAAGCTTCATGAATATGACCTCTCTAACCTAATAGGGTTTTAGTAAGCTCTGAATCGTTACACCCAGGCTGCTGGTGAGCGCAGAACAAGTTTTACTTCCTACTAGCCACGGCAGCAGTACATATAGGAAACTAACAACCTAACTCTATTAATTCTGACTCAGGCTGGCTTGGGTGTCACCGGCAATTTAAAATTGACCCACCTGAGGCACAACGGCCACTTAGTCTGAAAAAAGAACGGCGGTTGAGATGCAATATTAAATCCTACGTGTGCTCAATCAGCTGCATAAGCCGCATATAGCGAATATCTGCCGTTAAAGCTGGCTCTGCTTCCTCAATCAGCCCTAATATAGTGTTTAATTCATACGGGAGCTCATCTTTATTATTTGAGATTACGAGGTCGAGTAATTCTAAAACGTCAGTTGGATAAGCAGTGGTTAGTACAAATTGCTCTTTGCTCTCTCTAGTTAGGTTATAAAGTGAGTGGTTGTTTCCCTTAATCTGAGTCAGAAAACGCGAAGTAGACCTCAGCACATTTGGAAAACTGATACCTGAATCAAGTGTCATTGTTACCCACGCATTCGATAGGCTCGAAGTCCTGTATTTACGCTCTCGAGGCCAAATCTTATTTACAAAAGGGATAACATGATTTGACCACCCATCATTTACCCTGTTTCCTATCACTGCAAGTCTGTTTAACGCCACTTGCCTAGCCTTATCATCCATGTCTCGAATGGCATTTCGCACCTTGCTTTCAGCACTCTGATCAACTTTATCTAGTTTAAATATTGCTATCTCAATTATTAACTGAGCGGAAACTCTTGATGCCTCATGACCCCAAGACCATTTGTGAAGAGTCGGAAACAAATTAAATAGTAACGGAGCGAACTGATTTAATAGTTCGTCAGGGGGGAGATTTCCCGAGTAGAGAAAGCCACTCCATGCTGGCTCGCTATATGCGCTATCAAAGTTAAACCAAGAAATAACTCGCCTATTAACCCATTGAGAATCAAGAAAATATAACCAACCCAACTGGAATGCTAATATTGAAACTGAGTGGTCAGCCCCTTCTCCGGGGGCGTCAAGCAGCTTGTTTAGTCGGCTTTTTATTTTTTGGGGAAGGCCCGAGTATACTGATGAATTTAGATAGTTTAAGATGCTTAACAGGCCATCTAACGCATTTCCAATTGGTGAAGATTGACCGTGTGAAAATGTGCGACGTGAATTTTCGACAACTTTACCTCTCCTCGTTACTTGTCCAATAGCACTGCGAGTACATATTTCTCCACCTTTTATTATCGCTTGCACAAGGTGGTCGAACGTATCAAGTGCGAGTACCTCGTCATATTTGTACACATTTAGGATATTTTCCTGAATCCATTTTCCAATAGAGTGGTTTAAGCTTTGAACGGTTTTTTCTGGCAACGTCCCTAATCTTCTAACGAAGGTTTCAAACAGCCGTGATGAAGTATTTTGGGGCCATTCCTCAATTAAATTTCGCCAAAAATCTGATGGGTATTCATCGTTTCGTGCCAAGTATGATAAGGCGGCAAGTGCTTTTCGAGGAGCATTTTTTACTAACCCAGTAAATGGGCGCTTATCAGAAGAGCTTTGAGGCTCACGTACTTGCACCTCTCTAGCTTTATTTACAATAGTACCGATTGGCTCATTATTAAGCTCCTCGTGGTTTTCGTTCACTCCAACAGTTCTCACTGTTGGTAAACGCTCTTTAGTATATTCAGCAGCCCAATTATCGTCCCATTTATCGAGAGACGAGGTTAAATGCTTTAGCTTTTCACGTTCTCGTTGTGTTAGTGAAACACCTTTGGAAGTTAACCATTGAACATAGAAGGAAGCCTGTCTATTCTTGAACTCAACGTATTCTTGGGCTGGCAAATAATCAGGCTTGTCGGGACCTTCTAGAATACGGTTGATTAATGCTCGTTTGTTTTTTTCTGAAAACTGAGGCCATCGATCTAGCAAAAAGAATAATAGTTCACGACTAACTTTTGGGTCCCAAAATGCAGGTTGGGAAAAGTTGAGTAATTGCTTGATAGCTTCGTCAGCATTAAAAAGCTCCGCTTGATTTAGAGCGAACAGTTTTAACCTTCTAAAATAAATCTCCCTTTCTGGGGACCATAAGGTTGCATACCCTCTCGCTACACTTGGCTTTTTAGAGATTAGCTTTGAAAACAGTTCCATAAACCAGTTAAAGGTGATGTGCGGTTCAATGTTTTGCCCTTCAATATCCCGGTCTGGGTAACAAGTTGGCTCTGTTAAGAAAACTGTGTTTATTTGCTCGTGGAGCAGACTTGTCCGGTGTAATGTGCGCTCAGCAATACTAAAAACGTCGACAAGCGAGTCGTCCGAGACCTCTATAGTCTCGCCGTGCCTATCAGGGAAGCAAACTTCCAAATTTGCTATCTCTGAGAGTGGAGTTTCTGACAAACTGTCTATTGGAGGTCTAGCTGCTGCGATACCATGTGGACGCGTAACCTTAACAGTAGGGCTCGTTGCGGACTCAAGGTCTCTCAATACGGCAGGTGACCAACCCTCAACCTTGAGTCGTTCTTTTATATCAAACCACCTTCCATCCCAGAAAAAATTAGTAGGATCATTTTGGTAGGTAATAATATTGTCCCAAAGGGCTCTTACCTCTTGTGTCAGAGCTTTATTGGCACGAAGCTTTTGCTTGAAACCATCTGCAAGATATGGGTGTAGACCCGGCTTACGAGCAAGCCACCATGCGATAAGAGGACTTCCGGTATGAGCGATCATCCAATTTGATAGGTGGATTAGTCGTGTGGGAAGTTCCCAGCCTCGCGTGCTATTAACCCCCGCTAGCTGAAATGGTGAAGTAGGAATTTCATCCGATTTATTCCATTTTAGAACGCTCTTAAAATCAGGGTCATGAGAGTGAAGCTGCTTTCTGCTAGGTATTGGATCATCATCTAACCGGTATTCAAAATATGGATCGAACTGGTCCTCGGGATCGATGTAACTTGAGCTTTTTTCACTACTGCGGCAAGTATTATCAAACACACAAACCCACTCGGCTGGTGGTGGAGGGGTAGCCTTAGCAAATAATCTAGCTCCTGGAGTAGTAGATAGCATATGCACCACTTGTCCTCTCTCGTAAGGCTTTAATTCTCGAGGGCCTTGCATTGCCATTGCTAAGACATTAGCCCTCCAATTACGCGGACTCGAGGCTCTCTCAGCCCAAGCCTCTAGTGACTCCCAGAGTTTAGGATGATCTTTGTATGCAATGGGAATTACACCTCGATCTCTCCACTTCGACTCGATATCTTCAAATTTACCTTTATCAAAAGCGAATATATTTGAATGCTCTTTCCTATCTCCTTGATTTAACCCTTGCAAGAGGTACTTGACCGGTGGATCCTCAGCACTATATCCGAGAAGAACAACTGTATAATGCTTGAGCAGAGAACGAACAAAGTTCGTAGCCCATCCTTCAGAAAGATATGCGCGTCCGAAATCAGCGCTGCTGAGTACATATGGAGGGGCAGTTGAAGCGCTCTCTTGTAATCGCCCATGGAGATACGTTACTTCGGCTAAAGTTGCTCCTATCTCTATATTTGGAAAATTAGGTGGTACAGATATATTGCTTGCGTTCAAATTTTCTGAGAATTCGAAAAGAAGGTCGAAGTTAGTAGTGACTATTTGTGGTTTCCCTGACTGATCTGCTGATATCGTGCTTATAATTTCGTGATTTTTTGAACGCTGGATATCAGTGTTCGCAACGCTAAGTTTTTCTGTCACCAGTTCATTTACTTCAGCTTTTCCATACTCTTGATAAAGGCTATGAAAAACTTGGTCTAAAGGGACTTCTGGAGCTTTCTGTCCCTCTTTTAAAGGTTTAATTATGTAGCGTCAATTACCTTGGCCGGTTTTCCGGCAATTATCCTGGCCGGTTGATACCGATTTTTAACTACCGTTGCTCATTGCCATTTTGCGACGGTAACTTTCACCTTCGCAATGAAGGATTGTCGCATGATGCACCAGCCGATCGATGGCGGCGATGGTCATCGTTGAGTCGTCGAACAGTTCATCCCATTGCTCGAAC
>CENV01042635.1_pt1 | contig 14548 bp, 12 predicted proteins | sample 530231 | NCBI WGS metagenome assembly CENV01 (sample SAMEA2619815, study PRJEB7988) | marine metagenome | biome: marine biome (ENVO:00000447); feature: surface water layer (ENVO:00002042); material: "saline water (ENVO:00002010), including plankton (ENVO:xxxxxxxx)" | depth 5 m | reverse complement strand
GCCGATGCAGGGCCGATGCAGGGCCGATGCAGGGCCGATGCAGGGGCCGACACAGGGTCCGACGCAGGGCCCTACCCAGGGGCCGATACAGGGGCCGATACAGGGGCCGATACAGGGCCCCGATACGGGCGTCAGGGGGCCAGGGCCAACTTCTCCGGGAGGCGCTCCGCCTGGCGGCGGTCGTGGGTGACCATGATCAGCACCCGCTCCGCCAGTTCGCTTTGCAAGGTCTCGAACAGGGAGTCGGCGGTGGCCGGTTCCAGGCCGGTGAACGGCTCGTCGAGCAGTACCACCGGGCTGTCGCGCAGCAGCACCCGGGCCAGGGACAGGCGCCGGCCCTGGCCGCCGGACAGGTGCAGGCCCTCGGTGCCGATCCACAGGTCCAGGCCGCCGCGCTGGTGCACCAGGTCCGCCAGCCGGGCCTGTTCCAGGGCGTGCCACAGGGCATCGTCGTCGGCCTCCGGCCGGGCCAGCCGCAGGTTATCGCGCAGGGTGCCGGTGAACAGCTGCTGGCGCTGCAACAGCAGGCTGAAGCAGGCGCGCCAGGCGTCGCCGTCGGCCTGGGCCTGGGCCACGCCGCCAAAGCGGATCTCGCCGCCGCTGGGCCGCTGCAGGCCCATCAGGCAGTGCAGCAGGGTGCTCTTGCCGGCGCCGCTGGGGCCGACGATGGCCAGCGGCCGGCCGGCGCGCACTTCCAGGTCCAGGCTCTCGAACAGGGGCGGCTGGTCCGGCCAGGCGAAGCTCAGGCCCCGGGCGGTGAGCAGGCCGTCCGGCGCCGGGATCTGGTCGCCCTCGGCGGCGGCCCGGGGCAGCGGCGCTTCGGTGAGGGCGGCCAGCCGCGCCACCGTGGAGCGGGTGTCCGACCAGCCCTGCCAGGCCGGGGCCAGGGGCAGGGTGACCTCGGCGGCGGCCAGCACCATCAGCATCACCGCCAGGGCCAGGGGCGCGTCCACCACGCCGTCCCGCACCGGGCCGATCAACAGCAGCAACATGGCCACCGCCAACCATTGCATCAGGCTTTGGATCAGGGTCTGGGTGAGGGCCTGGCGCCAGGCCAGCCGGTGCTCCACATCGGCCAATGCCACCAGGCGCTCGCGCCACCGGGTCAGCAACTCCGGGCGCAGGCCGTAGGCGAGCACATCGGGCAGACCGTTGAGGGCCTGCACCAGATCGCCGCGCAGCCGCTCCCGATCCACGGCCCGCTGCCGCAGCGGCGCGTCCGAGGCCCGCGCCAGGCGGATCAGCAGGGCGGCCATCAGGATAAAGCCGATCAGCAGGGCCAGCGCCGCCACCGGCCCGGCCATCACATAACCCGCCACCAGCAACACCAGGCCGGTGCCGGCGGCCACCAGGGTCGGCTGGGCCTGGCCCAGCCAGGCGTTTTCCAGGCGCTCCACGTCGCCCAGCAGGCGCTCCAGCAGGTGGCCGGTGCTCAGGTGTGACAGCGGCCCGGGCACACGGGGCAGGATGGCGCTGAACAGCCGGGTGCGCAGGCGCTGCATCACATGGAAGGTGGCGTCGTGGCTGACCAGCCGCTCGAAATAGCGGGACACGGTGCGGCCCACCGCCAGGGCGCGGATGCCAGCGCTGGGCGCCAGCAGATTGAAGGAGATGGCGCCGATGCCGCCGGCGGCCAGCCCGGCCAGGGCGGCGGCGCTGATAAACCAGCCGGACAGGCCGAGCAGCGCCATCGCCGCCAGGGCGGTGGTCAGCGCCAGCAGCCAGGCGTTGCGCAGGCGCCGGCCCTGGTCCTTGAACTGCTGGCGCAGCCAGTGACGCACTGAAATTTGTGGGTCAGTCATGGGTTACGCCCCCCAACCAAATACTGTGATCACCCAGCGCCGCCAGGGCCGGGGAATGGGTGGCGATCACCAGGGTGCGGTGGCCCTTGCGGGCGGCCAGGGTGGTGACGATGCGCGCTTCCAGATCCTCGTCCAGCTCGGCGGTGGGCTCGTCCAGCAGCAGCAGGGGCGCCGGGCTGAGCAGCGCCCGGGCCAGGGCCAGCCGCCGGCCCTGGCCACCGGACAGGCCGCCGCCGTTTTCGTCCAGGGGCGTGGCCAGGCCGGCGGGCAGGGCGCCCAGGCCGCAGTCTTCCAACACCCGCTCCAGGTCGGCGTCGTCCGCGTCCGGGGCCACCAGGCGCAGGTTGTCCGCCACCGTGCCGTGCACGAACCAGGGGTGCTGGCCGGCCCAGGCCAGCCGGCCGTCGGCCCGGGCCAGTTGCGGCGCCGGTTGACCGTCATGGAGTACCCGGCCGCCGTTCGCCGGCAGCAGGCCGGCGATCACCTTGAGCAGGGTGCTCTTGCCGGTGCCGCTGTCGCCGCGCAGCACCAGGCACTGGCCGGCGGCCACGCTGGTATCCAGGTTCTCGAACAGCGGCTCGCCGTCGCCATCACCGTGACCGAAACCCACGCCCTCCAGCGTCAGCGCGCTGGGACGGTTCGCGGTAGGAGCGGCCGGGCCGGTATCGGGGTCGGCAGGCTCGGCCAGCAGCGGCGCCAGCACCTGGGCGGCGGACTGGGCGGCGGCGCGGTCGTGGTAGCCGGCGGCCAGCTGGCGCAGCGGCTGGTAGAACTCCGGGGCCAGCAGCAACAGCCACAGGCCGGTGCCGAAATCCAGTTTCGGGCCGGGGCCGAAGGCCACCAGGTCGAGCAGGTGCAGGCCCACGTACAGCGCCACCAGGGCCACCGACAGGGCGGCGAACAGTTCCAGTACCGCCGAGGTGAGAAAGGCGATGCGCAGCACCTTCATGGTGCGGCGCCGGTATTCGCCGTTGGCGATGTCCACCCCGTCCCGTTCCGCCTGCTCGCGGGCGAAAGCGCGCAGGGTGAGCACGCCGCGCAGCCGGTCCAGGAAGTAACCGCCCAGAAAACGCAGGCTCTCCAGCTGGCGGTCGGCGGCGCGCTGGGCGCCGGTGCCCACCAGCATCATGAACACCGGAATCAGCGGCGCGGTGCACAGAAAGATCAGGCCCACCACCCAGTCCACCGCGAAGGCGGCCACCAGAAACAGCACCGTGGCCAGGCTCGCCACCCGCCGTTGCACGGCGAAGCCGGCATGGTAGCGGCCCACCGCCTCGGCCTGCTCCAGCAGGGCGGTGCTGGCCTCCCCCGGGGTCATGGTGCCGCCGGCGCCGCGCAGCAGGGCGGCGGCCACCCGCTCGCGCACCGCCAGGCTGATGTCGGCGGCGGCGCCGCTGCTGAAGCGGGCCCGGGCGGCGCCGGCCAGGGCGCGTACCGCCAGGGTCAGCAGCAACAGCAGAGCCGGGGTCCAGAGACGGCCCTGGCCGGCCAGCAGGTTGGCGGCCAGCCAGGCCAGCAGGGCGGCCTGCAGGATCGCCAGCGGCGCGTCCGCCAGGGCGGTGAGCAGCAGCCGCTTGAGCATGGACGGCGCGTGGCGGCGCTGCTCCGCCAGCCAGGCGGCCGGGTCGGCTTGATGTGGATCAATGGACATTGAGGTAGTCGGTTCCACTTCGGTCAACGTAACGTGAAGGTGCTCGGCTGTGGTGCTACTCTTACCATGGTGCCAGGAGCGCCATCCGGGATGGCGCCCAATGGTAGACGTGATCCGCCGGGCTTTCACCCGCGCCATCCTGATCTCGCTCAAGGTAATGCCATTTGCTTGCGTGTAGTCTCGCGCGTGCTGTACCTCGAACGGGAAGGGCAAGGAGGTCCTTTCGCCAATGGCGGACAGGTTCTTCGCGGGTCCGCCGGTTTGTAGTCAGGGGAGAACATCAATGATCGACGCCACGCTGGTCGAATTGTCGCGGCTGCAGTTCGCCATGACGGCCATGTACCACTTCCTCTTCGTGCCTTTGACACTGGGCCTGTCGTTCATGCTGGCCATCATGGAGAGCGTCTATGTGATGACCGGACGCACCATTTGGCGGGACATGACCAAGTTCTGGGGCCTGCTGTTCGGCATCAACTTCGCCATGGGCGTCGCCACCGGTATCGTCATGGAGTTCCAGTTCGGTACCAACTGGGCGTTCTACAGCCACTACGTGGGCGACATCTTCGGTGCCCCCCTGGCCATCGAGGGCCTGATGGCCTTCTTCCTGGAAGCGACCCTGGTGGGGTTGTTCTTCTTCGGCTGGGACAAGCTCAGCAAGGTCAAGCATCTGGCGGTGACCTGGCTGGTGGCGCTGGGCTCCAACCTGTCGGCGCTGTGGATTCTGGTGGCCAACGGCTGGATGCAGAACCCGGTGGGTTCGGAGTTCAACCCGGACACCATGCGCATGGAAGTGGTGGACTTCGCCGCCGTGATCTTCAACCCGGTGGCCCAGGCCAAGTTCGTGCACACGGTGGCCGCCGGGTACGTCACCGGTGCCGTGTTCGTGCTGGCGATCAGCGCCTGGTACCTGCTGCGCCACCGCCACGAAGCGCTGGCCAAGCGCTCCTTCACGGTGGCCGCGTCCTTCGGTCTGGCGGCGGCCCTGTCCGTGGTGGTGCTCGGTGACGAGTCCGGTTACACCATCACCGACAACCAGAAAATGAAGCTGGCGATGATCGAGGGCATGTGGGAGACCGAGGAGGCACCGGCACCGTTCGCCCTGTTCGGTATCCCCGACCGGGAAGCCCAGGAGACCCACTACGAGCTGAAGATTCCCTGGGTGATGGGCCTGATCGCCACCCGCAGCATCGACCAGGAAATCCCCGGCATCCGCGAATTGCTGGCGCTTTCGGAGCTGCACATCCGCGACGGTTTGCTGGCCTATGATGCGCTGGAAACCCTCAAGGTGGATGAGAGCAACGCGGCGGCCCGGCAGACCTTCCTGGAGAACCAGGAATACATGGGCTACGCGCTGATGCTGAAGAAATACGTGGAAGACCCGCGCACCGCCAGCGACGAGCAGATCGCCATGGCCACCCGGGACGCGCTGCCCAATGTGTTCGCCCTGTTCTGGTCGTTCCGCTTCATGGTGGTGATCGGCTTCTACATGATCGCCCTGTTCGGCCTGGCGTTCTACATGGTGTCCCTGCGCCGGCGGGTGCCGCGCTGGTTCCTGCGCGTGGCCTTCCTGACCCTGCCGTTGCCCTGGGTGGCCGCGGAGCTGGGCTGGCTGGTGGCGGAGTACGGCCGGCAGCCCTGGGTGATCGAAGGGGTGTTGCCCACCTTCCTGGGTGTCAGCAGCCTGACGGTGACCGATCTGCTGATCACGGTGGCCGGCTTCCTGGTGATCTACACCACCCTGGCGGTGATCGAGGTCAAGCTGATGCTCAAATACATCCGCAAGGGCCCCGAGGAAGAGGAGAGCGCGGACAATCCGGCCCGGCTCGACGAGCGCTTTTCACCGGCCTTCAATCGGCCGCAGGAATAAGGAGACAACACCATGCTGTTCGACTATGAAGTATTGCGGTTGATCTGGTGGGCTCTGCTCGGCGTGCTGCTGGTGGCGTTCGCGGTGACCGACGGGTTCGATATGGGCGTGGCCGCGCTGCTGCCGGCGGTGGCCCGCGGCGACGGCCAGCGCCGTCAGGTAATCAATACGGTGGGCCCGGTCTGGGAAGGCAACCAGGTGTGGTTCGTGCTGGGCGGTGGCGCCATCTTCGCCGCCTGGCCGGCGCTCTACGCGGTCAGCTTCTCCGGCTTCTACCTGGCCATGTTCCTGATTCTGGTGGCACTGATCATCCGCCCGGTGGCGTTCAAGTTCCGCTCCAAGCGGGACGAGCCGGCCTGGCGCGCCCGCTGGGACGCGGCCCTGTGCTTCAGCGGCGTGGTGCCGGCACTGATCTTCGGGGTCGCCGTGGGCAACGTGCTGCAGGGTGTGCCGTTCCACTTCGACAGTGATCTGCGGCCGTTCTACACCGGTTCCTTCTTTGCCCTGCTTAACCCGTTCGCGCTGCTGTGCGGGCTGGTATCACTGGCCATGCTGGTGCTGCACGGCGCCACCTGGCTGCAGATCAAGGCGGATGGCGAGCCCGCGGAACGGGCCCGGCGCATCGGCCTGGTCGCCGCCGCCCTGGTGATCGTGCTGTTCGCCATCGGTGGCTTCTGGGTCAGCCATATGGACGGCTACCGGGTGGTGGGCGCCATGGACCCCATGGGCCCCAGCAACCCGCTGCGCAAGGAAGTGGTCACCGAAGCCGGTGTATGGCTGGCCAACTACGGCGCCCAGCCGCTGCTGTGGCTGGTGCCGCTGCTGGGCTTCGGCGGCGCCGCCCTGGCCATGCTCGGCCTGTTCACCCGCATCGGGGCGCTCAGCTTCCTGGGCTCCAAGCTGTCGGTGGCGGCCATCATCACCACCGTGGGCGTGTCCATGTTCCCGATGATTCTGCCCAGCAGCTCCGATCCGGGCCACAGCCTGATGGTGTGGGACGCGTCCTCCAGCCACTACACCCTGGGCATCATGCTGATCGCCACCGTGATCCTGCTGCCCATCGTGCTGCTCTACACCGCCTGGGTGTACAAGGTGCTGTGGGGCAAAGTGAGCGAAAGCGACGTCAACAAAGACATGTACTGAGGAGAATCGACAATGTGGTATTTCGCCTGGATTCTCGGTGTCGGTCTGGCTTGTACCTTCGCCATTCTCAACGCCATGTGGTTTGAGCTGAACGAAGTGACTGAACAGGCCGAGCAGGCCAAGCAGCAAGGGCAGGAGGGCAGGGACTGACCGGTTCCTTCCCTCCCGCCATCCACGCTTTGATCAGGCGCCGCACTCCGGCGCCTGATTGCTTTCCCGCCTTATCAGTCCGCCCCGCCTTTTATAGGGCCGCCATTATTGGTCACCATGGACGCTTTGCCGCCACGGTGGTCGCCTGACAGGCCGTTAGCGCCTAAAATGACCGCCTTTCGCTGAATCCTGTTGTCGTTTATCTAGGGAGAATCGCATGCAAGACGTGGTCATTGTCGCCGCTACCCGTACCGCCATCGGCCGTTTTCAGGGCGGTCTGGCGGACCAGCCCGCCACCCGACTGGGCGAGATCGTGGTACGCCGCCTGCTGGCCGACACCGGCGTGGACCCGGCCACCGTCAGCGAGGTGATTCTCGGTCAGGTGCTCACCGCCGGCGCCGGCCAGAACACCGCCCGCCAGACCAGCATCCAGGCCGGTCTGCCCCAGGAAGTACCGGCCCTGACCATCAACAAGGTGTGCGGCTCCGGCCTCAAGGCGGTACACCTGGGCAGCCAGGCGATCCGCTGCGGCGAAGCGGACGTGGTGATCGCCGGCGGCCAGGAGAACATGAGCCTGGCCCCCTATGTGCTGCCCAAGGCGCGCACCGGCCTGCGCATGGGCCATGCCAGCCTGGTGGATTCTATGATCCAGGACGGCCTGTGGGATGCCTTCAACGATTACCACATGGGCATCACCGCCGAGAACCTGGCGGAGAAGTACGGCCTGACCCGCGACCAGCAGGATGAATTCGCCGCCGCTTCCCACCGCAAGGCCGCCGACGCCATCGAGTCCGGCCGCTTCAAGAATGAGATCACCCCGGTGGAAGTGCCGCAGCGCAAGGGCGAGCCGAAAATCGTCGACACCGACGAACAGCCCCGCGCCGACACCACCGCCGATTCCCTGGGCGGCCTGCGCCCGGCCTTCAAGAAGGACGGCACGGTCACCGCCGGCAACGCCTCCGCGCTCAACGACGGCGCCGCCGTGGTGATGCTGATGAGCGAAGCCCGCGCCAACCAACTGGGCCTGCCGATCCTGGCGCGCCTGGCCGGCCAGGCCAGCGCCGGCGTGGACCCGGCGATCATGGGCATCGGCCCGGTGTCCGCCACCCGCCGTTGCCTGGAACGGGCCGGCTGGAGCCTGGACCAGGTGGACCTGATCGAGGCCAACGAAGCCTTCGCCGCCCAATCCCTGGCCGTTGGCAAGGAACTGGAGTGGGACCAGAGCAAGGTCAACGTGAACGGCGGCGCCATCGCCCTGGGCCACCCCATCGGCGCCTCCGGCTGCCGGGTGCTGGTGACCCTGCTCCACGAAATGCAGCGCCGTGATGTGAAAAAAGGCCTGGCCACCCTGTGCATCGGCGGCGGTCAGGGCGTGGCACTGGCGGTGGAACGCTGATCATGACCGAGACCCTGACGATCACCCGACCCGACGACTGGCATCTGCATTTCCGCGATGGCGACATGCTCGCCGAGACCGTGCCGGCCACCGCCCGGGTGTTCCGCCGGGCCATCGTCATGCCCAACCTGACCCCGCCGGTGACCACCGTGGAGCAGGCCGCCGCCTACCGGCAGCGGATCATGGAGCGGGTACCCGCCGGCAGCGGCTTCGAGCCGCTGATGGTGCTGTACCTCACCGATGTGACGCCGGTGGAGGAGGTGGCCCGCGCCGCCGCCTGTGAGTTCGTGCACGCCTTCAAGCTGTACCCGGCCGGCGCCACCACCAACTCCGACAGCGGCGTTACCGACCCGGGTCGCATCGGCCACCTCTACGAGGCCATGGAAAAGCACGATGTGCCCCTGCTGGTGCACGGCGAGGTCACCGAGGCGGAGATCGACATCTTCGACCGGGAGCGGGTGTTCATCGACCGCTACCTGAAAGAAATCCGCGAGCGCTTCCCGGCCCTGCGCATCGTGTTCGAGCACGTCACCACCGGCGAAGCAGTGGATTTCGTGCGCGAATCCGGCGACCTCACCGCCGCCACCGTTACGCCGCAGCATCTGCTGATGAACCGCAACGACCTGCTGGTGGGCGGGGTGCGCCCGCACAACTACTGCCTGCCGGTGCTCAAGCGCCGCACCCACCAGGAGCGCATTCAGCGGGCGGTGCTTGACGGCCATCCCCGCTTCTTCCTGGGCACCGACTCGGCGCCCCATGCGCGCAACAAGAAAGAAGCCGCCTGCGGCTGCGCCGGCTGCTATTCCGCGCGGGCCGCCTTGCCGTTGTACGCCAGCTTCCTGGACCGCTACGGCGCCCTGGACAAGCTGGAAGGGTTCGCCAGCCACTTCGGCGCCGACTTCTACCGGCTGCCACGCAACACCGATACCGTCACCCTGGAGCGCCGCGACTGGGCGGTGCCGGACACCGTCACCGCCGCCGGCGAGGCGATGGTGCCGTTTTGGGCCGGTCAGGCGTTGCCCTGGGCATTGCGCGGACAATGACCGCCGAGCCGATCCCCCTGGTGGTGCTGACCGGCTTTCTGGGCAGCGGCAAGACCACCCTGTTGAACCGCTGGCTGGGGGAAAGGGCGGATCTGGCGGTGATCATCAACGAGCTGGGTGATATTGGCATCGACCAGGACCTGGCCCGGCGGGGCGGCGCGCCCATCAGCCTGCTGCCCGGTGGCTGCGTGTGCTGCGCGGTGCAGGGCACCCTGCGCAGCACCCTGCGTAATCTCTACATGGCCCGCGCCGCCGGTGATCTGCCGCCTTTTTCCCTGGTGCTGCTGGAAACCACCGGCGCCGCCGACCCGTTCGGCGTGTCCGCGGTGCTGGAGCAAGACCTCTGGCTGCGCAAGCGCTACCGGTTGCGCTCGATCCTGACCACGGTGGACGCCCGGGCCGGGGCCGCCGCCCTGCGCCGGCACCCGGAGGCCCTGGAGCAGGTCACCGCCGCCGATGTGCTGTTGCTGACCAAGACCGACCAGGCCGGCGGCTCCGAATGCCAGGCGCTGGCGGAACAGCTGCGGCGGCTCAACCCCCGGGCGGAGCTGGCCCAGGCGCAGGCCGCCGGTGCCGCCTTGCTGAACCGTGAGATGCCGCGCCAGTGCCGGATCACCGGTTCCCTGGCGCCGCTGGCCAGCGGCGCCGGCCTGCTGCGCGAGCCGCCCCCGGCGACCGGTGCCGGGCACCGCCTGCATCCGGCCGGGCTTCGCTGGCGCGGCGCGATTGCCTATGATCGGCTGGAGCAGGCGCTGGCGGCGCTGCGCCGGGAAGCCGGCGACGAGCTGGTGCGTCTCAAGGGGCTGGTGGCCATCGAAAAACTGGACGGCCCCCTGCTGATCCAGGCGGTGGCCGGCGAGCCGGTGGAACTGGAGCCGTTGCCGGCCTGGCCGGATGGCGACGACGACAGCCGCCTGGTGGTGATCGCCGCCGGCGACGACCCGGCCCGGCCGGAGCGCTGGCTGGAGAGCTGGCGGCGGCGCCTGGCGCTGACGGAGGATTCGAGATGAACACAAGGACCCTTTGGCTCGGCGGCGGCCTGTGCCTGCTGCTGACCGTTACCGCCGCCGGGCCCCGGGACGGCGCCGGCCAGGCCGGCATCCTGGAACTGGCCCTGCACGGCCAGGCCCTGGTGGCGCGTCTGACCCTGCCGTCCAGCCAGGTGGTGGGCTTCGACCGGGCCCCCGCCAACGACCAGGAAAAGAAGGCGGTGAGCGATGCCCTCGCGCGCCTGGGGCAGGCCCGCTACGTGGTGGAGCCCCTGGCGGAAGCGCGCTGCAGCGTCACCCGGGAACAGGCGGAAAGCGCCCTGACCGGCGAGCAACCGACGCCGCCCACCCACTTTACCGGCCGCTACGCCTGGCACTGCGAAAACCCGCAAGCGCTGCTGGCGGTGGATATTCCGCTACTGGAATATATCAACGGCATGCCCCTGGAAACCCTGGTAATGGGCGCCGACGGCGAGCGCTGGGAAACCGTGCGCGCGCCGCGCACCCGCATCCCCATGGGCGACCAGGATCCGGACGCCTGAGTCCGCGCCGCCGCCAGTCCCACCCCCGGAATTTTTTTCAAACAAATACCCGGAATATCCGGTCGGTTGGTTATGCTGAGGCCCATGCACACCTGGGTCACCCAATAACAAGGAGCGCCAAGTGCCCGAGCTAATGGACGATGCCTACCAGGCCGCGGATCGCATTATCGAGTTGACCGGTGGCCAGATCCGTCTGGGTCTGCCGCTGGGGCTGGGCAAGCCCAACCGGCTGGTGAACGCCCTGTACCGGCGCGTGGAGGCGGACCCGGGCCTGTCCCTGGATATTTACACCGCCCTGTCCCTGGGCCGGCCCGCCGCCGGCAGCGATCTGGAGCGGCGCTTCCTGGAACCGTTCGCCGACCGGGTATTCGGTGATTACGAAGAGCTGGATTACCTGGCGGCGGTGCGCAAGGACGCGCTGCCGGACAACATCCGCGTCTACGAATTCTTCTTCCAGCCGGGCAGCCTGCTCAACAGTGAAACCGCCCAGCGCCATTACATCAGCGTCAACTACACCCACGCCGCCCGCGACATCAACGCCCGGGGCGTTAACGTGGTGGCCCAGTTGCTGGCGGTACGCGGCGAGGGCGATGCCCGCCGCTACAGTTTTTCCTGCAACCCGGAAGTGACCCTGGAACTGCTGCCCATGTTGCAGGCCCGCCGCGAAGCCGGCGAGACCATCGTGGCGGTGGGGCAGGTACACCATGATCTGCCGTTCATGGAAAACGACGCGGAACTGGGCGACTGGTACGACCAGATGGACATGGTGGTCGACGACCCCAAGGCCCAGACCCGGCTGTTCAGCACTCCCAATATGCCGGTGGGGCTGCAGGACCATTTCGTCGGCCTGCACGCCAGCACCCTGGTCCGTGACGGCGGCACCCTGCAAATCGGCATCGGCGCCCTGGGCGACGCCCTGGTGCACCACAGCCGCCGCCGCGAGCAGCACAACGACGACTACCGGGGCCTGCTCGACGCCCTGGAACTGCCCGAGGAGCACCGCGACCTGATCCACCGGGAGGGCGGCGACGGTCGTTTCGAGCTGGGCCTGTACGGCTGCAGCGAGATGATGACCCACGGCCTGCTGCGGCTGATCGACGACGGAATCATCCGGCGCCCGGTGTACGACTGGATCGGCCTGCAACGGGAATGCCTGGAGCACGCCGAGTGCAAGCCCGGCCTGGACCTGATCGACGGGCTGCTGCGGCGTTGCCATATTTCCTCGCCACTGCGCCCGGAACAGCTCAAGCAGCTCACCGATTTCGGCGTGCTGCGCTACGGCCTCACGGTGGAAGGCAACCGCCTGCGGCTGCCCAACGACGACAGCGTGCCCAATGACCTGGACCACCCGGACACCCGCGAGGCCCTGGAAACCTGGCTGGGCGATAGCCTGAAAGGCGGCATCATCATGCACGGCGGCTTCTTTCTCGGCCCCCGCTCGTTCTACCAGCGGCTGCGCGAACTGGACGACGAGACCCGCCGCAAGATCAATATGACCCGGGTCAACCAGATCAACGACCTGTACGGCGGCGAGGCACTGCGCATCGCCCAGCGCCGGGACGCGCGCTTTATCAACACCGCCTTCACCGTCACCCTGCTGGGCGCGGCGGTGTCCGACCAGCTCGACGACGGCCGCGTGCTCAGCGGCGTGGGCGGCCAGTACAACTTTGTCAGCCAGGCCCACGAACTGCCCGGCGCGCGCTCCATCCTGATGACCCGGGCCTGGCGCCAGCGCGGCGGCGAGGCCGCCTCCAACGTGCTGTTCTCCTACGCCCACAACACCATTCCACGCCACCTGCGCGATATGGTGGTCACCGAATACGGCATTGCCGATCTGCGTGGCAAGAGCGACGAGGAAGTGGTCATGGCCATGCTCAACGTGGCCGACAGTCGCTTCCAGGTGGAACTGATGGAACAGGCCCAGAAAGCCGGCAAACTGCGCCACGACTACCAGATCCCGGAGCGCTTCCGCCACAACAACCCGGAATTCCTGCGCCGGGTGGCGGAGCAGGGCAGTGATGGCGCCTTCCCCACCTTCCCCCTGGGCACCGACTTTGACGACACCGAGCAGCGCCTGATGAAAGCGCTGACCTGGCTGAAGGAGACCGTGAGTCAGAAGGACTATTTCAAGCTGGCCCGGGAAGCGTTGCTGAACGACCACGACCCGGAGCAGCACGCCGACGCGCTGCAACGGATGGGCCTGGCCGAGCCGGACGGCCTGCGGGAGCGCCTTTATCAGCGGCTACTGCTTACCGCCCTGGACGCGGATCGCGGCTAAGGCGGAATCGCGACTGAAGTCGCTCCTACAGGAGGCTTTGTAGGAGCGACTTCAGTCGCGATCCCCATCACCATCCCGTGGCGGCGGCTGGTTGCGCCGCCGGCTCGACAGCACCCGCCAGAACGGAATGCGCCGGGTTACCGCCACCATCTCGTCCACCGAATCACCGATGCCGGACAGCCGGTCCACGGTATCGCGTAGCCCGGCCAGCTGATCCACATGGGCGGAAATCCGGAACACCACCATGTAGAACTCCAGCAGCGCTCTCAGCAGCGTGGCGAAAAACAAAAACAGCAGCGGCCCGCCGACGAACAAAAAGAACACCCCGCGCCAGGCCGAGGCCATGAACGCCTCCACGCACAGATAAATCAGCCCCAGCACCATGGCCGTGAGCGCCACGCCGTACACCCCCGGGATCACCTGGATGATCATGTATTTGTCGAAGCGGAAGTTGAACAGCTCCCGCCAATACTGCATCGCCCAGAACCAGCCGCGCCGCAGGCGCTCGTTGACGGCCTCGGCCTGGGGCGGGTCGCCGTTCTCCGGTGGGGTGGGGTCTTGCCCTTGCTCGTCTACCATTTCGCGTACTGCTCCTCGACGAAGCCGTGCAGGCCTCGTACCGTCAGGGGCGCCTCGCCGGCGGCGCGGATCTCGCCGTCGAAACGCCCGAAAAGTTGATGAAAATTGCTGGCGAACAGGCCCAGATTAAGCCGCTCCCGATGGCGGCCCAGGGGCGTGAAGGTCAGCGCCACCTGGCCGCAGCGGCTGGTCACCGTCCAGGGCGCCTGCAGATCGTCCCGCTGGTACTCGAAACGCACGCCGTCCACCTTCACCAGGGTGCCGTCCAGCCACAGGCAGTTTTCGCTGACACTGGTTTCGTTGACACCGCAGGACAGGTTCAACCCCAGCCGCCGGCCGTTCACCCGGCCGGACAGGCAGGCCCAGTTCCAGAATGTTTCCCGGCGCATATAGCCGGCGGAGAAATCATGGTGCCCGCCGGCGTTGCTCAGAGCGGCCAGGTCCTGCTCCTGGTCGCCGCGCCGCAGGGTACCGTGCACGTCGACCCCGGCCACCTTGTTGGCATAGGTCCAGCCGCTGATGCCGGTGCGCGTGCACAGTGACATGGGCCGGTAGCCCGCCGGCTCCAGCAGCGCCGCCTCCAGCTGCAAATCGGGAAGCGTCACCGCCAGGCTTTTGTGGCGGCCCCGGTGATCCTGGTGGTAACCCAGGCGGATCGACACCTTGCCCTGCTGGAAGCGGCTCTCGCCTTGCAGCGGTGAGTCGCTCAGCGTCATCGCCCGGGCCAGCGGCGAGCGCCAGGTATGCTCCAGCAGCCGCCCGCTGGCGGGCTCGAACACATAGAAAAACGCCAGCCCCAGATAGGCGGTGTCCGCCAGGGCGCAGCCGATCAGCAATTGGTCGCTGACCAGCCCGAAATACTGGAACTGCTTGTAATGAAAGTGCCGCGCCCGGCGCGGCGCCGGTGAGCCCATGGGCCGCCGATAATCGTGGTCGCGGCCATTGATGCGCGCCACCGTGTCCGGAAACAGGCCGAGCCGGACCTGGCCGTCCGGCGCGATCAGCTCCGTGGGTTGCCTGTCGAAGTGCATGGAAGATTCCGATCCCTGGTCACAGCAATCCCTCAACATAGCCAGCGGTGCGGGTGCGGGCAAGCAGGCGCTTGGTT
>CENV01014449.1_pt1 | contig 14550 bp, 16 predicted proteins | sample 530231 | NCBI WGS metagenome assembly CENV01 (sample SAMEA2619815, study PRJEB7988) | marine metagenome | biome: marine biome (ENVO:00000447); feature: surface water layer (ENVO:00002042); material: "saline water (ENVO:00002010), including plankton (ENVO:xxxxxxxx)" | depth 5 m | reverse complement strand
CCGCAGCGCCCCCAAAGCTTTCTGCTGGGAACCATCCTGACACCCCCCCATTTCAAACTTGTCGATTGTTTGATTACAATTTGAGATAAATCAAAATGGAACCATGCGGCGGGTGGGAACCTTGTTGATTTGGCTGCATTATTTGCAGGCGGTGAACAAGGGCATGGTTATTGACTCATGAATGACCCTCACGTATGAATTCAAATTGGAACGGTGCATTCTACGCCTGGAGGCGGCCTGAACATGATCAAATTTATTAAATCTGCGGCTGTAGCCGCGCTTCTTTCGGCGGCCGTCGTGGCGCCCGGTTATTCCCAGACAGTTGATACATCGGCGGTGGTGGCAGCGTGCGCACCAGTCGATGCTTCCGAGGATGCCTGTCTCGCTGCGATTGCGTCATTCAATGCCTCGCTGGCTGGACTTTCGGCCGCGGAAGCCGATGCTGCTCTGGGTGAACTCGCGGGCGCCCTCGCAGCCGCCTCGCTTGAAGAGGGAAGCAATTCGGCTGTGATCGCCGCCGGTTTGACCGCCATTGCCGCCGACGTAACGGATCCCGAGCAGGCCGCGCAGATTATCCAGATTGCCGCGGCCGTCGAAACGGATGCCGATATTCCGGTTTTTGCGGTACCTGGCGGCACGCCTGCTAGCCCGAACTGATTTTGAAAAGTGCCCGCTCCGGCGGGCATTTTTTTATCTGCTGATTTTCCCGATAATGTCTTGAAGGACATCGCAGGCAAGGGCGATGTCCTTTTGCGTTCCGACGCTCATTCTTATGCAGCGATTTAACCCTGGAACGGCGGGTTTGCGGATGAAAATGCCGCGGGCCTGCATCTCGGTAAGCACCATGGTCGCGTAGGTATCGTCGGCGCCACAATCGATCGCTACAAAATTAGTGGCCGAGACGATGGGTTTTAGGCCCAGACCTCGGGCGCGCGTGATGATTTCGTCGCGACCGGCGGCGATGGCAGCGAAAGTCTGGGCAAGATAATCTTGATCGGCCAGCGCTGTGACAGCGGCGATCTGGGAAAGCTTGGTCACCCCGAAATGGTTGCGGATGCGATCGAAACCGGCGATGGCGTGCGCGGTTCCGATGGCATATCCAACCCGCATTCCGGCAAGACCATAAGTCTTAGAAAAAGTACGATATCGCAAGAGGTTGGGGCGCATCAACGCCATCGACGGCAGCGTGCCGGCGGGTGCGGTTTCGCCATAGGCCTCGTCGAGGATGATCAGCGTATCGGCGGGGATGGCGTCGATGAAGTGGGTGAGCTCATCGGCGCTCCACCATGTGCCCATGGGGTTGTCGGGGTTGGCGAGGTAGACGATTTTGGGCCCGACGTCCAAAACAGTGTCCAAAAGACCTGAAAGGCTTTCGCGGTCTTTTTCGTCGTAGGGAATTTTGACAAGTTCTGCGCCCTGGGCGGCGACGTGGTAGTTGAAGGTGGGGTAGGCGCCCAGCGAGGTCACGACCTTGTCGCCCGGTTCGAGATAGAGCCGGCAGGTGAGCCCAAGCAGGCCATCGATCCCTTCACCGATGGCGATGGTTTCCATCGGCGTGCCCAGATGGCGAGCAAGCGCTTCTTTGAGTTCATGATTTTCAGAATCGCCATACGTCCACACGTCGGGTGCCGCTTCGGCGATGGCGGCGATAACCTTTGGGGACGGGCCGAAGGGGCTTTCGTTGGCGCCCAGCCGTGCCCTTAATTTGATGCCCGTCTTGCGCTCGATGACCTCCGGGCCAACGAAAGGGACGGTGGCGGGGAGGGACGCGATAATGGCGGCAAGGTCAGGTCCGGCCATGGGTTTTCCTCAATGTGACGCTCAAAGGTTTCGCTGTGCGCTTGGGGTTTACGCCCGGATCATTTTTGTTGGTTGGGCCCAAGCGGAAAAATCCGGGACTTTTCGCTGGTGCGGCCCCTGTGGTCCTGACCCACTCTAGGCCCCAACGGCCAGCGAACCGAGGCCGAACATGGCATCTTGACGCTGTCTGAGCGCAAAAAGCTTGGTCGAAATGTCGGGCGTGGCATTGGCGGCGGTCAGAAGTTCACCCTTTTTGACCGGTGCGGTGACGCGCCCGCCTTCAAGCAGGCCAACGGGAATAGCGCGGGCGGCGCGGGCATCGGCAATCGTCATGGTCCAGGAGCGATAGCAGGTCTCGCCAATGGCATCGAAGATTTCGCCTGCGGCGAGATCGCGCTTGGCCAGGGCGCACACTTCGGCGACGGGGTTGGCGAGCGGCACCATATCGGGTTTGCCATAGAGCATGATGCGGGCGGCGGTCAGCGGCACTTCGAGACTTGTGAGGTGATAGGGGCGGTAAAACCCGTAATAGGGACCGATCCCGACGTGAAGATCGTCCATGCGTTCGACGACACGCGGATGGGTGGCTCTGGCGACAACGAACACGCCAGGGGCCACGCCCTTGCCGATCGTGTAATCGACGACCCCTGATTTCTCGAGCACGCCGCCATCGGCGCGCGGAATGAGCACTTTGGGCAGAGTTTCGCGATCGGCGTTGGGGCCGTGCATGCCGGGGCGGTCTGGGACGAGCCCTGTGGCATTGGCGATGGCGGCCATTTCCACCATGGTTTTGGATCCGTCGATGAACTCGACGAGCATGCGCGGGTTCATGTTGCGGCGGGCCGCTTCCTCACGATAATCGTCGGGCACCGCGTCATGGTTTAAGGGATTGTTCTTGCCCTTGCCGGCGGCGACGATATCGAGCCCGAGAGCCGAGCAGAATTCGATCAGTTCCATGCACGAGGAGGGCTCGTCCCCGGCGCCGACCGAATAGATGACCCCGAGCCTGTCGGCTTCGTGCTTGAGGTAAGGGCCGATGGTGACGTCGGCCTCGACATTCATCATCACCAGATGCTTGCCGTGCTCCATGCCGAGCAGGTCGAAATCGGCGCCGACGCCGGGCTTGCCGGTGGCGTCGATGATGACATCGATCTCGGGAGCGGTGACCATCAGTTCGGTATCGGCGGTGACGGCGATCTTTCCCATATCGATGGTAGCGCTCATGGCCGAACGGGTGCCCACTTCACTGGCGTGAGCTTTGCCCTCGCCCGCGCCATAGGCGATATCCATGGCGGCCATGGCGGTGTGGGGGCGACGGGTGGCGATGGCGGCGATTTCGATGCCGGCCATCAGCGAGACCTGAGTGACCAGATCGGTGCCCATTTCGCCCGACCCGATGATGCCCAGACGGACCGGCTTGCCGGTGTCGTGCAGGCGCTCGAGGTCGCGCGCGATACCCGTTTTGGAAATTGTCATGACCCTTGGGGGCTCTTTGTGCAAATTGGAATTGGTGTGGCGCCTGTCTAAATCATTTTGCCGCCCATTGGAAATAGAGCGGGAACGTCTTTCCTTGGTTCTCGCTTGTCATCACTATGAACAAAGAGAGCAGGGGATGGTTCATGGAGGAGATTTCCGCTTCGATCGAAGGGGCATGCGGGGTTATCCGGCTAACGCGGCCCAAAGCGATCAATGCGCTGAGTGCCGACATGATCGGGGCGGTGCGCTATGCGCTCGACGAATGGGATGAAAACGAAGATGTGCGCGCCGTTCTGATCGAAGGCGAGGGCGAAAAGGGGCTTTGCGCGGGCGGGGATGTGCGCAGGACGCGCGACATGGCCATGGCGGGGGAAACCCGGACCGTCTTTTCGTTCTTTGCCGACGAATACGACATGAATGGGCTGATCGCGACCTGTCGCAAACCCATCGTCGCCTTCCAGCACGGCGTTGTCATGGGCGGGGGGATCGGAATTTCATCCCATGCCCGTTACAGGATCGCGACGCCCACCAGCCGGTTTGCCATGCCTGAAGGGGCCATCGGGTTCTTTTGTGATGTTGGAGTCAACGCCATTCTCTACAAGGCCAGCGAGGCGCGGGCGCTGGCCTTCCTGCTTTCGGGGCAGACGGTTGGGGCAGCAGATGCGATTGCGCTCGGTCTTACCGATACGGTGGTGCCCGAGGACGCGCTGGCCGGCCTGCGAGCGCGTGTTATTGAAGCGGCGCAGGCGGGTGATCCCGATACGGCGATTGCGGCGCTGATCCAGTCGGAATCGGTCGATGCGGGGCAAGCCGATTTTTGCGGACTGGCGGATTCGTTGGCTCCGGTCTTTGCCGCTACGAATGCCGAAAAGATCGTCGAGGGGTTGCTCGACTGGTCCGAGGATGGCGACCCGGGCGCTGCGGCGCTCCATGCATCGATTGCTCGCCATTGCCCGACCTCGCTGGTGGCCATTGTGCTCTCGCACCGGCAGGCGCGCCACAAGCGCGACGTGCGGGCCATTCTCGATGACGATCTGGCCCTGGCCCGCTACATGGCCATGCGCCCCGATTTCGCTGAAGGGGTGCGCGCGGTGCTTGTGGACAAGGACAGGGCACCCCAATGGGCGCCCGAGCGGCTGGCCGATGTGGACACCGCTGCGCTGGAGCGCGTGCTGGGGGAAGCGGAGGCGGTGGGCTAGGGCGTCCCATTTGGGGACGGTCAGTCTGTCGGTCTGTTTAAGATCAAAAAATCTAGATGAAGCCGACGGCTTTCGTCCTGCCGATGAGCTGTAAAATCGGGTTGACTATATAACAAAGCCTCTATATAAGAATAACATTCTAAAGTGAATGGATTTCCGATTTTGCTCGACCAAGCCTTTGCCGCCCTTGCTGATCCGACGCGCCGTGCCATCATCGCGCAATTGGCTGATGGTGAGGCAACGGTTCAGGATCTGGCACGACCCTTCTCCATCAGCCAGCCAGCGATTAGCCGTCACCTCAAGGTATTGGAGGAGGCAGGGCTCATCGAGACGAGGGTTGATGGTACGGCACGACCGCGCCGGCTCAAGCCAGAGGCAGTCGCGGAACTTTGGGACTGGCTGGGCCAGTACCGCGCGCTTTGGGAAGTCCGGTTCCGCAAGCTCGACGCGGTTCTCGATGACATGGCGCGCGAAGCCGGCACTTCCGCAACCAAAGGCAAGGAAGACCAATGAACAAGGATCTTGCTGACGGACAGGTTCAGGTTGCGCAGCAGGGCGATACCGATATCGTCGTTCGCCGCAGTTTCACCCATCCACCTGCCCGGGTCTGGCGGGCGATGACGGATCCCGCGATCCTGCCCAGATGGATGGCAACGCTCGACGCCATGACGAAATGCCAGATTGACGCGCGGCCCGGCGGCAGCTTCCGCTACGACTTTGCCGGCGAGGGCCGCGCGTTCTATTTCTCAGGTCCGGTTCTCCAGGCGGATGCACCGCGCCACATGGCGGTTGTCGAATATTTCAACGACGATCCCGCATCGGAAACGCATGTGAAAACCGATCTGGCGGAAGAGGGAACCGGCACCCGAATGACCGTCGTGATGCGCTGGCCCAACGCTGCGGCGCGGGAGGCCGCCGTCGCGTCCGGCCGAACCCATGGCCTTGATGAAGTTTACGGCAGGCTTGACGCGGTGCTGACCGAGGGCTGAGGCCGGCCGCTATCGAATTACACGATCACGTGCGACGCGGATGACCAGCGCCTGCGCGACCGAACACCCACGCCAATCCGGCGACACCAGAGGAGGCGGACTTGAACAAAGGCAAGATTGCTTACTGGATCAGCACGGGCTTGTTGTGCCTGATCTACGGCTTGGGCGCTCTCACTTACATCATGCAGCGGACAATGGTGGAGGAGGGCTTCGTCCAGTTTGGCTATCCCGCTTACCTCGTCACCGTGCTTATCGTGGCCAAGATCGCCGCTCCGTTGGCCATATTGTCACGGATTTCCGTGCAGCTCAGCGACCTCGCTTATGCCGGCATGCTGTTTCATTTGCTGCTGGCCCTGTCGGCTCATCTGAACGTGGGTGACGGTGGTTTCGTTCCGGCGATCGTTGGCCTGGCGCTGTTGGCCATATCCTTCCTCACGCAAAACCAGGGCCGGAAGGTGCCCTCGCCCAACGTACCCCCAGCATTCGCACACCGGCAAATCGCCTGATTTCCTGAAGGGGCCTGGAAATGATCACCATTTCTTCAATAAAAGTGACGCCATACCTGGTTGCCGATCTGCTTGCCGAAGGCGAACGCATGCCGGTCAACGTGCATGTCATTGACCATCCCGATGCACGAATCCTGGTGGATACGGGTATACGGGAGCTGCATCCGGCAGCGGCGGATATGGACCCCCGGCTCTACCCATTGCGTGAGCAGAACTTCGATTTCGCCAGCATCGATATGGTCGTCAACACGCACCTGCACTTCGACCATTGCGGCAACAATCATCTGTTTGCCGGCAAACCAATCTATGTGCAACGCCGGGAGTTGGCGGACGCGCGCAGCAAGCAGGGCTACACGATCAATGAGTGGGTCGATGCACCGGACATCGAGTATGTGATGGTCGACGGTGAGTTCGAGCTGCTGCCCGGCGTGCGCCTGGTCCCCGCACCGGGGCATACGGACGGCATGCAAGTCGTGGTCATCGAAACAGGCAGGCGACCCATCGTGGTCGGCGGCGATGTTGGAGTGTGGTTTGGCGAGCTGGATGAGCCCAGTTCAGAGGGCCAGCTCCGCGTATTGGCTCTAAATCCAGAGGAGGTTTGGCTTACCCATGTAAACGAGGCCTGGCGTCCCCGCAGCGTCTAGCGTTTCCGCTTGTCGCAGATTGAAGGAGGCCGACGCCAGTGCCTTCAACAGAACGGTTCGACATATCGTCCGTTCGGTCTTGAACCTTGGCGATGCTGACGCGTCTCGCTCCGGTGTATTTGCGGCGGCAACGGGCTGGATGGACCGTGTCTGGTGCCTTTAGTGCTGTGCCAGGGCAGGAGGGTTGGATGGGGATTTCGGTGCTGTGGCGACCGCGGCGAAATAGAAGTCGAGCATCGCGTTGAGCGGCGCCGGATCCCGTTTCAGGCGGCTGCGCAGGGCGGCACCTTCCCAGCAATTGACCACAAGATTTGCCATGTGGCGCGGATCGGCGTCCGGCGCCAGGTCACCTCTGGCCCGCGCCTGCTCCATGCAGTCGGCAATGCGGCTGGCGATCGTGCTCAGGCAGGCTTCGATCTTTTCCTGGAAGATGGGGCTGACGCCCGATAGTTCCTGGCCGAGGCCGCCGAGCATGCATCCGAGATAGCCGTCGTCTTGATATTTGTCGCGCGTGGATTCAAAGAACTTGCGGACACGATCAAGAGGGGCCAGGGAAAAATCGCCAAGCGTCTGGTCGAGGCCCTGATGGACCTCGACCATGTAGCGCTCGACCACCTGCAGGGCAAAATCTTCCTTGCTGGCGAAGTGATGGTAGAACGACCCCTTGGGCGTGCCGGTTTCCCTGAGCACGGCCTGGACGCCGAGGTCGTTGTAGCCGTGGCGCAGGAGCATGCTCAACCCCGCCTTGAGCATGCGGTCCTTGGTGGGTTCATTCATCAAAATATGTCCAGTCCATAATCCTTCGACATGGAAGGTCGGCCTTCAGGCGCCGAAGGTCAAGGGTGCCGGCGCGGGCACAGGTCCCAGCGGGTCAGTGCTGGTGTTCGGGCGGTGCAAACAGGATCAGTTCCACGCGGTTGTCCCCTTCGACATAGGCGTCGTGGCCCGGCGGGATCTCAAAGAAATCACCGGGTGCAATCTTTGTGTTCGCCCCGGTATCGAGCATGCGGACGACGAGGGTGCCGGCGATACAATAACCGGTGTGGTGCATTGGACATGAATCGGGATTGCCGAGCAGGGGCTTTTCGTTCTTCTCCCAGGTCCAGCCCGGTTCGAACACTGCATGCATGCCGGTCGCTCCGGTCTCCATCTTGACGATGGCGATGCCTCCGCATTCTTCCATATCGAGCAGGTCGTCGGGCTTATCGAAGCGGCGTGTTTCGATTGCTGTCATGGCGTCATCTCCTCTCTCCTTGCTGGTGACGAAGCGGTGTCGATCACAGCCGATTTCATCACTATTAGACCGGTCGGTCTATTTGCAGGATGACATGGGATTGGACATGCGTCAATGCGCGAGGGCATCGGCTTGGGAATGGACCGGATCAGCCGCGCCACGCGGCTATCTGGCGGAGCAAGGACCAGCCCCAAAGGAATGACGAACCGGCGCGTTCGGAGCGTGTAGGAACTCGCAAAAGCCTGCTCCAGGGCGCGGCCAGTCCCACTCCAAACGCCTCTATCAGCGCACGGCTTGACAAAACTAATAGCATTAGGTTTAAACCGAACTAAATTAGCTTTGGAGCGGTTTGCCATGCCTCGGGCGGGTTTGAACAGACAGGTTCTGGTGCGGACGGCGGCGGAGATGGCCGATGAGATCGGATTTTCCAATCTCACGCTGGCTGGTCTGGCGCGCCGGTTCGACGTCAGGCTGGCCAGTCTTTATTCGCATCTGAGAAATTCCGACGACCTTATGGCATCGGTGGCGCTTTACGGTCTGGATCTGCTTGCCGATCGTGCCCATGAGGCGGTTGCGGGCCGGGCCGGAAAGGATGCGCTGGTGGCCGTGGCCAATGTGCATCGCGATTTCGCTTACGAGCATCCCGGGCTTTTCGAGGCGGCGCGCCATCGGTTGGACGCCGACGCTGCCAGAGACAGTGGCGGGGCGCGGATATCGCGCATCACCCGCACCATCCTGCGCGGCTATGCCTTGAGCGCGGTCGAGCAGGTCCACGCCGTCCGTCTGCTGGGCAGCGTTTTTGCCGGCTATCCGATGCTCGAACTGGCCGGCGGTTTCGCGCACAGCGATCCGGACGCGCAGCTTTCCTGGCAGCGGGCGCTGGACGCGCTCGATGCCGCGTTGCGGGCCTGGCCGACCGCCTGATTGCCAAGCCTTTGTTTCAAGAGACCAGAATGATCATGACCAAAGACACCTCCATTGCCACACCCCTTTCCGAAGCTTTTATTAAGGGGGCCGTCGAGATCGAGAGCACCCCGGCGGGGCTGTTGCCCCATCGCCTGCCGCAATGGGCCCGTGCCCAGGGCGCCGACGGGCAGTTGTTGATGGCCGAGTCTCAGCCCTCGGGCGTGCGGCTGGTGTTTCGCACCGCGGCCACCATCATCGAACTCGATACGCTGCCCACCAAGCGCGCCTATGTGGGCCCGCCGCCGCGTCCCGACGGGGTGTACGATCTGGTGATCGATGGAAAGCTCGAGCGCCAGGCAAGCGTTTCGGGCGGCAAGGTCCTCAGGATCGATCCGGCCCGGGGGTCGGCCAACCTAGAACCGGGCGAACCCGGAACGGCGCGCTTTGCAGGGCTTCCGGCGCGCGACAAGATCGTCGAAATCTGGCTCCCCCATGACGAGACGACCGAACTTGTCGGCTTGCGGACCGACGCACCGGTCGAGGTGGGGATCGATCGGTCCCGGCCGGTCTGGCTGCACCATGGGAGCTCGATCAGTCAGGGATCCAATGCAGCAACCCCGACCGGCATCTGGCCGGTGGTTGCGGCGCTCAAGGCCAATGTCGATCTCGTCAATCTGGGTTTTGGGGGCAGCGCGCTGCTCGATCCGTTCACGGCACGTACAATGGCCGACACGCCGGCCGATTTGATCAGCGTCAAACTCGGCATCAATATCGTCAATGCCGACCTCATGCGGTTGCGGGCGTTCGGGCCGGCGGTGCATGGATTTCTCGATACGATTCGCGAGGGGCACAAACAGACACCCCTGGTGGTCATCTCGCCGATCTTTTGCCCCATTCACGAGACAGTTCCGGGACCGTGCGCGTTCGACATGGCGGCGCTGGGCGAGGGTCGGGTGGCTTTTGTCGCCCAGGGCCGGCCCGAAGAGGTAGCGCAGGGCAAGCTCACCCTCTCGATCATTCGCGAGCAGTTCAAAGCCATTGTAGCCCAGCGGGCTGCAACCGATCCCAACATCCATTATGTCGATGGGCTGGCGCTTTATGGGGCGGCCGACAACGCCACCATGCCGCTGCCCGATGCGCTGCATCCCGATGGGCAGACGCATCAGATGATGGGCGAGCGGTTCGTGGACCTTGTGTTTTCACAGGGCGTTTTCGGGGCGGCCCGGGGGCCTGACCGGCCCTAGCGGGGGGTGACGGGATAGCCGGCGGCGGCGAGCGCTTTTTCGACATCGGTTAGCCTGGCCGAGGTCTCGATGGCGATGGTCTTTCGCTCCAGATCGGGGGTCACCTGACTGGCGCCGTCGAGCGCCTTGAGGGTATCGGCGATGGTTGCAACGCAGCCATCGCAGGACATACGGGCGATATGATACTCCATGAGAGCCTCCTTTGTTGTGTGTCGTCAAACAACCGATAGACCTTCCCGTTATGGGAAGGTCAAGAGGCGATCGTTGCCGTGTCAGGCCGATGCCGGCGCGGTGGCCTTGGGGGTGCCATCCACCTGTCCCGGCGGCGGAAAGGCGAGGGCCATGATGGCGGCGGCGACACCGATGGCGGCCGAGGCGATGTAGAGGAAATGGTAGCTGCCATAGGTATCGTAGAGCCACCCGCCCCCTACCGGACCGAAAGCCATGCCGATCGATGAGGTCATGACCGCCGCACCCAGAACGGTGCCCATGACGTGGGCTCCGAAATAGTCGCGGGCCAGCACCGCATAGAGCGGCATAACCCCGCCATAGGCCATGCCCAGAACCACTGCCAGCATATAGAAATCGGTTAGTTGGGTGACGTAGATATAAGCGTAGATACCAACCGACTGCAGCGCGAGGCCGGCGATGATGACTTTCTTGACCCCCAGCCGGTCGGCTACAAGCCCGAAAATGACGCGCCCGAAGAGACCCGCAAGACCCTCGACGCTGTAGATCGAGGCGGCGGCAAGGGCAGGGACGCCGCACAGCATGGCATAGCTCACCGTATGGAAGATCGGGCCCGAATGGGCAGCGCAGCATAAAAAGAAGGTGGCGGCGAGAACGATAAATTGCGGCGTGCGCAGGGCGGCAAAGGCCGTGGTTGGCGCGGGCTTTTGCGGGGCGACATCCTGGCCGGGAGCCGGTTCGGCGCTCTGGGGGGCTTGCGGCGCGCGGCGGATCAAAAGGCCGGCTGGCACCAGAAGCGCGGTGGCGCCAATGGCGGTCATCGCCATGGCGCTGCGCCAGCCGAAGGCTTCGATCAGAACCGATGCAAAGGGCGTCATGACCATGGGCGCGACACCAGCGCCCAGCGAGACCAGGGATACGGCGAGCGAGCGGTGCTTTTCGAACCAGCCCACGGTGGTTGCCATGAGCGGGGCAAAGAACGCCCCGCCCGCCATGCCGACCAGCCCACCATAGGCGAGCTGGAAAACGACGAGGTCGGACGTGGTGCTGGCAAGATAGAGGCCGATGCCAAGGATGAACGCGGCGATCAGGACGACGGGGCGGGCGCCGATCCGGTCGGTGAGCGTGCCCCAGAAAAATCCGGCAACGCCCATAACGATAAAGCCGATGGTCATGGCCATGGAAATCCCGGCCCGTGTCCAGCCGGTTTCATCGGCGATGGGCTGGAGATAGACGGGCAGGGCGAACATCGCCCCCATTGCCACACAGGTCATCATCGCGCCCGCTGCAACGATCACCCAGCCATAGTGAATCCGCGACATTTCATGGTCCCTCCATACACGTTGAACCGAGGACGCATGAGGCAATCGGTTGCCGACAGACCGGTGGAAAAAATTTCGCACGCTCCTCCGGGACGTTGGGCGCGGTGTAATCGGCTTCAGCGCCGGAGGATTTCGGTGCTTCTTTGAATCGCGAAAATCCTCCTAACCCTTGCTTTGTCGCGCCTCCGAACCGAACAGGTGGCGCCCGCCTGTTGTGGAAGCGCTCTATGGTTAGGAATTCTTAAACGCTTCATGGACAAACTGCGGCCAATGGAACCACAGGGCGGGAGTCGGCCTTAAATGGCGAAATCGCAAGTTCAGTCCGTGGCGCTGCCCCGGATTGTCGATCTCGATGCGCTCGATGATATCGCAGAAACGCTGATCGGCGCGCTTTCGGCCGGTCCGGTCGATGTCGATGCCTCGGGCGTCGAACGCGTTTCCACCAACGCCCTGTTCATGCTTTTGAGCGCCGCCCAGACGGCGAAAAAAGCCAAATTCGCCTTCACCATATCGGGCGCGAGCACTGCTGTTGCCGCGGCCATCGAAAAGCTGGGACTTACACCGGCATTCGAACCCGTTCTCAAGGGATAGTACCAACATGCGCGTTCTTACCGTCGACGATTCGCGGACCATCCTTGCGATGCTGCACCATACGCTCACCAATGCCGGTTTCGAGGTGCTTCAGGCCGAGAACGGACAGGTCGGGCTCGATGTGCTTGGCCGCGAGAGCGTCGATGTAGTTATCACCGACATCAACATGCCGGTCATGGACGGCATCGAATTCATCAAGAACGTAAGGGCGACCGGCAAGCACCAGAGCCTGCCGATTCTGATCCTGACCACCGAAACCAGCCAGGACAAGCGCGACCAGGGGCGCGCCGCGGGCGGGACGGGCTGGATCGTCAAACCGTTCGACCCCGAAAAGCTTATTTCGGTCATCAACAAGGTCGTTCACTGAACGTGAGCGCGAAGATTTCGCCAATGGGGGCTGTGGCCAAAAGATGAGTGACCTCGACGAATTCAAGGCCACCTATTTCGACGAATGTTCGGAACTGCTGCTCGAACTCGAGGAGCAGTTTTCCGCCATCCAGGAGGGTGACCGGGACGGGGACAGGCTCAATGCCGTGTTCCGCGCCATCCACTCGATCAAGGGCGGTGGCGGGGCTTTCGGGTTCGACGCGCTTGTCAAATTCGCCCACAGCTTCGAGACGCTGCTCGACTATGTGCGCGACGGCAGGGTGGAGCTGAGCGAAGACGTGGTGGTGCTGTGCATCCGCTCGATCGATATTGTCGCCGATTTCGTGACCGCAGCGCGTGAGGGGGAAACCCTGGCGGCCGACTATGGCGCTGTGGAAAAAGCCCAGTTCGATGCGTTGGCAAGGGGCGAAGTGGCTCCGGGCGCAGACCCGGCCCAAGACGAAGAGCCGATGGACGATTTCGACATCGATTTCACGCCCGTCGCCGTCAATTTCGACGCCGACAAGCCCATGGCCTCGGTTGCGCCGTCTGCCGGCGGGGCGAGTGTTTGGACGATCAAATTCACGCCCTTTTCGACGCTTTACGAGCGCGCCAACGACCCGCTGCTGTTGTTTCGCGAACTGGGTTTGCTGGGCGAAATGAGCGTCGCGCCGGACCTGGCGCCGATCCCGGCGCTGTCGGCGTTCGAGCCGTTCGGCGTCTATTGCTCGTGGACGATAACGCTGGTTTCGGACAAGGCGAGCGAAGAAACGATCCGCGAGGTCTTCGAGTTCGTGGACGGGGACTGCGAAATCGTCATCGAAAAAGGTGATGCCGCCCCGGTGGCCGTCGCGGACGATCTGCCCAGCTTTGCCGCTTTGGCCGAAGAGGCCAAGTCCGAGCGCAAGTTCGTGCCGAGCGGGGAACCCGACGATGTCGTTGTGCCCGAAATCGAGACGGAAACGGCCAAGTCCGCGCCGGCGTCTGCCCCTGTGCCCAATGTGGTGCCGATGGCGGCCAAGGCGGCGGAACCGGCCGAAGAGTCCGGCTCGGGGCGTCCGGTGGGCATGAGCTCGATCCGTGTCGATCTCGACAAGGTGGACCGCGTGGTCAACATGGTGGGCGAGCTTGTCATCACCCAGTCCATGCTGACCCAGCAGATGGATGACGCCATCCGCGACCGCTATCAGGAACTTGTGCGGGGCATCGAGGTTCTGGCCCAGACCACCCGCGGCTTGCAGGATGCCGTGATGGCCATTCGCGCCCAGCCGGTCAAATCGGTCTTTTCGCGCATGCCGCGCCTGGTGCGCGAACTGGCGTCCAAGACGGGCAAGAGGATCAAGCTCGAAACCATTGGCGAGAACACCGAAATCGACAAGACGGTGATCGAGCAACTCTCCGATCCGCTGACCCATATGGTGCGAAACTCGGCCGATCACGGGATCGAATCCCCCGCCAAGCGCATGGCGAACGGCAAGCCCGAAATCGGCACCGTGCGGCTTTCGGCCGAACAGGCGGGCGGCAATATCCTGATCATCGTCGAGGATGACGGGGCGGGGATCAACCGCGAGCGGGTGCTCGATATTGCACGCGAGCGCGGTGTTGTGGGACCCGACCAGCAATTGGCCGACGAACAGATCGACAATCTGATCTTTGCGCCGGGGTTTTCCACAGCCTCTGAGGTTTCCGACATTTCGGGCCGCGGTGTGGGGATGGATGTGGTCCTTTCCAATATCAAGAAGATCGGCGGCTCGGTGCATGTGAAGAGCTGGACCGGCAAGGGTACGCGCATGACGCTGCGGCTGCCCTTAACGCTTGCCGTGCTTGATGTGATGCTGGTCAAGGTGGCGGGCAGCCCCTATGTGATCCCGCTCTCTTCGATCGTCGAAACCATCCAGAATTCGCGCGCCGATTTCGGGCAGATGCCTTCGGGCGGCAAGGTCTTGCAGGTGCGTGGGGAGTATGTGCAGGTCGTCGATCTGGCGGACCGGTTCCAGATTGTCTCCCAAAAGGACGATGCCGAGGGGTTTGTGGTGCTGTGCGAGGCTGAAGGCAATTCCAAGATCGCGCTTGTGGTGGACGAT
>CENV01015402.1_pt1 | contig 14567 bp, 14 predicted proteins | sample 530231 | NCBI WGS metagenome assembly CENV01 (sample SAMEA2619815, study PRJEB7988) | marine metagenome | biome: marine biome (ENVO:00000447); feature: surface water layer (ENVO:00002042); material: "saline water (ENVO:00002010), including plankton (ENVO:xxxxxxxx)" | depth 5 m | reverse complement strand
GCCCGAGCGGGGGTCGCCAACACCCGGATTGTCATTTCTGTCAGGGGTTGGGGCGTGCTTGGCGAGCCTGGCTCTGTGCCAGACGATAGCTCTCGCCATTCATTTCCAGGATGCTGACGTGGTGGGTGAGCCGGTCGAGCAGTGCGCCTGTCAGGCGCTCGGAACCGAAGGTCTCGGTCCATTCGTCGAACGGCAGGTTGCTGGTGATGAGCGTCGAGCCACGCTCGTAACGCTGCGAGATCAGCTCGAACAGCAGTTCCGCGCCGGTCTTTGACAGGGGAACGAACCCCAGCTCGTCGATGATGAGGAGTTTATATCCAGCCATCTGCTTTTGCAGGCGTAGCAGGCGACGTTCGTCGCGTGCTTCCATCATTTCGCTGACCAGCGCGGACGCCGTGGTAAAACCGACTGTCAGACCCTTCTGGCAGGCCGCGAGGCCCAGACCGATCGCGACATGGGTCTTGCCGGTTCCAGAGGGACCAAGGGCGATGACGTTCTCGCGCCGGATGATCCATTCGCAGCGCGCCAGTTCGAGCACCAGCATCTTGTTGAGCTTCGGGATGGCGGTAAAATCGAAGCTGTCGAGGCTCTTGGCTGCCGGGAACCGCGCGGCCTTGATCCGGCGCTCGACCATCCGCTGTTCCCGGTCGATCAGTTCCAGTTCGACAAGCCGGGCAAGATAGCGGACATGATCCACGCCCTCTGCCGCGCATTGCCGGGCCAGCTTGTCATGCTCACGCAGGAACGTCGGCAGCTTGAGCGTCTTGAGGTGATTGGTGAGCAGCAGTTCGGGAGCCGGGCTGCTCATGCCGCATCCTTCGCATCGCTCGACAACAGCCGCATGTACGAGCGCGCCGATGTCGTCTCCACCCTCGCCCTGGGCAGGTAGGGATAGATCGCCATGTCCAGTCTGGGTGGGCGGCGTTCAACCCGGCACAATACAAGGTGCTTCACCGCATCGAAGCCGATTGCCCCCATGTCGAGGGCCTGCTTCACCGCGCCATGCAGATCGGCAAGCGTGAAGCTTTCCAGCAGGCGCAGCACCTGCACATACTCGCGCCGTCCATGCTTGCCCATCCGCGCTTCCATCAGCCGGCGCAGCGTCACAAACACCTCGGGCAGGTTCCAGCCCTGCAAGGGTGCGGCCTGATCGAGGGCATTGATCTTCTGTTCGATCAGGGAAAGGTAATGGACAGGATCGAAGATCACATCCTCGCGCTCGTAACTGCGGGGATGGCGGGCAATGACCTCGCCCCGGCAGCCGATCACCACCTCGCCGACATAGCCCCGGATCCACACCTCCTGATGGCCGAAGCGTACCGGCACCGAGTAATCGTTGGTCCGGTAGCGCACCAGCGCCTGCGACGAAACCTGGCCGCTGGTCTGGTCACAGGCCTCGAACGGCGACGCCGGCAGCTCCTGCATCGCCGCCAGATCGCGTTGTAGCCTCTCGCCGATCGTCTCGCTCTCGCCGCGCAGCCGGTCGTTCTGCCGTTTGCGGCATTGCTCCTCCAGCCACAGGTTGAATGCGTCCCATGTCGCGAACCGCGGGATCGGGACCATGAAGTTGCGGCGGGCATAGCCGACCAGACCTTCCACGCTGCCCTTGTCGTTCCCCTTGCCGGGGCGACCATACCGGTCGCGGATCAGGTAGTGCGACAGGAAGGCACTGAACAGCCTCGCGCGCCGCCTCGTGCCGTCAGGCAGGATCTTCGAGACCAGGCAGCGGTCGTTATCGTAAACAATCGAGAGCGGTACCGCGCCAAAGAAAGCGAAGGCGTGAACGTGGCCGTCCATCCATGCCTCGGCAACGGCCGCCGGATAGGCCCGCACGTAGCAGGCATCGCTGTGCGGCAGATCGAGCACGAAGAAGTGCGCCTTCTGCTCCACGCCGCCGATCTCGACCAGCGCCTCGCCAAAATCGGCCTGGGCATGGCCGGGAGCGTGCGCCAGCGGCACGAACATCTCCCGCCCGCGCTGATCCCGCTCCCGGATGTAATCCTTGATGATCGTGTAGCCGCCGGTGAAGCCATGCTCTTCGCGAAGGCGGTCGAACACACGCTTTGCCGTATGGCGCTGCTTGCGCGGAACCGACCGGTCCCCTTCCAGCCAGCCATCGATGATCGGTATGAACGCTTCCAGCTTCGGTCGCCGCACCGGGGCGCTGCGACGGTAACCGGGCGGCACCGAATACGACAGCATCTTGCGAACCGTGTCGCGCGATATGTTGAAATGCTTCGCTGCCTCGCGCTGGCTCATCCCTTCAGAACACGCCAGACGAACCCTCAGGTAAAGTTCCACGGTGTAAATCCCTCATCCCCCTCGCCGCCATCGCGAAAGGGAAAAAGTGGACGACTTTTACGCCGCCCGCAGCAGCACTTCGCCGCCGCTACCGTGGCCTAATTTTGCAGCGCCGTTCTCACGCCATCGGCAAAAACATGGCGCAACCAGGGGAAGCGCTGCCGCACAGCCTTGAGGACATCGGCCGCGCCATCGCGGTCCTGAATATCGGCGGTATGCACGAGAATGAAGATGAGGAAGCCGCAGGTGTCGGTCAGGATGTGCCGCTTGCGGCCTTTGATCTTCTTGCCCGCGTCGTAGCCGCAAGGGCCGCCGCTTTCGGTGGTTTTGACCGACTGGTTGTCGACCACACCTGTTGATTGCCACTGAGATCTGACCCGGGATTTTCATCGAGAAGTGACCCGGGTGGTGGTTATGTCCCGCGATGCGGGTTTGAGGTCAAGCGGGTGATTTTTCCTCTCTTGTTTTGGGTGCTGCGGAGCTGACCCTGAACCGGAAGCTGTCATTGCCGGTTTCGAGGATGTGGCAGTGGTGAGTGAGCCGATCGAGCAGCGCGGTTGTCATCTTGGCATCGCCGAACACGCCGGACCATTCGCTGAAGCTGAGGTTGGTTGTGATGACGACGCTGGTGCGCTCATAAAGCTTGCTGAGCAGATGGAAGAGAAGCGCGCCGCCTGACGGGCTGAACGGCAGGTATCCCAACTCATCCAGGATGACGAGGTCGAGACGCAGAAGGCGCTCGGCAAGCTGACCTGCCTTGTTCAGGGCCTTTTCCTGTTCCAGCGCATTGACCAGATCGACGGTGGCGAAGAAGCGGACCTTCTTGCGATGATGCTCGACGGCCTGCACACCGAGCGCGGTGGCAATGTGCGTCTTGCCGGTGCCGGGCCCACCGATGAGCACCACGTTGTCAGCGCCATCGATGAACTCCCCGCGGTAGAGCTGGCGAACCATGGCTTCATTGACCTCGCTGGAAGCGAAGTCGAACCCGGCCAGGTCCTTGTAGGCGGGGAACCTGGCCGCCTTGATCTGGTAAGCGATGGACCTGACCTCGCGCTCGGCAAGCTCGGCCTTGAGCAACTGGGAGAGGATGGGGACGGCTGCATCGAACGCGGGCGCCCCCTGTTCGGTCAGGTCACTGACAGCCTGGGCCATGCCGTACATCTTGAGTGCGCGCAGCATGACCACGACGGCAGCGCTGGCAGGATCATGACGCATGACGCAGATCCTTGTTCCGCAGTGTGTCGTAGCGCGCGACGTTGGCCTTGGGCTCGCGCCGCAGGATCAGGGCCTGCGGGGCATCGATCCTTGGCGGAGTAGCGTCCTTGCCGTCGATCAGGCGGTGCAGGATGTTGAGGATGTGGGTCTTGGTCGCGACGCCGGCGTCCAATGCCAGTTCCACGGCACGCAGAACGGCCCGTTCGTCATGGTGCAAGACCAGCGATAATATCTCCACCATCTCCTTGTCGCCGCCGGGATGCCGCAGAAGTTGGCCCTGCAGTTGCCGGAACGCGGTCGGCATCTCGGTGAAGGGGGCGCCGTTGCGCAGGGCACCGGGCTTGCGCTGAACAACCGCGAGGTAGTGCCGCCAGTCATAGATCGTCCGTCCCGGCTGATCATGGGATCGCTGGATGACCCGCTCATGTTCGCACAGGATCTGTCCTTCGGCCGCGACGACAATGCGCTCGGGGTAAATCCGCACGCTCACCGGCCGGTTGGCAAAGGAGGCAGGCACGCTATACCGGTTGCGCTCGAACGATATCAGGCAGGTCGGGGATACCCGCTTGGCATGCTCGACGAAGCCGTCGAAGCGCCGCCCCAGCGGCATCAGGCTGGCAACTTCGGCGGCATGTGCATCAGCAATGGTCCCGGGCAGAACACCATGCTGGATCTGGCTCCACTGCGCGATGCAATGCACCTCGAGCCAGACATTGAGCGCATCGATATCCGGGAAGGCAGGCATCACCTGCCATAGTCGCCGCCGTGCATCCTGCACGTTCTTCTCGACCTGGCCCTTCTCCCATCCCGAGGCCGGGTTGCAGAACTCGGGTTCGAACAGATAGTGGCTCGCCATGGCGGCAAAGCGGGCGTTGACCTGGCGAGCCTTGCCGGTGCCTATCTTGTCGACTGCAGTCCTCATGTTGTCGAATATCCCGCGCTGCGGCACGCCGCCCAGAACCCGGAAGGCCTGGGTTATGGCGTCGAACAGCATCTCATGGGTCTGGAGCGGATAGGCCCGCACGATGAAGGCCTTGCTGTGCGCCAGCTTGGTGTGTGCGGCCTGCAACTTGGTCTGCTTACCGGCGATTATGGCCCAGTCCTCGCTCCAGTCGAACTGGAATGCCTCGCCTGGCTGGAACACCAGCGGCACGAAAGTCCCGCGCCCACTCGTCTGGGCGTCACGTTGACGGTCGGCCTTCCAGGCCCGCACGAACGCCGCCACGCGGTTGTAGGAACCATCGTAACCCAAAACCATGAGATCCGCGTGCATCTGCTTGGCCGTGCGCCGCTGCTTGCGCGACTTGCTGGCCTCGATCCGCAGCCACGCCGATAGCTTCTCGGCAAACGGGTCCAGCTTGCTCGGACGTGCCGGAACCTTGAACGTCGGCTCGACCGTATCCGCCCGCAGGTACTTGCGGATCGTATTGCGCGACAGTCCGGTGCGCCGTTCAATCTCCCGGATCGGGATATGCTGACGGAAATGCCAGCGTCGAATTACACTCAGTAACGCCATGTCGATCACTCCTTGTTCCCCCGACGCAAAAGCCTGGGGAAAGGTCAGAACATGGGTCACTTCTCAGTGGAAATTTATGCCCCTCCCGGGTCAGATCTCAGTGGCAATCTACAAGCGCAGCCTTTGGAAGATCGGCCGGCCGGTTGTCATCGAACCGATAGCTGACTGATCCCGCCAAGTTCTGTTGAGCGAACGAGTTGGTGCGGGTCTGCCGGATCATCCGCGCTTGATTAACCCGCATTCTTGGCCTGAAGAACGCGGTTCGAGAGGTCGAGCTTGAAGTCGCGGCCATAGGCGTCGAGGACCTGCATTGTTCACTTGCTGTGAAACTCGATGGACTTTGGCTCCTGAAAAAACCGCGTGGAAAAACCGCGAGAACTTGGCGAGCGCGCACAAGGAGATTGACCGCGCACCTAGCACGGTAACTGGCGGCGTTCGAGTGCGGTTCGCTTTAGACGGACAGCACCATCAAGCCGCTATTGTGTAATCGAGACCGATATCGGCAGCCGGTGCGCTCTGCGTAATGCGGCCGACGGAGACGTAAGTAACTCCCGTTTCCGCGATCGCACGGATGGTATCGAGCCGCACGCCACCTGACGCTTCGATCGGCACGCGGCCCGCAACCAGCGCCACACCCTCGCGCAGCATTTCGACCGACATATTGTCGAAGAGCAGCCGATCGGCGCCTGCCTTCAGTGCCGGCTCGATCTGGTCGATTGTGTCGACTTCGACTTGGACCGGGAGTGCTGACTTGCCCGCCTTGGCCGCGCGCACGGCCGCCTCGATCGAGCCGCAGATCGCGACATGATTGTCCTTGATCAGGATGCCGTCGTCGAGCCGCATACGATGATTGTGCGCCCCGCCCATGCGGGCAGCATATTTCTCAATTGCGCGCAGGCCGGGTATGGTCTTGCGGGTGTCGAGCAGGATGCACGACGTGCCCGCGATCATGTTGGCATAGCTTCGAGTAAGGGTGGCAATACCGGTGAGGTGCTGCAGCGTGTTCAGCGCCGAGCGCTCCGCCGACAACATCGGGCGGGCGCGACCCTCCACGCGCATGATCGGGGCACCCGCCTGGAGCTCATCTCCATCCCTGGCAAGCCGCTCGACCCGGACATCGGGATCAAGGGCCTCGAAGAAGACCTGGGCGAGATCGATGCCCGCAACGGCAATCTGCTCGCGAGTCTGGATCGTCGCGATCAGCCGTGCGTCGGCGGGGATGGTGAGGTCGGTGGTGACATCACCACCTAGCCCCAGATCCTCCTTGAGTACGGACTGGACGAAATGACTGACGGCATCCGCGTCGAGCCCGGCAATGGGCGGCAGGGACATCATCAAGCGCGGACGTCCCCGAGAGCGTCGACATCTGTCGATACGGTCCGCATGATATCCGCCTCTTCGTCCGAGACATTGAGCAGCCGCCAGTCGGTGCCCTTAGGCACGATGCCTTCGAACGACATGAGCTTGGCGTTCGGAATGTGCGGCTCGGTCGTGCCGATCGCCGGCTCGCCCTTTTCCACCGCCTGCGCGGCGCGGTACATCTGTGTGCGGAACGTGAAGATCGCCTTGTCGCTCGACCCCAGGCGATCATCGCCACGATCGGCGAGCGTACCCATCGATTCCCACATCGCCATGTCCTGCGCCGGGATGCCGTAGATACCGGTGAAATCGCCGTCCTTCATGGCTACGCGATCCTGGAGATAGTTGTTTCCTGCGTTGCGCATCTTTTTGAAGGTGATCGGCTCGACATCCTTGCCGATCTCGGCACCGCAGAATTTGCGCCATGCGTCGGTCGAAATGCCTTTTTCGGGATGCCAGGCGACCCAGTAGAACATCGTGTTCTCATCATCGATCGGGACCAGCATCTGGCTCAGATGATATTGGTCATTCGATGGAATGTGGACGGTATAGGGCGCCACATAGAGTGTCATGCGGATATAATCAGTGGCATCGGCGTCGACGATCGGCTTGCGGATCGCGACATAGCGGAAGCCAAAGCTGGTCTTCTGGACCTCAAGGCGTGGCGCCTTGTCGGCCGACGGCCGTAGCCAGGCGGTGTCGGTCGCGGTCGATCCGCTGACCTCGGTTGCCGTCGGCATGTTGGACGAGTGCAGGCTCGAACTGTGCGCCGAGTCGATGGAGCCTTCGAGCACCTGTGCCCAGTTGCATGCGCCATGCATCTTCACGATGCTGATCTTGTCGTCCGGTACGGTCGCCCAGTTGGGCTTGTCGAACGGCGTCACCTGATCGGGATTGCCCATCCACACCCAGACGAACCCGCCGGCCTCCTGGACCGGATAGGCCTTGGTCTTCATCGTGCTGCGCAGCTTGGCGTCGACCGGCTCGGACGACATGTCGATGGCGTTGCCGTTCACGTCGAACTTCCAGCCATGATAGAGGCAACGCAGGCCGCATTCCTCGTTGCGGCCAAAGGCCAGCGACGCGCGGCGGTGCGGGCATTGCTCGTCAAGCGCGCCCAGACGACCCTTGCTGTCGCGGAACACCACCATATTCTCGCCGAGGAGGCGGACGCGCAGCGGCGTACAATCCGGTTCGGCCACCTCTTCGGACATGCACGCGGGCATCCAGTGCTGGCGCATCAGCCTGCCCATCGGCGCGCTGCCCTCGACTCGGGCGAGGATGTCATTTTGTTGGGGTGTCATCGCCTATCCTTATCGCAAAGTGGCTGTGCCAAGGCGCCGTGCCACGAAGGTGTTTCATCCACTTCTTGAAAACACTTCTACATAGAAGTATTGTGCGTTTCAAGCGGGCCGCATTTCAAGGACCGACCTGGCAGATCGAGGATAAACATGAAGGCACTTCGGATCGGCATTGTCGGCCTTGGCCGGGGGTTCATGCTGACGCTTCCGGCGTTGCGCGCGCACCCACGGGTCGAGATCGCCGCGGCGTTCGATCTGCGCGCGTCCCCACGTGCTCAATTCACGCGCGAGTTCGGAGCCAAGTCATATGAAAGCCTGGAGGGGTTGCTCGCCGCCGATATTGATGCCGTCTATATCGCGACGCCACACGAACTGCACGCGACGCAGGCAATCGCGGCCCTCGGTGCGGGCAAGCATGTTCTGGTCGAAAAGCCGATGGCGATCTCTGTCGCCGAGTGCGTCGCGATGGAAGCGGCGGCACGCCGGGCCGGCAAACTGCTCCTGGTCGGCCCCAGCCATGGCTTTGATGCCCCGGTCCGCCGAGCCGCCGAGTTGATCGCCAGCGGCGGCTTTGGTGCGGTGCGGCAACTCACGGCGATGAACTTCACCGATTTCATGTATCGGCCGCGTCGCCCCGAAGAGCTGGACAGCGCGCGTGGTGGGGGCGTTGTCTACAGTCAAGCCGCTCACCAAATTGACGTGGCGCGGCGGCTTGTCGGACGCGATGTGACATTCGTGCGCGCGGTTGCGGGCAATTGGGATTCCAGTCGCCCGAGCGAGGGCGCATATGCCGCGATGATGGGATTCGAGGGTGGGGCTGTCGCATCGCTGACGTACAGTGGCTACGCCCATTATGATTCCGACGAACTGGTTAATTGGATATCGGAACTCGGCCGCGAGAAGGATCCGGAGCAATACGGTGACACGCGGCGCGCGCTCAGGAACCTCGAACCAGCGACCGAAAGCGCTGCCAAGATACGCCGAGCGTATGGCGAGGACGGCGCATCGACCAGCGAACCGCCGGCGCCGTATCATGAGCATTTCGGCTTTGTGCTGGTCAGTTGCGAACGCGCCGATCTCAAGCTCTCGCCCCAAGGCATCACGCTCTATGGCGATGAACACCGTGAGTTTCTCGCGATCGATCCGCCAAGCCTGCCGCGGGTCGAGGTCATCGATGAATTCGTTGAAGGCGCACTCGGTCTGGTCCAGCCGATCCATGATGGCCGCTGGGGCGTGAAGACGGTGGCGTGCTGCGCAGCCCTACTCGAATCGAGCCGCACCGGCAGCGAAATCGCACCCACAGCCATGATTATCGACACTTTGGAGGCCGTTTCCGTATGACTAGATTGAACCTCTCGCTCGCCTGTTGGGGCTATGATCGCACCGAGGCGCTGCTGTCGCAGACGGTCCGCCCCGATGGGATCGATCTCAACTTTCAGGTGCTGTCCGTCGAGGAAACGTTCTTCCGGATGCTGCGCAATCGCGAGTTCGATGCCGCCGAGCTTTCGATGTCATCGTATTGCGTGACTCTGGGCCGGGACAATCCAGACTTTATCGCCATCCCGGTGTTCCCGTCACGTTTCTTCCGTCATTCCTGCATCTTCGTGTCGGCCAAGAGCGGCATCGAAAAACCGTCCGACCTTGTCGGCAAGCGCATCGGCGTCCCGGAATATCAGATGACCGCGCCGGTCTGGATCCGCGGTATCCTGCAGGACGAATATGGCATCGACCCGGCGTCGGTCACTTATGTCACGGGCGGCGAGGAAGAGCCGGGCCGTGAGGAAAAGCTCAAACTCAATCTGCCGGACAAGTTCAAGGTTGAGCCGATCGGGCCAAACCAGACGCTGACCCGGATGTTGGCTGATGGCGAGATCGACGCGCTGCACACCGCGCGTGCTCCATCGACCTTCTATTCGGAACCGCACAATGTGCGGCGCCTGTTCCCGGACTTCGTCCAGGTCGAGAAAGCCTATTTCGGCAAGACGAATATCTTCCCGATCATGCACGTCGTTGCCATTCGCCGCGACATTTACGAGAAGAACCGCTGGATCGCACAGGCGCTCTACAAGGCGTTCGTCCAGGCGCAGCAGCTAACCTACGAACAGCTGCGCGTCTCAGCCTCGCTCAAGACGATGCTGCCCTGGCAAATTGCCGCGGTCGAGGAAACGATCGCGACGTTGGGCGATCAGTGGTGGCCTTACGGAATCGAGAAGAACCGCCACGTACTCGAGACCTTCACGCGCTATCATCATGAGCAGGGTCTGTCGCCGCGCCAGCTGACGATCGAGGACATGTTCGCGCCGGAGACGTTCGCGGAGTTCAAGATCTGACGTGATGCAATCCGGGAAATGACGGGGCGGAGCATAAGCGGTGCGGGAGCAGCGTGGTTGTCGATGCTCCGTCTTTGCCGGGCTGCCGCAGGATACCCGGCGAGCGGCCGCTGACCGGTTGCGCCCTGTCAGTCCTCGGCGGGGGTGTTCGGGATAGAATCGAATTCGGCGGCGAGATTGGCTGACATGCGCGAAAGCACGTCGACGCACGTCGCAACCTCGGCCGGATCGATCCCGGCGACGGCGATGCGGTTAATGTCGATCGCATATTGCATGAGCTCCGCTTCCAGGGCTTTGCCTCGTTGGGTCAGCGTAACGCTCAACTTGCGGCGATCAACCTTGTCGCGGGTGCGCTCTACAAGCCCGTGCTGCATCATGTTGTTGATTATCGACACAGTCGTGTTTTCTGTGACGTTGGTCATGTCGCTCAGATATTTCTGGGTGACGCCGTCGCGGATCCACAGCACACGAAGGTAATACCAGAAGCCCGTCTTTAGATCGTGCTTCGCCAGCATCGCATTGAGCAGGCGATCGAACCGCCGATGGCAGCGCCGGACCTGATAACCAAGGCTCCATTCCGGATTGAGCTGGGCGGGCCTGTTGGACAAATGCACTCTCCCTGGGGCGTGTCGCCATGTTCGCCCTCCCAATGAGGCAGGGGCAACGGCTTTGATGGTGCACCTGCCCGCCAACGTCCAGTTGGATACTGACGGCAGACTGGGCCTTGCCACGCTCTGCATCGGCGTCGGCATGGGCCTTGCGCTCGCGGTCGAACGGGTCTGAATCGTGCTTCGGTGACACCCTATCTATTCCACGCGGATTGAGCGTGGGTTCTCCGGCCCTTTGAATCCCGCCCGAACTAGGGTGGCCCTCGTGCCCTTACGTCGGTTGAATATATGGCAGTCACGACCATCAAGGCCGCCGAACGAACGCCGGAATCTCGCCCTCGACCCGGATGAGAAACCGCGGGACCGTCAAGTCATAATCCATTAACAAGTCAACCGACCCACGCGGCTGGGGCGGTTGCCAAGAAGGAATGCACGCTGGTTTCGACATTCAACAGGCCCGATGGTTCGGGTCATGCAGGGCCGATTTCGATGAGCGGAGATAGCGGGGAAATCAACCTGCCGTTCGACCTGAGTATCGGATATCAAATCCGACTCACGCATCGACTTATGCAAAAGCTGCTACAGCTGAAGATCGAGCAGTTCGGCGTCACCCTGGGCATGTGGTACTTCTTGCGCGTCCTGTGGGACCAGGACGGCTTAACCCAGAAGGAACTGTCCGACCTTGTTGGAACGATGGAGCCGACCACGCTTTCGGCGATCGCTTCCATGGAGCAACGGGGAATCGTTGCCCGGGTCCGCAACGCGGCGGACAAGCGGAAGATCAACATCTTCCTCACCCCTTACGGTCACGAGCTGAAAAGGAAGCTTCTGCCCATTGGCATCGAAGTTGGGGATATCGCTAAGACCGGCATTTCGCGCCGCGAAGCGGATCTCCAGATCGCCCTATTGGGCGAGCTGCAGACCAATCTAGAAGCTGCGATTCGGAGCCTCTCCCCCGAGGAGCCCGACGCGAAGCCGGGTCGGCGGCGCCGAGAGGACCGAGGGGTCGCCGGCATCACTCATGAGGCAGGCGACTGATGCGATAGTGGGTGTCCTCGCCACCATGGATGCCCCACATCAATGTTGCGCGCCGATACTTACATCACTAATGGTTAGATAACTAAGGAACTGCACGGTGGCGGTCTGCGACGTGAAGGTTGCGTGGAGAGGTGTGCTGATGGTCAGGCCTTGCCTCCGACCGAATCGTCGTCGCTCTCCACCGCGCGGTTGATGACTGCAATCGCTTAGGTGCGGGCCGCGTCCGGTCTGCGAGAGTATCGGGAGAGTTTGAACTTATGAGTTCATCAGCCTTTAAAGGCGCGGATGTGTCCGATCGCCTGGATCGCGCGATAGACAATGCTCTCGCCGACAATCGTTTGGTGGGAACGGTCGTGATCGTCGCCCGGGGCGGCAAGATCGCCTATCGCCGCGCGGCGGGATTTGCAGACCGTGAATCGCAAAAGCCGATGCAAACGGATAGCATTTTCCGATTTGCATCGGTGACCAAACCCTTTGTCACCGCCGCCGTGATGCGCCTGATCGAGGATGGTGTTGTGAGGCTGGACGATCCAGTGACGCGCTTCCTGCCCGACTTTCAGCCGCGCCTGTCCGATGGATCGGTTCCGGTCATCTCGATCCGCCATCTGCTCACGCACACATCGGGGCTCGGCTATCCGTTTCAGGAAGGGAGCGATGGCCATTATCGTCGCCTCGACGTCTCCGACGGGTTGGATCAACCGGGATTGTCGCTATCCGAGAATCTTCGGCGCCTGGCTGCCGCCCCGCTTACCGCCGCACCGGGGTCGGGTTTTCGCTATTCCCTTGGCATGGATGTGATGGGAGGGGTGGTTGAGAGCGTTACCGGTGGTTCGCTACGCGATGCTGTGCGCAAACTGGTCACGGATCCGCTGGGTATCGTCGATACCGGCTTTGCCGTTGCGGATGTTGAGCGGCTCGCGACGAATTACTTCAACAGCGAATCCGTTCCCGTCCGCATCACGGACGGCATGGTAGTGCCTCTGGATGCCTTCAACGGGTCGCTAACGTTCGCGCCGAGCCGTATCCTGGATCCAAACTCCTATCCGTCAGGCGGGGGTGGGATGGTGGGGACTGCGGGCGACGTCCTGCACTTTCTGGAAACCATCCGGCTCGGGGGTGGTCCGATCCTGAAGCCTGAAACAGTCGAGATGATGGCGACCGATCAGCTCGGACCTCAGGCTGCGGCCTGGGGGCCGGGTTGGGGCTTCGGCTTCGGCTGGGCAGTGCTTGCAGATCCGCACGCCGTCCCGTCGCCGCAGTCTCCCGGAACGCTTCACTGGACCGGCGGATACGGCAATAGCTGGTTCATCGATCGTGCAAACGCGCTGACGGTCGTGGCCATGACCAACACGGCCTTTGAGGGTATGTCGGGGAAGTTCGTGTCCGACATCCGGGACGCCGTCTACAACTGATCCCCGCAAGGAATCCGCGACCGGCCGGCGTAAGCCGGCCGCGCCGCAGCGAAAATGCGGAGGCGCCGCGTCGATCGCGGCGGCCAGATCACAAATCGTTGCGGTGGCTCCAGTCGATGATCCCGTCGATACAAGCGCTGACATGTTCGGGCTGGCCCTGGTAGAAATGGGTCGCGCCCTTGATGCTCACAAATTCCTTGTTCGCAACGGTGAGCGCGTTGTGAATGATCGGATTATGGCTCGCGGGAACCGCGTCGTCCGCTTCATTCTCGATCTGCAGCACAGGGGTCCGATGGATCTTTGTCGCGTTAACGGCAGCCTTGGAGTTGGATAGGTCGTAGGACCATTGCGACAGCCACGAGCGCAGGGTTGAGAATCGCGCCAAACCAGCGGGTCCCACGTTCACCGTGCGTGGATTGCCAAGATAGGATGCCCCCGGCGCGCGTCCATTGGGGTCGATCGTCGGATCAATCCAGCGCACGTCGCACATCGTGCGGTGCGTGACGAAGGCGCGTTCGGTTTCGCCGTCGTTGCGACGACGGAGCGTGGCAAGCATTTCCTCGGCCCAGGCGGTAATTCTGCGATTGCGGGCCCGCTGCCTCTCGCGGAAGGCGGCGATGAAGTCAGCGGTGAATGGTGGTTTGTTCGGGCAGTCCGGACTATAGATATCGAATTCGAGATCGCGCGTGTCCGGGTCGAATTCGTCGATGACGGAGGGGTCAAGCCATTCGGTCAGCACTTCCGCCCGGCTGAGGTGGGCGGCGATGAGGACTATTCCGTCAACCCGCTGCAGCCGCGCTGCTGTCAGGTCATAAAGGTCGCCGGCGGGCGTGTGGGTGATTGTCGGATGTTCAGACTGGGCCGCATAAAACAGCGATAGCGAGCCGCCGCCCGACCATCCCACCAGGATCACCTTTTCATAACCCAGCGACTCGCGCGCGTGGCGCACCCACTGGCCCATGTCGTAGGCGACCTTTTCCATAATCAGCGCACTATCGTTTCTCGGGTAGCGACTCGACGCGCAAAGTACGTGCAACCCCGCATCGGCAAGCGCCTCAGGCATTGGGAGCAGCTGGAACGTGGCTGTGGGGTGCATGAACAAATAGACCGCCTTAGATGGCCGCGCTCTCTGCCGGAACAGCTGGCCTTCCAGCTCGGTCGTGCCCTCGGCGCCCGCAAAACTGTAGGTCTCCGTCATCCCCGGTTGATCGCGGAAGCGAACGATTTCGGGAAGGCGATCCCATAGCGCCTTTGTCGGCAATCCTCTCTCCATGGCCATATCCTTAGTTATCCAACTATAATTGCGTATTACCGTACTCCAGTCAAGGTGTCAACGGCGGTCGGATTCCAGGCCATGATGGCGGAGTAAAAGCAGGCCATTGAAGATGAGCGCGGATGATATGCAAAGGGCCCCGATCGGGGCCCTTTGCATATTTGCCGTTTTGCGGCGGGTCAGTCGGTGGCGTGGGCGGGAGTGGCCTGGT
>CENV01069933.1_pt1 | contig 14568 bp, 12 predicted proteins | sample 530231 | NCBI WGS metagenome assembly CENV01 (sample SAMEA2619815, study PRJEB7988) | marine metagenome | biome: marine biome (ENVO:00000447); feature: surface water layer (ENVO:00002042); material: "saline water (ENVO:00002010), including plankton (ENVO:xxxxxxxx)" | depth 5 m | reverse complement strand
CACCAAGTTCTACACCTGCACCCTGGCGGTGATGTACCGGGGCCGCGACAGCGAGGGCGCCCTGCAGGGCGGCCCCATGTACATCATCCGCGAGGCGCTGGGGCCGCGCTGGCGGCCGCTGGCCTACTTCTTCGCCCTGGCCGGTCTGCTCGGCACCATGCCGATCTTCCAGATCAATCAGCTCACCGAGGTGGTGCGCACCGCCATCGCGGTGCCCGCCGGCTGGACCACCGAGAACGCCCACCTGGGCTTCGATCTGGTGTTCGGGCTGATCCTGGCGGCGCTGGTGCTGGCGGTGGTGGCCGGCAAGCTGCCCCGGGTCGGCAAGGTCACCGCCGTGCTGGTGCCGTCGATGATCGTCGGCTATCTGCTGCTCACCGTGGTGGCGCTGCTCAGCCACGCCGACCAGGTGGGGCCGGCGCTGATGCTGATCGTGCGCGATGCCTTCACCGGCGAGGCCGCCGCCGGCGGCGTGGTGGGCGCGGTGATCATCACCGGCATCCGCCGGGCGGCGTTCTCCAATGAAGCCGGCATCGGCACCGAGGCCATGGCCCACGGCGCCGCGCGCACCGGCGAGCCGGTGCGCGAGGGCATGGTGGCCATGCTCGGCCCCATTATCGACACCCTGATCGTTTGCACCTGCACCGCCCTGGTGATCCTGATCAGCGGCGTGTGGCAAACCGGCGATGACAATGGCGTGAGCCTCACCCTGGCCGCCTTCAACGCCCTGTTCATGGCGCACAGCGGCGTGCTGGTGGCGGCACTGGTCAGCGTGCTTAGCCTGAGCACGGTGATCACCTTCTGGTATTACGGCGCCAAATGCCTGGGCTTTCTGATCGGCGCCCGCCACCAGCACCATTACGTGTGGTTCTATCTCTGTCTGGTGGTGCTCGGCTCGGTGGCCTCCCTGGATCTGGTGATCAAGGTGCTGGACAGCATGTACGCCTTGATGGCGCTGCCCACCATGCTGGCCGCCCTGCGGCTGGCCCCGCGGGTCAACCGGGCGGCAAGGGATTATTTTCAACGGCAGGCACGTGAGCAAAATTGACAGCACCTTGACGCGCCCCGCCCAATAATAAAACGTGAACCAAAGGAGAGGGTATCGTGCAGAATCTGTCCGTTTTGTTGGTGGAAGACCATCGTCAGCTGGCACAAACCGTGGTGGAGTTCCTGGAGCAGGAAGGCGCCATGGTGGATTACGCCAGTGACACCACATTGGCCCGTTCGCTGGTGCAGGAGCATCATTACGACGTTCTGATTCTGGACGTAATGCTGCCCGGCGAGGACGGCTATACATTTTGTCAGGCCCTGCGCAACGAAATGGCGAAGGATATGCCGGTGATTTTCATGACCGCCCGGGACCAGCTGGACGACAAGCTGGAAGGCTTTGCCCGGGGCGGCGACGATTACATCGTCAAACCGTTCGCGTTGCCGGAGCTGGTGGCGCGGGTGCGGGCGCAGGTACGCCGCGAGCGCCGCGAGGTGGCCGCCAATCTGCTCACCGTGGCCGATCTGGAACTGGACCCGGGCCGTCAGGAAGTGCGCCGCGACGGCCAATTACTCAAGCTTTCTCCCACCGCTTTCAGGATTTTACGAATTTTGATGCGCGAGTCTCCGAAGGTAGTTAGCCGTGAGCAACTCGAGCAAGAACTGTGGGGCGACCTGGTGCCGGACTCCGATGCCCTGCGCAGCCACCTGTATAACCTGAGAAAAGCCGTCGACAAGCCTTTTGATACCGCGTTATTGGAAACGCAGCCCGGCGTTGGTTTTAGCATTCGCCCACCGAGGGAGGGTTGAGTGGCCACTTGCGGAGTGGCCCTCACCGGCACAGAATGACGCCTCCATTTACCGGGCAAAATACGATAACGAATATGGATTGGGGGAAAAGCCACTCCTTCGCGGAATTCGTCGATACCCAACTGCTGGACCTGCAATCCCGGTTTGGCATGGCCATGTGGTTTCTGACCCGACAACGCGGAGAAAATTGGCTGCTATTGAATGTTCGCGGCCAGGGTTACGACCTGGAACGCGGAGACGTGTTGCTGTGGCGCGACAGCATCTGCCATCGCCGGGTACGGGATCAGGGCCCCCTGATCTGCCCGGACGTGGGCGCGGAGCCGCTGTATCGTGATGCGCCGATCACCCGTCAATTACCGATTGGCGCCTACCTGGGGATGCCGCTGCGGGACCAGGATGGCCAGTTGTTCGGCACCCTGTGCGCCCTTGACCCGGCACCGCAACCGCAACTGGACCAGAGTCCGGTGCGCGAAGCCCTGCGCCGCCAGTGCCATCTGCTGGAAACCGCTCTGATGTGGAATCTGGCCGGCCTGGACCAGCAGCGCATCACCGCTTTTTTCGAGGAACAAAGCCGCGACCCGGATACCGACCTGCTCGATCAGGTGGGCTGGATGCGCATCCTCGATCAGGAACGCCAGCGCTGCCAGGACTATGGCCTGGACGCGGCGGTACTGCGCCTGCACGGCGCCGCCCTGACGCCTGAGCAGCGCGGGCTGGTGGCGGATTCCATCGCCGCTTTGATTCGCCATCAGGATATGGCCGCCTATCTGGGCCACGATCAGTTCGCGGTGCTGCTCACCGACAACCATACCGGTCACGCGGAACAGACCCGTCAGCGCCTGCTCGACGCGCTCAATGCCAAGGGGGTTCTGATGCGCTGCGACGCGGAACCGTTGTCCCTGGTCCGCGGGCAGATGCAGCCGGAAGTGCTGCTCGATGGCGCCATGCACTAAGGGACCATGCACTAACTAATCCCTGAAGCGTACCCTCACTTCGGTGCCCTTGCCGGGCTGGCTGGCCACGTCCAGCGACCATTGGAAACGCTCACACAGGCGTTGCACGATGGCCAGCCCCAGACCGTGCCCGCCTTCGCTGCTGGAACCCCGTTCGAACGGCTTCAGAAAGCGCGCCAGCTCGTCGGCGTCCATGCCGGCTCCGGTATCCACCACATGCACCGCGTTCTCGGCCACGACGATGGTGATCTGGCCGGAACCGCTGTAGTTGATGGCGTTGCGGACCAGGTTGGTGAACACGATATTGAGTACCGTTTCCGAGGCCTCCAGGGTGAGCAGCGCGGTCTGCCGTACCTGCATGCGGATCTGTTTACGTTCCGCCAGCGGCTGCAGACGCTCCAGCAGATTCACCGCCAGGTCATTGACCACCAATTCCTCTTCCACCACCGGCTGTTGCTCGGTGCGGGCCAGCAGCAGCAGGGTTTCCACCAGCGACTCCATGTCGTCCACGGTGTCGCTCATACGGCCGATCACCGGCCGGTCGCCGATCTGACGGGTGAGCAGTTCCAGGTTGGCGCGGAACACCGCCAGCGGCGTGCGCAATTCATGGCTGGCGTCGCGGGTGAACTGCCGCTCCCGTTCCACGAAACGCAGCAGCCGGTCGGAATAAGCTTCCAGGGCGGCCAGCAGCACCGCCGCTTCGCTGCCGGGTTCCGCCTCCACCGCCTGCAAATCCGGGCGCGCCTCGGTGGGATCGTCCACATCGGTGTGGCGAAGGATTTCCGAGAGTCTGACCAGCGGCGACAACAACGCCCGGGATCTGCGCCAGCCCAGGAAAGACGTCAGATAGATCACCAGCAGCACGGCGGTGAGCGGCAGAATGCCGAACAGGAAAGCCAGCACCGACACCCGCTGCTCGTCGAAAATCAGATACAGACGGGCGCCGTCATGGTGTTCGATATAGACGATGGGGTTCTCACCATCCAGATGCACCCGCTGGTAGCCGTCCGGCAGCGCCGCCAGCGCCGGCGGAATCGAGTCATGGGTGTCGCGGTCATCCAGCAGGCCGAGCAGATGGCGGGTATTGGGGCGGGGAAAGTCGCGGTCCTGATCGTGCAGGCTCCAGTAGTGCTCCGCCTCCTTGATCAGCGCTTCCTTGACCAGCACATGCTCGATGATCTGGGCTGTGGCCCAGACCCCGAACACGGTCGCCATGCTGATGAACAGAATCTGGACCAGAAAAACTCTTGTCAGACGGTGCTGAACGCCCTTTCGTGCCATGCCTTTCTCATTGTCTTGCGTCATCACCGCCGGCTTCATTCATCGCGGCGAAACAGGTAATGCCCCACGAACCACTCCTCGCCATCACCATAATTGAACAGTTCCGCACAGGCCATGAAAAACATCCGCCAGCGCTGCAGCCACAGCGCACCCTCCCCTTCGCCGTAACCCTCGTCCAGCAGGGCCACCAGTTCATCCCGTCGCTGGTCCGCGTTGGCCAGCCAGGCCTCCAGGGTGCGGCCATAGTGGCGGCCATTCACCGGCCAGCGCTGCTCCTCGGTCAGGGCACCGGCGCAGCGCGGCAACCAATCGTAGGCCGGCATCACGCCACCGGTGAAAAAGTAGCGGCCCATCCAGTTGCTGGCGCCCTCGGTCTCGAACAGATAGGTGAGCGAGCGGTGGCAGAAGATATGCACGAACAGCTTGCCCCCCGGGCGCAGCCAGTCGTGCACCCGGCGCATCAGTTCGGTGTGGTTGCGCATGTGCTCGAACATCTCCACCGACACCACCCGGTCGAAGCGCTGTTCCGGCTGGAACCGAGTCACATCGGCGGTCAGCACGCGCAGATTGGTGAGGCCCAGGCGGGCCGCCCGGGCGGTGATCCAGGCGCGCTGGGTGGCGGAATTGCTGATCGCCGTGATGCGGCTGTCCGGATAGTGCTCGGCCATCCACAGACTCAGCGACCCCCAGCCACAGCCCAGTTCGAGAATGTCCTGGCCGTCATCCAGGCCGGCCCGCTCGCAGGTCAGGGCGAGCATGGATTTTTCCGCGTCGGCCAGGGTGGTGGCGCGTTCATCCCAGTAACCACTGGAATACTTCAGGCACGGCCCCAGCACCTTTTCATAGAAGCGCGCGTCCACCTCGTAATGCTGCTCATTGGCTTCCTGCTGGGCCACCGCGATCGGCCCCCGGGACAGCCGCTCCAGCAACTGTGCCTGATCGTCGCCGCGCCGTTCCTCCTGATCCAGGCGCTTGCGCAGCAAACGGTGAATACCGGCGCGAATCAACCGGTCCGGCAGCAGGCCGGACTCCGCCATACGAATGATCATGAACGCGGTCTCCAGGGAATAAAGGGGCTGGTGGTGCGCTGATAGTCGCGGTAGTCGTCACCGCGGGATTTGAGCGCCTGCTTTTCGGTGTAGGGAATGCCGGTGACGAACCACAGGAACAGGAACATGGCCACCGGCAGCAGCCACAGCCAGGGCCAGTAGGGAGCGGTGGCCGAGGCAATCAGCGGGTAGCTGAACCAGTGCAGCCATTCAAAGAAGTAGTTGGGATGGCGGGAATAACGCCACAGCCCTTCCCGGCAGGTCTTGCCCTTGCTGTCCGGGCGAGCCTTGAAGCGCGCCAGCTGCCGGTCCGCCATGGCTTCGCCGACGATGGCCACCACCCCGACGATCAAGCCCAGATAGACGAACAGGGGAATAAAATCCGTCTGCCGGCTGATCGCCCACATCGGCAGGGAAAACACCCAGGCCAGGCCGGCCTGCAACCAGAACACCACCAGGAACACCGGCTGGGCGGCGCCGCCCAGGCGCTCCCGCATGGCGGCATAGCGGCCGTCTTCCTCGCCCTCGCCGGCCACCCGGCGCAGAATATGGCTGCCCAGCCGCAGCGACCAGGCCAACAGCAGGGCGCCGGCCACCAGCCGTGGCCAGCTCTCGCCCTCCCCCACCATCAGGTAGGCCAGGCCGGTGATGCCGGTGCCGAAACTCCAGGCCACGTCCACGTAGCCGGCGTTGCCATTCAGCCACTGCACCGCCCAGGCCAGGCTGAACGACATCAACAGCAGCGCCAGGCTGAACCAGAGAATATCAGGCATAGTCGTGTACCTCCTTGTCCGCGCCACCGGCCAGCCGCCGGGCGCCATAGGCCAGGGTCGGCACCACCAGCGCCCATACCACGCAATAGGTCATCGCCAGCGGCCACCAGCCATGGGGCGTGCTGGCGGCGCCCAGATGAATGCCCACGGTTACCGAGAATACCCCGCCGACACCGCCGAACAACGCCGCCAGCAGCAAACGGGGGCGCAGCCAGGCCAGGCTGTAATTAAAGCTCACCGCGAATCCCAGCCACAGAGCCCAGATCCAGGCCGGCGCCAGCCAGTTCAGCGACCAGTCCTGATAGCGGATCAGCCCCGACGCCAGCCAGGCGGGCTCGCACAGCGCGCACGCCAGCGCGCCGGCGGCGAGCAGCGGCAGGTCCCGGCGCCAGCCACGATTAATGGCCCAGACCAGCCCCTGCATCACCACCAGCACGGCCAGAGCCCAGCCTCCCCAACCCCGGGCACCGCCGTACACGGCGACGAACCAGAGCAGTTGAAAACCCACGAAGTTAGCCGCCAGCGCGGCGAATGATCTGTTCATGGCAGGGAGCTTGGGCCCGCCCCCGTCAAAGGCCTGTGAACCGGATTCACAGGTGATTCACCGGAGGGCGGTGACAGTGGCAGCCTCATAGAGGATTGAATCATCATGAAACAGCGACCGTTCGTGATCCGCGCCCCACTGACCGCCGCCATTCTGGCGCTGGCGCTCACCGGCTGCGCCAGCCGCGCGGACCATGCCCAAGGCGGTTACTCCCACCTGTACGAAAAGGGCCTGCAAGACCAGCACGGTTCCAGCTCGGTCTCCGACGCGGCGATACAGCGCTTTATCGATCTTTATTCGCCGATCGACGCGGACTACATCGAAGCCCATCTGGACCAGGTGTATGCGCCGGATCTCTACTTCAACGACACCCTGTCCACCATCTACGACCGCAAGACGCTGAAAGCGCACATGCTGAAAACCGCCGAGCGGCTCGACTATATGAGTCTGGACGTGCAACAGACCTGGCGGGACGGCGAGGACGTGTTTCTACGCTGGATCATGGAAACCCACTTTTCGATCATGGGCAGCGAGCGCGAGGCCCGCACCATCGGTATCTCGCAGTTGCGTTTCAACGACCAGGGCCAGGTGATCTTCCACCAGGATTTCTGGGACAGCAGCCAGGGCCTGGATCAGCATCTCCCCATTCTCGGCACGGTGACACGATGGTTAAGAGAGCATCCCTGATCGCGCTGCTGGCGTGGGCCGCCACCGGCCAGGCGGCCAACTTCGACGCCATGACCCGCTGTTCCACCGGCGACGTCAAGGCGCTGAAGTTCTTCAATGTGGGCCAGGCCTCCCTGTACCGCCAGAACTGCGCCGCCGATGATCCCCTGGCGCCGCCGCTGCGGCTGGAGTTCGGCTATAACCGGGAAGTGCCCGGCGATGCCTTCGCCAAGGCGGCCAGAAAGATGATCGAGCACAATCTGGACGACGCCCGCTTCCAGGCGCTGCTGCCGCGCATCGAAGCGTTCAATCAGCATTACCGCACCACCCGGGACGGTGATCGCTACACTTTGGACTACGACGACGACGGCTCCCTGGTGCTGCGCCTCAACGGCGAAGCGCTGGCCCGGGAACAGGGCCGGGACTTCGCGGAAGCCTATTTCACCATCTGGTTCGGAGAACGCCCCTACTCCGACGACCTCAAGGCATCGCTGCTCGACACCGGCCACTGAGACCTTGCACCACCGGCGGGGACGCCGGATACTGCCGGGCAAACAGTCCGCCAAAGCGGATAAAACCGTTCGAGAACGATGTGGGGGTTCTCCATGGCCAGTGCACCGCAAGGGCCGCAAAGCCAATCCAGGCCGGTGAATCATGACCGCTTCCGGGCCCTGCGGATGTCCATCCTGTGCACGCTGATCGCCATGGTGGTATCGCTGCTGCTGACCACCATCGGGGTATTGCTCACCGGCCAGCGCGACTGGCTGGCGGCGATTTCCCTGGCGCTGTTGATCCCGTTGCTGCTGGCCCCGGCGTTCTGCTACCCGGTGCTGGCGCGGCTCTCGGCCCTGGCGCGGGAAAACCGCCAACTGCGCCAGCAGGCCCGGGAGGACCACCTCACCGGCCTGTTCAATCGCCCCCATCTGCTCAGCATGCTGGAGCGCGAGCTGGCGCTCAGCCAGCGCCACGAGTACGTGGTGTCCATCCTGCTGGTGGAGATCGTCGACTTCAGCGATCTGCTGGACCGGCACGGTCGGCGCCTTTCCGACCGTCTGCTGCGCCTGTTTTCCGAACGCATTCGGGACAAAATCCGCGAGAGTGACCTGTTCGGCCGTCTGGACGGCGCCCAATTCCTGCTGGTCCTGCCCCATACCGACTATCAGGACACCCTGCACATGGCTGAGGGGCTGCGCGCTCTGAGCGCCACCATCGAGCTGCGGGACGGCGAGGAAGCCATTGATTTCGCCATCCGCATCGGCGCCGCCTGCACCGAGAACAGTGGCCGCCAACTCAATGCTCTACTCAACGAGGCGGATTACGCGCTTTATCAGAGCCGCAACGAGCATCGCACTCAGGAAACCGCCTGAGTGCACCCGGGAGCCAGTCTTTCTTCTCATAAAAGACAAATTATTTTTTACAAAAAAAACAATTGTTGATCAATTCGGCGCTTTGTTTGTAAATTTTCTTATTAACCCCACCCCCGGTCATTTACAGTGCTGCTGCATAAGGCAAGACTGCAACAGCTGTTTTTTCTGCCTACCAAGAAAACAAGGAAGGAGTTATGGACGCCAAACGTTTTCTCGCATCCAGCATCGCTTGCGCCTCATTGGGAATGGCCTGCGCTGCTCAAGCCGCTGATATCCCGGATCGTTACTTCTATCTGGGTGGCCACATCAGCCAGCAATGGCTCGACATCGGCGACCATTATGATGGTGATGGCTACATCAGTGATGACTACTACGCAAAAGACAAAGTGACGCTGCCCGGCGGTCAGATCGGTTACCGGTTCAACCATGACTGGTCTGTTCAGGCTTCCTACGAGCGTAACAACATGGCGACGCCTGACGGCGAGGTCTACCTGCGCAACAACTTCGCCAGCCTGCGCCGTCACTTCGGTGATCCGGACGCTTCCGTCGAGACCTACCTGGGTATCGGTGGTGGTGAAACCCGCACCGAGTTCAACAGCAGCAGCAGCGATGACTTCAAGGAAGGCATCGGTGGTCTGGAAGCCGGTATGCAGGCTGGCCTAGCCAACAACTTGCTGCTCGACGTGGGCATTCGCCCGACCTACAGCTTCCGCAGCGAGCGCTGGGACGGTGAAGTCTATGCCGGCCTGAACCTGCTGGTGGGCACCCACCACGACAAGAAAGAGGAACCGGTGACCGAAACCGCCACCGATTCCGATGGTGACGGTGTACCGGACAGCCGTGACCGCTGCCCCGGCACCCCGGCCGGCGCCCAGGTGGACGCCCAGGGCTGTGAGCTGGACGACGACGGCGACGGCGTGGTCAACAGCAAGGACCAGTGCCCGGACACCCCGGCTCGCGCCAAGGTGGACGAGAAAGGCTGTCAGGAATATCTGACCAAGGACGTTAAGGAAACCCTGTACGTTCAATTCGGTCTGGACAAGTCCGAGGTTCGCCAGACCTCCTACCCGGAGCTGGAAGACCTGTCCAACCGCATGTACGAGTATCCGTCCGCCAATCTGGTGCTTGAAGGTCACACCGACAGCACCGGTTCCGCCGCCTACAACAAGAAGCTGTCCAACGAGCGCGCTGACGCCGTGAAGCGGGTTCTTGTTGACCAGTTCGGCATCGACGGCAACCGCATCACCACCGAAGGCTATGGTGAAGAGCGTCCGATCGCCGACAACAGCACCCGTGACGGCCGCGCTCAGAACCGTCGCGTGGAAGCCATCATGAAGGCGCAAACCGAAGAAGCGCAGTACAAGCAATAAACCGCCCGTACTGTTCTTGATCGGCAAGGGGGCCGGCGTTCGCGCCGGCCCCTTTTTTATGGCGCGGCCCATGGCGCGACGCCTTTATTGCTTAGCGCAAGCCCACCGGCTGACTTCATCGACACCAGCCAAAGGCAAGGCAGCCAAACGGCGCCACGCTCCCCTCACCCATAATCGGACCATCTTTGAATCGACAAAGGACCCGACCATGGCGAAAGACGCGATCGGCTTCGCCCTGAGCACCCTCAACCGGCTTGCCGGCTCCGAACTGCTGGACCGCCTTGGCCTGCGCCATGGCGCGGAGCGGCTGGCCTACCGTCTCACCAAAAGCGGCTTTCAGGTGATCACCACCAGCGCCCGCGCGTTCAAGGCCAGCGGCAACCAGGACCGGCCGGCGCGCCTGCACGCCCCGGGCCAGACCACCGGTCTGTTCGACCTGGGCATCACCGAAGAGCAGCAGATGATCCGCGACAGCGTGCGTGGCTTCGCCGATGACGTGCTGCGCGCCGGCGCCGAGGAAGCGGACGCCGCCCAGCGCACCGACCCGGCGATTCAGGAACAGGCCCGTGAGCTGGGGCTGAACTTCTTCGCCGTGCCGGAAAGCCTGGGTGGCGCCGCCGCCGAGCGCTCCACCGTAACCAGCCTGCTGGTGGCCGAGGAGCTGGGCCGTGGCGATATGGGCCAGGCGGTGGCGATTCTGGCGCCCATGGGCGTGGCCAACGCGCTCACCCAGTGGGGCACCGCCCTGCAGCAGGACAAGTATCTGACGCCGTTCGCCGGCGAAGACGCGCCGCTGGCCACCATCGCCGTGTGCGAGCCGCGCCCGCTGTTTGATCCCTGCCAGCTGCGCACCACCGCCACCCGCGACGGCGACCACTGGGTGCTGAACGGCGAAAAATCCCTGGTGCCGCTGGCCGCCGAGGCGGAGCTGTTCCTGGTGGCGGCGGACACCGATGAGGGCCCCGCCGTGTTTATCGTCGAGGGCGGCACGGAAGGCCTCAGCGCCGGCGAGGACCCGGCCATGGGCATCCGCGCCAGCGGCCAACGCCCCCTGCTGCTGGACAACGTGCGGGTTCCCGCCGATCAGCGCCTGGGCGACGGCGACTTCGATTACCGGGCCTTCGTGGACCTGGGTACCCTGGCCTGGTGCGCGCTCGCCATCGGCACCGGTCAGGCGGTGCTCGACTATGTGGTGCCCTACTGCAACGAGCGTAAGGCGTTCGGTGAACCGATCAGTTATCGCCAGGCGGTGGCCTTCATGATCGCCGACATGGCCATCGAGCTGGACGCCATGCGCATGCTCACCTACCGCGCCGCCTGCCGCGCGGAGCAGGGCAAGACGTTCCAGCGCGAAGCCTATCTGGCGCGCACCCTGGTCAAGGAAAAAGCCATGAAGATCGGCACCGACGGCGTGCAGCTGCTGGGCGGCCATGGCTTTACTCACGAATACCCGGTGGAGCGCTGGTACCGGGATCTGCGCGCCATTGGCGTGGCGTTCGGCGGACTGCATCTGTAAGGGGACGGCACCATGAACATTGAAATTCCGAAGAAATTCAAACCGGTGATCCACAACGCCCGTCAGGTGGCGCTGAACAGCTTCCGGCCGATTTCGCGCAAGTACGACCGCGCCGAACACGCCCGCCCCAAGGAGCTGGACATGGTGGCGTCGGTGCTGGACGGCTTTAACGAGGGCGACCCGGCCAACTCCGCCGGCGCCAGCCAGACCGGCAAGGGCAAGGTGAAGGACGACGGTTCCGTGAAGAACGGTTCCAACATGATGACCTGCCTGGGCGCCTTGGAGTTCTGCTACGGCGACACCGGCTTCCTGCTCGGCATGCCCCGCCAGGGGCTGGGCAACGCGGCCATCGCCGCGGTGGCCACCGACGAACAGCTGGAGCGCTTCAAGGGTAAATGGGCGGCCATGGCGATCACCGAGCCCGGCGCCGGTTCGGACTCCGCCGCCATTCGCACCACCGCCAAGGAAGACGGCGACCATTACGTGCTCAACGGCGAGAAGATCTACGTGACTTCCGGTGAGCGCGCCGACTGCGTGGTGGTGTGGGCCAGCCTGGACCCGAAACTGGGCCGGGCGGCGATCAAATCCTTCGTGGTGGAATGGGGCACGCCGGGCATGGAGCTGGCGCGCCTGGAGAAAAAACTGGGCATCCGCGCCTCGGACACCGCCGCCATCAGTTTCAATGATTGCCGGGTGCCCAAGGAAAACCTGCTCGGCAATCCGGAGGTGGACACCAAAGGCTTCGGCGGTGTCATGGAAACCTTCGACAACACCCGGCCGCTGGTGGCCTGCTTCGCCCTGGGCGTGGCCAAGGCTTCCCTGGAACGCACCCGCGAGCTGCTGGCCGATGCCATCAACTACGACTACGGCAAACCGGTGGATACGGTCAGCGCCGCGGAGGCGGAGCTGTATCGCATGGAAGCGGACTGGGAAGCGGCCTACTGGCTGGCCATGAAGGCGGCCTGGATGGCGGACAACAAGAAGTCCAACTCCCTGGAAGCCTCCATCTCCAAGGCCAAGGCCGGCCGCGTGGGCAACCAGATCACCCTGCGCTGCGTGGAACTGGCCGGTTCGGTGGGCTACACCGAGGACGAACTGCTGGAGAAGTGGGCGCGGGATTCGAAGATTCTGGATATCTTCGAGGGCACCCAGCAGATTCAGCAGCTGATCATCGCCCGCCGGGTGCTGGGGCTGAGTTCGAAAGAACTGAAGTAACAGCGGGCGGCGTTATCGCGGCTGAAGCCGCTCCTACAGGACCATTTGATCGCGATGTAGGAGCGGCTTCAGCCGCGATTGCCCGGCAGCTATAGCCGCGCCGCCAGCTCCGAGCCCTGCTTGATGGCGCGCTTGGCGTCCAGTTCCGCGGCCACGTCGGCACCGCCGATCAGGTGATAGCGTTCGTCATCTTCCCGGTACAACTCGCGCAGGGATTCCTGCCCGGCGCAGATCACCACCTGATCCACCTCCAGCAGGCCCTGTTTCTCGTTCTGGGTGATGTGCAGACCGTGGTCGTCGATGCGGTCGTACTGGCAGCCGGGCAGCATTTCCACCTGACGGTGCTTGAGGGTGGCGCGGTGCACCCAGCCACTGGTCTTGCCCAGCCCCTTGCCGAGCGCGCTGGTCTTGCGCTGCAGCAGGTAGATCTTGCGCGCCGGTGCCTCCGGCTGGCCTTCCACCAGGCCACCACGGGTTTCCGCCTGGAAGTCCACGCCCCATTCCCGCAGCCATTCCGGTAGCGGCTGGGCGCCGTCCCGGGGCGTTTCGGCCAGGAACTCGGCCACGTCGAAGCCGATGCCGCCGGCGCCGATGATCGCCACTTTCTCGCCGACGGTAACCTTGCCGCTGAGCACGTCCAGATAGGACACCACCTTGGCGTGGTCGATGCCGGGGATACCCGGGTGTCGGGGGCTGACGCCGGTGGCCACCACGATTTCCTCGAAGCCTTCCGCTTCCAGCTCGCCCACCGCCACGCGCCGGCCCAGGGCCAGTTTCACGCCGGTGCGTTCGATGCGTTTGCTGAAGTAACGCAGGGTCTCGTGGAATTCTTCCTTGCCGGGAATCACCTTGGCCAGGTTGAACTGGCCACCGATGCGGTCCGCCTGATCGAACAGGGTCACGTCGTGGCCACGCTCGGCGGCCACCGTGGCACAGGCCAGGCCGGCGGGCCCGGCGCCCACCACCGCCACCTTCTTCGGGTGGGCGGTGCGCAGGTAAACCAGCTCGGTCTCGTGGCAGGCCCGGGGGTTGACCAGGCAGGAGGCACGCTTCAGTTCGAAGGTGTGATCCAGGCAGGCCTGGTTACAGGCGATACAGGTATTGATCTCATCCGCCCGGCCCTCGGCGGCCTTGTTGACGAACTCCGGGTCCGCCAGCAGCGGCCGCGCCATGGACACCGCGTCGGCCAGATCGCCGGCCAGAATGTCCTCGGCCACCTGGGGATCGTTGATGCGGTTGGAGGCCACCACCGGGATCGACACCACCTCGCGGACCTGGCGGGTGGCTTCCGCGAAGGCGGCGCGGGGCACCGAGGTGACGATGGTGGGGATACGTGCCTCGTGCCAGCCCACGCCACTGTTGATCAGGCTGGCGCCGGCGGTCTCGATGGCGCGGGCCAGATCCAGCACTTCCTCGCGGGTGGCGCCGTCCGGCACCAGATCGATCACCGACAGGCGATACATGACAATGAAATCCTCGCCGCAGCGGCGGCGGGTTTGTTCCACGATCTCCACCGGAAAACGGCGCCGGTTCTCGGCACTGCCACCGTATTCGTCGGTGCGCCGGTTGGTGCGCGGCGCGGTGAACTGATTGATCAGGTAGCCTTCGGAACCCATGATCTCCACGCCGTCGTAGCCGGCCTGCTTGGCCAGCTCCGCGGTGTGCGCGAAATCGCGCACCGTCTTCTTCACTTCGCGGGTGCTCATGGCCTTGGGCTTGAACGGGTTGATCGGGCTTTTGATCGCCGACGCGGACCGGGAGAACGGGTGATAGCTGTAGCGGCCGGCGTGCAGAATCTGCAGCGCGATCTTGCCGCCTTCCTTGTGCACCGCGTCGGTGATCTTGCGGTGGTTACGGATATCCAGCTTACGGTTGAAGGTGCCCGCCAGCGGATAGAACCAGCCGTGCCGGTTGGGGTTGATGCCCCCGGTCACCGACAGGGCGACGCCGCCCCGGGCCCGCTCGGCGAAGTAGGCGGCCAGCTTGGGGTAATGCCAGAAACGGTCTTCCAGGCCGGTGTGCATGGACCCCATGATC
>CENV01049214.1_pt1 | contig 14571 bp, 14 predicted proteins | sample 530231 | NCBI WGS metagenome assembly CENV01 (sample SAMEA2619815, study PRJEB7988) | marine metagenome | biome: marine biome (ENVO:00000447); feature: surface water layer (ENVO:00002042); material: "saline water (ENVO:00002010), including plankton (ENVO:xxxxxxxx)" | depth 5 m | reverse complement strand
TTCAGGTTCAACAAGTTCAGGTTCAACAAGTTCAGGTTCAACAAGCAGGTTTTCGAGTACAACTAGTGATTCAAATGTTGAAGTACAGCCTTCAACGAGTCGTTTCTCTACATCTACAGTAACAATAAATGACACAACAACTGGTACGGGTGATGAATATAGTGAGCCTGTCATTACGCAGCCGAGCTCTATCTCTAGAAGTACTATTGAGAGTGTCACAATTAATGAGGTAATAAAAGCAACAAATGAGGATAACAGTGATGTTGAGCCAACAACATGCCGTGCTTATTCTCGGTTTGGTTGTTTAATGAGATAGTTTATTAACAAATCTGACAAAAAAGGTTGGCCATGGCCAACCTTTTTTTTAGAAAGCGTCGCTTTTTTCAGACAGCCACGGTTTCTCTTTTATGATGAAGTAAGTATAGCCAGGATCAATTTTAGACACGACGATTAGATGTCGAATGAATTTCATCATTGATATTGGATGAAAGCCTAGATGATAAGAAAAGTTAGAAAACCAATATCGTAAACGATGTTTCTTTTTCCTTAGCTCTAATAGTTGGAGGATCTTTTTGTTGTCTTTAAACTCGTTATTTAATTTTGTTAACAGCTTAAGTGCATAATAGTGGAGCTTGGTTTTATTTCTTGTAATGGAGTTTTCTACAGGGCGATATATGGCATGTCCCCCTTGAGTTCTGGCAACTTTTCCACCATTCAAAACAATTCTAATTCGTAAGCTTGAATCAGCAAATGCACGCATATCATTATAAAAACCACCGAGTGATTTCACTGTAGATGCTTTGTACATCTCGCATGCAGGGAATGGAGGCGGTGTTAGAAGAAATAACTCTTTTGGACTGCTCGCTATTTCGGGCCAGTTGGATGTATTTGTAGCGCTCTCAACACCATCAGAACTAATACCTCTGGAGTCGGCACAGGCGATGTCTAAATCATCCCACTTTTTAAACGTGTTGATATGCATCTCAATAAGATCATCAGAAATCCAATCATCTGAATCAAGAAATACCAGAAAATCACCTTGTGAAGCTTCAATGCCGGTGTTTCTCGCAACACTTACGCCACTGTTTTTTTGCGTAATAAGTTTAACTTTACTTTTATACTCTCGGATGACGTTAATCGAATTATCCTGGGAACCATCATCAACGACAATTATTTCGATATGAGAGTAAGTTTGTCGAAGACAGCTATTTATTGCGTCTTTGATGTATTTCTCTCTGTTATAACAGGGGATAATTATGGTTACCAAAGGTGCATGATTCATAGCCAGCCTATCTAAGTTTGGGGGCGCTGACGCGCCGGTTATAGTTGTTTTATCCATAAATCGAACTTACTTAAAGAATTAAGCACTTTCTTGATTCTTCACTTTTTCACTAAGACGAATGACTACTAAGTGATAAGTTGTATATCAATGAATAATAGTAAAAAATTGCTAGGTTAAATTTAAATAGAAACCAAAACATCAGAAAGTGTTAAATATGCAGTAATGAATAGAATTGCTAAGGCAATAACTGGTATGTCTATTTCTGGCTGCCATATTTTGAGCCTTATGGCAGCAATAACATTAGCTGGGTACAAAAGCCATCCGACTACAGCTAATCCTATGACAACACCATGAGTGCCGGCTAGATTGTAACCAACTAATATACAGGTTACTTGTATGATTAATTGATAAAAAAGTAGAAAAGATATGTACGAAGATTTCCCTTTTGCCAGATAAACATTATGATAAGTCATTGACAAAACACCAATAAATAAGTCCAGAGGTAATATCTTCACCATCCAAATCGCATCGTCATATCGTGCATCATATAACCAATCTATGATTTGGTTTCCTAATGTAATTAAAGCTATTGCTACAGACCATGTCATCACAATCATAAATAATCGAGCCTTTCTTAAGGCTATATATAGGCGTTTGTGGTCATTCTCACGTATCAAGCGCGAATATGAAGGAAACAAAACTCTACTACCGAGCATTTGAGCTGTTTTAGAGGCTGTTTCTTTAAACATGGCAGCAATTGAATAAACTCCCAGTGTCGCGGCTCCGATTAAGTAACCAAGTAATATTCGGTCAATCTGACGCGCAAAAAATGTCAACGCTGTACTGGCCAGAACCCAACGACCAAATTTAAATAAGCTTGAGGCAGCCTCTCTTTCCCACTGAAAGCGATTTCTCGTTTTCGCAATCCAAAACTGAGATAACAACATTTTGACCAATGCATTAACCAATCCTCCAACGACCAAACCCCATACCGTAGGACTTATGACGACCCAAAGTATCATCACAGAGATTGAGAAAAACTGAGCGATAAGCTCTAAAAGAGTAATATTCCGGAGGTTTAAATCTCTATTCGAGCTTGCGAGTGATGTTGAGTTGAACCCTGCAATAATCGCACTTAGACTTGCGACGGGTAACATCCAAGCCAAGAGGGGTTCGTTGTAGAGAATTGAGTATGGGTAGGCTCCTACCAGAGCGATAGCCCAAAGAACAAATCCACGAAATACTTGTATAGTCCAGGCTGTATTAAGAAAAATTTGGTCATTTCCACGTTTGTTTTGAATAATACTGGGTGTGATTCCAATATCAGAGAACATACTGATACCTTGCATGAATACCATGACAAGGGTCATTAAGCCGAAAGCTTCTGGAAAGAGAAACTTCGCCATTATAACGTTACTGGCTAGTCTAAAAAGCTGTGCCAGACCATAACCACCGATAGTCCATAATGAGCCTTTAACAATGAGTTTCTTTAGGGGAGACCTCTGGCTGGCATTTTCAGAATTAGGCATTAATAACTTTCTAACTAGCGACAAAATCATGATGATATAACAATATATCATCTATATGGTCTAATATTTCCCTCGCACTAAAACAATATGGGTATTTCTCACCTCGATACATCTATTTATCTTCCCTCTCAAATAGTTTTCTGGAATATGGAATAAACAATGTTGAAGTAAGATTAGGCGGTAATATACACGTCTTCTGTATCGCCTAAAATTAAGTAGTGAGCTCCAATATTAAACATCTAACTGAATAAAAACTTATAAGGCTAAGGGGGGGGTTAATTGGAAAGTTACGGCCTTTTAATAAACTATGTGGAGTATTGATAATTATTTGCACAAGCTGAGCACTTCTTCCTTGTTGAAGAATGAAGTTAAGAGTCTACATCTAATTGAGAAGGGATGACTTGAACAAATCCTTGTGCAAAGCCATTTAACCAAGATGGATTAATTTCATTATCGTCTTTTCAGTAGGATATGTATCTTCTTTAAGCAGTTAAGTAGAGAGAGCCTGAAGTGAGTTAGTGTCCCTCTGTTAAAAACGCACGACATTCTCTTATCAATTTATGTCGTTATTATTTTGCATCAGTGGATACCCTAAAACATATTCATGGGTAATTTCTTATGAGCTAATCTATTTGTACGATTTTTTAGAAACGTCAAGAGAGAAGCATACCTGTAACAGACAATTCATCCTGAGCAAATGATATTTGACTATGATTATTTACTGCTCTGCTCCATTAATTAGGCAAGTGCAGTAATCTAAGATGTTCTAGTATGCTACTGGCGAATCTGAAGAACAGAAAAGATTAACCAGAAAATTCAATTTATCGCTTTGAGTAAGGAGAGATATTGAATAAAAATAATCTCATTTTGAATAAGATTTTTGTGTTTATTAGAGCTTCTTAGCCTTTCTAAATCTGTTAGTTGATGTATATTCACTAAGTTAAAATTATGGTGAGACAAAAAAATGAAGCTTTTTCATTATACTGAGTGTGCAAACTTCGGTGATGCAATAAACCCCTGGTTTTGGTCAAACTACATTGATGCACCTTTTAATGATGATTGTGACCAACTGTTTGTCGGTATTGGTACTTTAATCAACGATAAACTCCCATTGAGTAACTACAACTCCATAAACATAATGGGGTCAGGGGCAGGTTATGGGGAATCCATTCCACAACCAACAAAAAGCTGGACTATACACTGTGTAAGAGGACCATTAACGGCAAAAGCTCTTGGCGTAGAGCAAAAACTTGCAATTGCAGATCCTGCTATTTTAATTAGCGATATTCTTGGTTTAGATAATATTGGTGATAAGAGAACTATGAGGGTTGGTTTTATGCCACATCATAGTATCGATTCACCTAGATTGAAAAAAGTTGTAGAAGCTACTGGTGTTAGCTACATTTCACCATTGGGTCAAGCAATGAGTGTAATCAGTCAAGTAAACAGTTGTGAGAGATTGATAACCTCTGCAATGCATGGTGCCATATTAGCTGACTCACTAAGAGTGCCATGGTTTCCTGTAAAAAACTCTGCGCTAATTCTTGATTTCAAATGGGAGGACTGGGCGCAGTCAATGGGGCTAAACATAAAATTAGAACTCCTACCACTGATCAAACCAGACTACGCCAGAAGATATTTTTTTAATGAGTTTTTTAATGAAAAGCTTTTCCAAAGAAAACTACAACAAATAAAAAAACGCAGTGATTATCTCTTATCAAGTAGCTCAATCATTGAGGAAAAAAAGGATAAGTTAAAAGAAGTTTTTTTTAGATTTAACACTAACTATTCTAATTCAAGGTGATGTATCGAAGAAGGAGAAAGAAATTCTCTTGATAGTTAGATAATTGCTCATTCCCTTTTTATCGAAGTAGTCTGAGAAGCTCGATAGAGTTAATATGGCTTATGTAAGGATAAATGTGCATTGAATAAAATCTGACTCAAAAAATTATTGAGTGCAAAAAATTTGATAAGTAAAAAATTAATAAGATTTAATGCCAGAAAAAAGTTCAATAGAAGCATAATTAAACATTAGATTTCCAAGAACGCTTGCAACTGCCATTCAAACTTAAGGAAAAAAATGTCCGATTTAGTATCTGTAATTATGCCAGCAAGGAATGCTGGAGCCTTCATTAAGCAAAGCATAGAATCAATACTTCAGCAAACATATACTAATTTTGAGTTAATTATCGTTGATGACCAGTCTACTGATGACACTCGCAACATAGCTGAAGGTGTAATTGATGCTCGAGTCACAGTCGTTTATGGTAAAGCCGAAGGTATTGCATCAGCAATTAATATAGGTTTGAAACATGCAAAAGGTAAATATTTTTGTCGTTGTGATTCAGATGACTTATTCCCCGAAAATCGACTCAAGATACAAGCAGAATGGTTAGATAAACACCACGAATATATTGCTGTTTGTGGCTCCTACTCTTCTATCGACAGCAAAGGTCGGCATATCATTCAATATCATAAGAATACGCGCTCGAGATGTATTGATAGTCATTTTATGGATGGTCAGGTCATCACACATTTTGGTACTTTTATGGTGAAGACTTCGGCATTGAGAGCTATCGGTGGTTGTCGGACATTTTTTGAAACAGCGGAAGATATTGATCTACAGTTAAGACTCTCTCAGCAAGGCGCCATTTTTTTTATTGCAGATAATTTCTATCAGTACAGACTCCACCATTTTTCTATTACCCATAACCAGTTAAACAGCAGGCGCATTTTCTTTGAGGATTATGCTAAACAGTGTCACTTGCAAAGGCTTGAAGTAGGCAAAGATGATTTAATGATGGGGCGAAAACCAGAAATTCCAGATAGTATTGAACTCGAAACGAAAACAGCAGATGAACATATTACTAATCAGCTGATTTCTGAGTCATGGTATTGGTTTAATACTGGTGACTATAAGCAGGCGTTTAAATCAGGCTTTAGGTTAGTCTCTATGTCACCATTAAAATGGTTGTCTTGGCGCAATTACATGTTGCTAATTTTTAAGCGTTTGAAGCAAACTGTATATTAAAACTCTGCTTGAGTTTGAGTGGCCGACTCAACACTATTCATACAAAGAAAAAGAAGTTACGTTACAGGGATATACATGAAAGTTTTATCTTATCTGCATCATTATATTCACCCCTACGGTATTGGTTTTGCAGCTCATTCACTTGCCCTTGGTATGAATAATCATCAGGTACATTCAGAGATTTTTTCAATTGATTCTGATTTTGCAGAAACATCACCATTAGTTCAAAGTGCGATAAAATCAAAACTTTTACTAAGAATAGCGTCTAAATTCATTTCCATTGAAAAAATACGTCGTTACACAGAATGGCGATTTCGATGTTACGCGAGAAAGTTTGATGTCATCATTTTGTGGCCAGGATGTTCGCTTGAAACGTTTCAATATTTGAAACGAAAAGGAAAAATAATTGTTGTTGAGAGTATTAATTGTCATCAAGAAGTAGCGAAACAACTTTTAAGTAACGAAGAGCAACTCTTAGGCTTGGGCAAAACACATTTAATTGATGACAGCAGTATTAGAGATGAGCATGCGAAGCTGACACTCGCTGATTATATTTTCAGCCCTAGCCCACAGGTGACAAAGTCTCTGATAGTATCGGGGGTAGATAAGTCTAAGATTCTATCTACCTCGTACGGGCTTAGTCCAAAACAGGTGTTACCGGTGACTAAAAAGCGTCAACATAAACCTGTTTTCTTATTTGTCGGAAGCGTAATTTTACGTAAAGGTATTCATTTATTGCTTGAGTACTGGGATAAAGCAAAGGTTGATGGGACGTTAATGGTGGTTGGCAAAATAGACCCAAGCGTACAACCGCTGGTAGATTCTTTTTCAGAACGAGGTGATATTGAGTTTATTCCCTTTACTGCTGATATAGATTCTATGTATCAGTCTGCTGATGTGTTTATCCTACCCAGCATAGAAGAAGGTAGCCCGTTGGTAACATATTTAGCTTTAGGTGCAGGATTACCATGTCTGGTAACACCAATGGGGGGCGATGGTGTCGTCCGAGATGGTATAGATGGTTATATAATCGATCCACATGATAAAGAAAAATGGATATCGAGTATCCAAAAATTAGCATTAGATGTTTCTATGAGAGTTCAAATGGCGACAAACTCTCACGATCACGCAACTCAGTTTCTCTGGGAAGAAGTCGCAGACAAACGTCGTAAATTACTTATCAATAAGCTAGGACTCTGATTTGAAAGTTCTGATTCTAGGAGGAACTGGCTTTATAGGCCAGCATGTTGTCAAAAAGTTACTTGAGGATAACTGCCAAGTTACTGTTTTTGATAGACACGCAGATAGACTTAAGCTCTCGGGCATTGAGGCTATAAATGCTGATTTCTCAGATACTTTGTCATTATCTGAGTCTTTGATAGGTGTAGATAAAGTGATTCATCTTATCAGCACTTCTGTACCCAGTTCTTCGAACAAAGACCCTGTTAGTGATATTCAAGGGAACTTGGTTAATACCGTCAAACTTTTAGAAATAATGAGGCAATCTGGTATAAAAGATATTGTCTACTTTTCATCAGGAGGCACTGTTTATGGGCATCCAGAGGTACTGCCCATCAATGAGTCTCATACTAATCACCCGGTATGTAGTTATGGCATTGTCAAACTTGCTATAGAAAAATATCTACATATGTATTCTGAACTATATAGTCTCAATGCGGTTATTCTACGGCCATCCAATCCATTCGGGCCAGGCCAAACACACACAGGTGTACAAGGGTTTATTGGTACATGCATTGCAGCAGCATTGACAGGCAAACCATTAACAATCTGGGGCGATGGAAGTGTTAAGCGAGATTATGTTTATGTGACTGATGTGGCGGATGCCGCCATCTCTGCTTTGAATTATTCAAAAAGTGATACTTTCAATATATCAAGTGGTGAAGGGGTTTCACTCAATGACATTATCCAGTTAGTTCAAAATGAGTCTGGAAAAAAAATTAATCTCCATTATCAGGAAAAACGTGATTTTGATATTCCTGAAATCACTTTGGATAATAACAAGGCAAAACAATTATTAGGCTGGCAGCCCAGTACTAGCTTTAATGATGGCCTTCACTTAACTCTGAATCACGCTATGAAGTTAGTGTAGGAAAGTTATTTTATGCCTAACTCTATTGCTTATCTTGCATTATTTTCATGGCCTTTGGTGACCATACTCCTTATAAGGAGAAAAGGTATAGAAGCTGGAATATTATTAGCTCTGCTTGGGGCTCAGATGTTCTTGCCTTCCTCTTTTGAGGTTGACTTGCCGGCCATTCCACCACTCAATAAGTTGTCACTCACGACGCTAACAATTATTGTTTATTTATACTTCAACAAGAAACGGTTCGGATTTAATGCGTTAAACTCGTTTCTTAAATTTCTGTTTGTAATGTGTCTGATAGTGCCTTTTTTAACTGCTCTGGCAAACCCTGAGCGCTATTACTATATTCAAGGTCTGTCTTTATATGATGGGCTAAGTGATTCCATACAGACTTTCCTGACAATTATTCCATTTCTGTTTGGTGCTAAGTATTTTAGTACTTATGAAAAGCAGGTTCTGTTATTCAAGTACTTGGCCATGGCGGCCTTTGTATATGCATTCTTCGTTTTATATGAAGTGAGAATGAGTCCACGATTGCACGCTATCGTATATGGTTTTTACCCCCATTCATGGTTACAACAATATCGAGAGGGTGGATTTCGCGCCATGGTATTTATGGGGCATGGTCTGGTGGTGGCTATATTTATAGCATCAGGTTTAACTGCCGCCGCAGCATTGAAGAGATACAAAGAAAAAGTCACTCCTGTGAAAAGTCTTTATATTGTTGCTGCCTGTCTATTTGCTTTGGTTTTACAAAAAAGTTTAGCGTCCCTCGTTTTTGGTCTATTTGGTCTATTCATGGTGTTGATGATGTCACCAAAACGAATGCATCAAGCTGCCTTGCTAGTTGGTATTCTTTTTATAAGTTATCCACTGATGTCGTCTTTAAACTTGTTTCCGCACGGTCAACTTGTTGATATAGCCAACCGAATTAATCCGGATAGAGCACAATCGCTCGACTTTCGTTTTCAACAAGAGAGGGCGTTACTGAATCATGCCAATGCAAAACCGTTATTTGGATGGGGTGGTTGGGGAAGAAATCGTGTGATCAACGATCTTACCGAGAGTGATGCTAGTACTACAGATGGTCGTTGGATTGGAACGCTTGGAGTGTATGGCTGGGTTGGTTATCTATCTCAGTTTTTATTAATTGTAGTGCCTTTGTGGCTGACATATAAGTTGTCCGTGAAACGGCTTAAAAAAGACAATAAGCAGGCGATACTACTCGGTTCTCATGCCATTTTAGTTTCTGTTATTCTTCTAGATCAGATGCCTAACTCTTCTTTGAATTCTTTTTACTGGTTGATTATAGGGTCACTGGCTGGAAGAGCTTATGTGATTAGTCGTGAAAATAACAATAATGTTCCAACGGCAAACTCTCAGCAGCCACTGGAAACATTTCAGGTGACAGATAATAAAAAATGAATCACATTTACTACGTTATTCCTGACTTGTTTCAAAAAGAACGTTTCTCTTTTAGAAGTGCGGTAAGACATCTAAAAAGACGTCGGTTATTTAATTACATCAGACGATGTCTTTTTCGTAAATTTAAACCTGTTGGTGGTGTCAAAGTCATATATCAACATTGTTTGATGTTAAATAAGGCGGGGTATCGTGCTTATCCTGTTTTAATGGGTAAGTATCATGGCAATTTCTTTGGTTTTGATGTTCCCACGTTGAGTTATCAAGAGGCGCTTGAGAAGATGGGGATGGATGACATTGTTGTCGCCACCGAATTTGCTCCTTATCAAGCATTCTTATTTCCTGCACAAACAAAAGTCCTTTTTTTACAAAACTTAGTTGGTCTCAGACGTTGGTTGAAAGTCGATGATAAAGAGAAAAGTTACAAGGACATTGGTTATGATGAAGTGATGACATGTAGCCAGTTCTGTTCTGATTATGTAGAAAAGGATATGGGTATTGCTGTCAATACCGTTACTAACGGAATTGACTTGACGGTTTTTTTGCCTCAAGCGGAGTCAAGAATTGAACGCCGAATCTTGGCAATGTCGCGAAAAAATCCCCATGATCTGGCTATTATCCAGAAAGCGATGAGGGAATATGGTATTGATATCAATGTAGTTGATGGTCTTACACAAGACGAACTGATAAAAGAGTATCAAGCTGCCGATATCTTTATTGCAACTGGATATCCCGAAGGGTTTTCCCTGCCTCCTATTGAAGCAATGGCTTGTGGGGCGGTTGTTGTTGGCTTTACTGGAGGAGCTGGAAGAGAATTTATGATTCACCGGGAAACGGCTCTAGTTGCGGAGGACGGAGATACCGACACTGTTATTGAGCACCTTTTAACATTAATAAATGATTCGCCATTGAAGGAACGAATAAGAACTGAAGGGCTGAAGAAAGCGAGCGAGTATGGGCTTGATGACTTACAGACTAATTTAATCGCGTTTTACAAAAAGCTCTCAGAAAATAACAACATTTAACTGGATTGCTACATGTTAAGAACTATCATAAAAAAAATAGCATTCAAAACTGGGCGTTGTAAGAAGCTGTATCTAAAACTCTGCAACCCCTCAGGTTTTGAGTATGCTGAATTTTTAAAGCGGTGGGGGACTTACCATAGCATAGGGGAACATTGCGCAATATGGCCTTATACGAATGTCACTAATCCTGAATACACCAGGCTCGGTAATAATGTCATGCTAACAGCATGTACTATTCTGGGACATGATGGCTCTATTGCCGTGCTCAATCGAGCTTATAACAAAAAACTTGATCGCGTAGGAAAAGTCGACATTAGAGATAATGTATTCATAGGGCATGGTGCTATTGTGTTACCTGGAATAACCATTGGACCCAATGCGATTGTAGCAGCCGGTGCAGTTGTTAGCCGTGATGTTCCTGAAGGCAGTATTGTCGCGGGTGTGCCTGCAAGAGTTATCGGGGATATGGCTGATCTCGTCAATAAATTAGAAAAAGAAACAAACAGCCTACCTTGGGCTCATCTTATTCATCAAAGAGATGGAAGTTTTGATCCCGCCTTGGAACCTCAGCTAAAGCAACTAAGAAAGGCTTATTTTTTTGATGACAAATAAACACTGTGAGTTAGCCGTCATCATTGTGAATTATAAGACCCCAAGAATGGTCGTTGATGTTCTCAATTCTCTTAAACATGAAGTGGACACCCTAGATGCCTGCGTAGTTATTGTAGATAATGATTCTCAGGATGACTCAGTGGTCCAAATTAACGAGTGGATATTAGCTGAGGATAAAAAGCAGAAATTCAAGTTGGTAGACTCATCCTCTAATAGTGGCTTTTCTGGTGGTAATAATGCTGGAATTAATTCTGTGAGTGCAGATTATTATCTGTTGCTAAACAGCGATACTATTGTGAGGCCTGGGGCTTTAGAAATGCTCTTGGAAACCCTAAAAAATAACCCTGAGGCTGGTTTGGTGGGCGCACGATTAGAATGGCCCGATGGCAAACCTCAAGAGAGCTGTTTTCACTTTCATACGCCAGTGAGTGAGTTCCTTAAAGCTGCTAGCATCGGCTTATTTTCCCGTCTCTTAGATAGGTATATTGTAGCAAGACCAGTGGCTGACAGCGCTGAGTATTATCAGTGGGTGAGTTTTGCCTGTGTGCTAATACGAGGTCAGGTAATAAAAGATGTTGGGCTTTTGGATGACAAGTTCTTTATGTACTTTGAGGATGTAGAGTTTAGTTATCGTGCAAAAAAAGCAGGTTGGAAAGTCATTTATCAACCGAATGCTCACGTTGTTCACCTGCGTGGAGGTAGCTCTCCTCTCAAGTCTCAGGCTCAATTGAGGAAAAAATTACCACGTTATTTCTATGAGTCTCGGACACGATATTTTTATTTACTCTATGGCTATTGGGGGCTTATTCTCGCTAACATCGCTTGGTCACTTGGTGCTGCAATTTCGGGACTGAGAGAAAAGCTGTCCAAGCATTATCAAAGCAACACTGCAAAAGGGCAATGGCGCGACACATGGATAAACTTTACTAATCCTCTAAGAGCCTACATACATCCGAAAGATTATGACTAAACCAAACTTTATTATTATTGGTGCTATGAAAAGTGCCACAAGCACTTTACATGAGCAATTGGCATTACAGCCTGGCATCTTTATGTCTACTCCCAAAGAGCCAAACTTTTTTAGTGATGATGATGTTTATCAGCTAGGTTTGAATTGGTATCAAGGGTTATTTGAGAGTGCAAATCGTAATGATATTTGTGGAGAGTCCAGTACGCACTACACAAAGTTGCCAGACTATCCTCATACTCTAGATAGAATGTCTTCCTATTTGCCTGAGATAAAGCTTGTTTATGTTATCAGGCATCCTGTTGAAAGGCTTGTCTCTCATTACATTCATCAATGGAGCCAAAATGTTATTAGAGACGATATCAATACAGCTATTGATTTATTCCCTGAACTCATAAATTACAGTCTATACTCTATGCAGATAATACCCTACATAGAACAGTATGGTCGTGAGAACATTTTATTAGTTTTTTCGGAAGCATTTAGGAAAGAGCCAGAGCTAGAGCTGGCACGTGTTGCACGATTTATTGGGTACGATAAACCAGTAACATGGCATGAAACCCTCCCCGAACAAAATGTTTCTAATCAGCGTGTGAGACGGTTCAAAGGTTACAATCTTATTGTAAACAACCCGATATTGGCTTCCTTAAGAAGAAGCCTGGTGCCCAGAGGCCTACGTGACTTTGTGAAACAACAGTTGGTTATGAAAGAACGGCCGGAACTAACAACTCGAAGTCTCGAGAAGCTGGAAAAAATATTCAACGATGATTTAAGAACTTTAAGCTCGTTGAGTGGCTGTCAGATTAGCCTTGAAAACTATAAAGAACTAGCAAAAAATACTCATATAAGTCTTACATAACCAGAGGAAATGAACGTGGTCTCAGCGGATATGCCTGACTGGCAGAGAGAGGAAGTCACTACTTTTTGGCAGCCATCAAAAAAGCTAATAAAAAGTATACGTGATTATCAAAATGCCTCGACTCAGCGTTCATTAATTGCTCCATTTAGAAAGAAGGTTGCCGTACTAAGACATCGTTTTTGGTCTGTAGTAACTGGTGCGGATATTCCTTTGAATGTAAGTATGGGCGGAGGGATTTCACTGCCACACGCTAATGGTATTGTTATTCACCCGTCTTCTATAATTGGTGTGAATTGCCTTATTCATCAACAGGTGACATTGGGGGTCAAGCGATTCGAAGCAAAAGCACCAACGCTTTTAGGGCATGTTGATATCGGTGCGGGAGCGAAGATTATTGGTGATATCACCATAGGTAAACACGCATTAATAGGTGCGAATGCTGTGGTCACTAAAGATGTCCCTGACTATGCAATTGTTGCTGGGGTGCCTGCCAAATTGATCGGTACTACTCAGATTAGTGATATCAATGCATGAATAAATTTCTCAGTTTTATTACTGCCAAAGAGAAAAAGATAGCTGTTAAAAGAGAGCAGAATACTGAAGATTATTTCTATGTTCTTGATGGTTGGCGTGGTATCAGCATAATGTTAGTACTTGCAGCTCATCTGCTCCCTCTCGGGCCTTCATTTTTACAGCTCAATTTCACTTCAGGTGTGATTGGGATGAGTATTTTTTTCATACTTTCTGGTTTTTTGATAACGAATTTTCTAATACATCGTCCTAACGTTCATGATTTTTTTATCAGGCGTATTCTTAGGATTATTCCTCTAGCTTGGCTATATTTGATTATTGCCTTTCCTATATTGAATATCGATCTTTCTAAACTTGCTCCACACTTCTTTTTTTATGCTAATTACCCTCCGATGGACCTTGTGCATGGCACGAGTCACTTCTGGAGTTTGTGCGTTGAAATACAGTTCTATCTTACTATAGGTTTACTGTTTCTTCTTTTTAGAGAGAAGGCATTTATCATCCTGGTAATTGGGTGTTTTTTAATTACAGCCAACAGAATGGTTGATGGGGTTCATGTTGCCATAAACACTTATTATAGGGTGGATGAAATACTGGCAGGCGTAATCCTCTCGCTTGTATACAATGATAAAGGGCTGGGTTTTCTTCAAAAATTTCTCCGTGCAGTTAACCCTTATTTTGCATTGTTGGCATTATTCGTCGCCTCTCACCCAGAGGGTGGCTTTGTAAATTATTTTAGACCTTATATTGCTGCAGTATTGGTCGGCTCTACTTTATACAATATTAATAGCTCATTACTGACATATCTGAATGCCCGTGTTTTAGTTTATTTAGCGAGCGTTTCATATGCGCTTTATGTTATCCATCCACTTCTTGTCAACACATGGTTTGGGTCTGGAGATACGCTGGAAAAATATCTAAAACGCCCTATACTTTTTGTTGTATTGTTTGTTCTTGCTCATTTATCGACGTTCTACTACGAAAAATATTGGATTAATTTGGCAAAAAGAATGACAAAAAGAAAGCCAAGTAAACAAAGTTAATTATGATTGAAACAATGCTATTTTTGTTTAGTAGACAAAGCCACTGGGATAAGGTGAAGTAAAAATGTCACTATCGAATATTGGTGCTGTCATTATAGGGCGTAATGAGGGGGAACGTCTGATACGTTGTATTAAATCACTCCAAAAGGATATAGCTAATATAATC
>CENV01000401.1_pt1 | contig 14589 bp, 14 predicted proteins | sample 530231 | NCBI WGS metagenome assembly CENV01 (sample SAMEA2619815, study PRJEB7988) | marine metagenome | biome: marine biome (ENVO:00000447); feature: surface water layer (ENVO:00002042); material: "saline water (ENVO:00002010), including plankton (ENVO:xxxxxxxx)" | depth 5 m | reverse complement strand
GATATGTGCCAGCCGATCCTCGATGCCGCCGATAGCGGCGCCGATGCCGGCACCCCGCAGTTCATGCAGGCCTGGGCCAAGATGGGCCACAAGCTGCTGGAGCTGGCCGCAGAAGACGAGGCCAAGGGCCGCGCCTTTTCCGCCTCCGACAAGCTGGAACGTGCATCGCTCTATCTGCTGGTGGCCGAGCGCATGCAGGGGAACGGCACCAAGGGCCGCGAGGAAACCTATGCGCTTGCCCGCGAGACCTTCGATCGCTCGACCAAGCTCGGCAAGATCAACCGTGAGCGTGTGGAGATTCCGCTGGCCGAAGGCACGATGTCGGCGCTGTTCACCCGCGCGCCGGGTGAGGGCGAACGGCCTTGCGTGGTGTTCTGCAACGGCCTCGATAGCTGCAAGGAGATGCTTTACTGGACGGGCATGCCCGCCGCTCTAGCGCGCCGTGGCATCTCCACCCTGTGCGTCGATCAGCCCGGCACCGGTGAGGCCCTGCGCCTGCAAGGTATACCGGTCGATCCGCATTCGGAAAGCTGGGCCAGCAAGGCGGTCGACTGGCTCGAAGCGCAGCCCGAAGTCGACAATGCGCGCATCGGCATGACCGGCATTTCGCTCGGCGGACACTTCGCCCCGCGCGCGGTCGCTTATGAACCGCGCTTTGCCAGCGGAGCGGTGTGGGGCGCGAACCACAATTGGCGCGAAGTGCAGGACAAGCGGATGGAGCGCGAAGGCGAGAACCCCGTGCCGCACTATTGGGCGCATGTGCACTGGGCTTTCGGAGCGAAGGATCAGGAGGATTTCCTCGCCAAGTCGACTGACATGAACCTCAATGGCCATATGGACCGGATCAAGGTGCCGTTCCTCGTCACCCACGGCGCGCATGATCGGCAGATCAGCCCAGCCTATGCGGATGACCTCTATGACCAGCTCGTCAATTCGCCGCGCCGCGAGAAGGTGATCTTCACCGAACGCGAGGGCGGGGTGGAGCATGTCGGCGCCGACAACATGAGCTATGGCCGCGATCTGATCTCGGACTGGTTCGCCGAAACGCTGGGTGGCCACACTGCATGATGCGGTTGTGGTTCGCCCCACAGACCTGCGCCCGGGTGACGCTGACCGCGCTGGAGGAGATCGGCCAGCCGTTTGAAACGCGGCTGATCGCCTTCATGGCGGGGGAGCACCGCGGGGAAGAGTTTCTGGCGGTCAATCCGGCGGGAAAGGTCCCCGCGCTGGAGACCGATCACGGCGTGATCGTGCAGAACGGTGCCATCCTGACCTATCTGGCCGAGGCATTTCCCGCAGCCGGGCTGCTGCCCGCACCAGCTGATCCAGCAGGGCGCGCAGCCGTCCTTGCGGACCTGCTCCGCTGCTCCAGTGACCTGCATCCGCTGGTGACACGCTTTGTGATGGCACCGATGATCTCCAGCGATGCTGCCGACGCACCGCGCATCCGCGCCAAGGCAGCCGAGGGGCTGGCCCTGCAATTAGCTCCGCTTGAGCATCGGCTCGGCGCGCAGCCATGGATGTTGGGGGAGGCGTGGACGATCCTCGATGCTTACCTCGCCTGGATCTGGTTCCGCATCACCGGCGCGGGCTTCGATCAGAGCCGCTTTCCTGCATTGCAGGAGCATTTCGCCAGGGCATCGCAGCGGCCAAGCGCTATGGCTGCACTGGAGCGTGAAGAACAGGCGCAGGCCGATCTCAAGGCGCGTGGGCTGTTCTTCCAGCCGCCGCCTGTTGGCAAGGTTTGAGGCGCAGCGGCGCGAACAGAGAAATGACAAAGAGGATAGCCAGCATGATGACAGGACCGACCCGGCGGATCGTCACCGGCCACGACGCCAACGGAAAGGCGATCATCCAAGAGGATGGCCCGGTGGCGCGATATCAGCAGATCGGCGGTGAGGCCGGGCCGATGTTCCACGAGGTGTGGAACACCACCGAGACCCCGGCGCGGATCGACGCCGCCAGTGGCGAACCGGCGGAAGAGGGCATCAAGCTTGCCCCGCCGAAGAACGGCACCCGCATCCGCGTGCTCGACATTCCGCCCGATGGCGACAAGCTTGACCATGTCACGCCCGAACAGGCGCAGGCGCACTTTGCCGAGGTCGGCGCGGGCGATGCCTCGTCGCACACGGGCGCAGGGTCGAAGCATGCCCACATGCACCGCACCGAGACGATTGATTACGGCATCGTGCTCGAAGGCGAACTGGTGCTGATCGTGGACGAAGGCGAGACCGTCTGCCGCGCGGGTGACATCATCGTCCAGCGCGGCACCAACCATGGCTGGGCCAACCGCACCGACAAGAACTGCCGCATCGCCTTCATCCTGATCGACGGCACCTTTGCGGAGGACCTCGCCTGATGCGCCTGGCAACACGTGCGAATGGCAAGCCCGATGGCGAGCTGCTGGTGGTTTCCGCTGATGGCACGCGCTGCCTTGCGGTTGGTCCGCAGTTTCCGAACCTGCTGGCGGCAATCGAAAGCTGGGAAAGTGCCCAGCCGCAGCTCGAAGAGCTTGCCGCGCGGCTTGAGGGCGGCGCGGGCGAGGCGCTTGATGAAGCCGCGCTTGCGGCCCCGATGCCGCGCAGCTGGCAATGGCTCGACGGCTCCGCCTTCCAGACTCACGCCGACCTGATGCAGATCGCCTTCGATACAGAGCCGCTGCGGCCCGAACGTCCGCTGATGTATCAGGGCATGTCGGATCGCTTCTTTGGCCCGCGTGAGGATGTCGCTTTTCTCGACGAGGCTGGCGGGATCGACTTCGAAGGCGAATTCGGCGTGATCGTCGATGCCGTTCCGATGGGCGTCACCCCGGCCGAGGCGATGAAGCACATCAAGCTGATCGTGCAGATCAACGATTGGTCGCTGCGTGCCCATGCCGTGCCCGAGATGCACACCGGCTTCGGCTTTATCCTGGCCAAGCCCGCCTGTTCGGTTGCGCCCTTCGCGGTGACGCCAGACGATCTGGGCGAGGGCTGGCGGGATGGGCGGGTCTGTCTGGACCTCGAAATTGACTGGAACGGCAAGCGATTCGGCAATGCCAACGGGCGGGAAATGTCCGTGGGCTTTCACGAGCTCGTGGCCCACGCGGCAACGACCAGAGATCTCGTCGCGGGCACGATCATCGGCTCGGGCACGGTCGCGAACAAGGGCTATGCCGAGGTCGGATCGAGCTGCATTTCCGAGCGCCGCGCCATCGAAATCATCGCCGGGGGCAAGCCGGAAACGGGCTTCATGCGCTTTGGCGATACCGTGCGGATGGAAGCGCGCGCCGCAGATGGCTCTGCGCCTTTCGGCGCTATCGTTCAGCAGACTGTGAAGCACCTGTAACAACACTGAGAGGGAAAATTACCATGACCAAGATGCCGATATTGCAAGCCGCCATGATCACTGCCGCCATGCTGGTGGCACCCGCAGTAAGCGCGCAGGATGCCCCTGAAGCGGCCGCAGAGGCGCCAGCGGCAGGCTATTCCGTTGCCACAACGCAGGTGTCGGTGCTGCTCGATGATCCTGAGGCCGCTGCCATTCTCGAGCGCCTCATTCCCACGGTCTTTGCCAACGAAATGTTCCAGACCATGGGCCGTAGCCAGACCCTCACCACGATCCAGCAATTCGAGCCAGCTGCACTTACCGACGAGAAGCTGGCAGAAATCCAGGCGGAATTCGACCAGCTCGCTTCGTCGAAGTGATGAGCAGGCAGTCACGCCTGCCGGCCCTCGCAACCTTGAGGCCCGGCAGGCGTGACTGCATAAGACCCACATTCGGGAAAAATTCACATATGTGATTAATTCGCATCTTTGATGCAGAACAAGGATGGAAGACCCCGGTGGAGGCAGTCAGGCTGCCACAAACCTACTGCGGAGACCCCAACCATGCTTCCCACCAGCAAGACAACTCAGGGCAAGCGCACGATTCCCGGCACGCCCGTGTTTGACGGCGAACAGGCGCGTTCGGGCTATGAGCTTAATGCCATGTGCTACGCCTTTAACAGCGCCGATATGCGCGCCGCATTCGTCGAGGACGAAGAGGCCGTGATGGATCGCTTCAACCTCACCGAGCAGCAGCGCGATGCCGTGCGCAAGCGTGATATTCTCGCCATGCTCGAAGCTGGGGGCAACGTTTATTACCTCGCCAAGCTGGCCGGTATCCTCGGCCTCAACGTACAGCAGCTCGGCGCGCTGCAAACCGGCATGGACCTCGAAGACTTCAAGGCTGGCCTGCTCGCCCACGGCCAGACCGAAACCCGCAACTTCCTGTCGGAGAAAGCAGCATGAGCAAGATTGCAGGCGGCATTTTTACCAGCCACGTTCCCGGCATTGGCGGCGCGATCGCCAAGGGCCTTCAGCAAGACCCTTACTGGAAGCCCTTCTTCGATGGCTTTGACCCGGTCCATCAGTGGCTGGCAGAGGAAAAGCCCGATGTCGCGGTGGTGTTCTACAACGACCACGGATTGAACTTCTTCCTCGACAAGATGCCGACCTTCGCCATCGGCGCGGCGGCCGAATATCGCCATGAAGACGAAGGCTGGGGCATTGCCTTCCAGCGGCCGTTCGAAGGCCATCAGGATCTTTCCTGGCACATCATCGAGCAGGTGGTGGCAAGCGAGTTCGATCCCGTCACCTGTCAGTCGATGCTGGTCGACCACGCCGTGGCCGTGCCGTTTGAACTGTGCTGGCCGGGCAAGGAGGCCTTCCCGCTCAAGCTGATCCCGATTGCGATCAACACCGTGCAGCACCCGCTGCCGAGCCCCAAGCGTTGCCACGATCTGGGCCAGGCCGTGGGCCGCGCCATCGAGAGCTGGGGCGGGGACGAGAAGGTCGTGATCTTCGGCACCGGTGGCCTCTCGCACCAGCTCGAAGGTGGCCGTGCCGGGCATATCAATGTCGACTACGACAAGTTCTGCCTGCGCAACCTGGCGCCCGATCCCGAAGCGCTGTTGCAGCACGACACGCTCGATATCGTCGAGCTGGCTGGCAGTCAGGGCGTGGAAATCCTCAACTGGATTGCCGCCCGCGGAGCCCTGCGCGGCTCGGTACGCGAGCTGGCCAGCAACTATCACATTCCGATCAGCAACACGGCGGCTGCGACCGTCCTGCTGGAGAACAGCGATAAGGTTCACGCCTAACCCTCCCTCCCAAAAATCAGGCTGAACCGCACATGGAGGCCGGACAAGACCATCGTCTTGTCCGGCCTCTCGCGTTCTTGCTACGGGGAAATTCCGTGGTTTGATCAAGGTCAAAGCGGACTTGGTTCGCTCTCTTATTGTAACGAACGTTATTAAGGCAAATAGCCAAGGAGAGGCGATATGGTTCATTTCCCACAAGAAGGCTTGTATCAGGACGTCCTGCGCCTGGTGCGCATGGAAGGCGATATCGCCGACATCGAGATCGAGGGGGAAATCCCCGTCGAGATGGAAGGCGCGTTCTACCGCGTCCATCCCGATCCGCAGTTCGCGCCCAAGGCCGGCGGCGGCGACCAGTTCTTCAACGGTGATGGCATGGTCACCATGTTCCGCTTCCACGATGGCCGCGTGTCGATGAAGCAGCGCTACGCCAAGACCGACAAGTGGAAGCTGGAAAATGCGGCGGGCAAGGCGCTGTTCGGCTCCTATCGCAACCCGCGCACCGACGATCCCAGCGTGATCGGCCAGCACCGCGGCACGGCCAACACCAATGTCCTCATCCACGGCAAGGAATTGCTGGCGATGAAGGAAGACAGCCCCTGCCTGGTGATGGACAAGGCAAGCCTCGAAACCGACGGCTACACCGATTGGGACGGCCAGCTCAAGCTGCGCACCTTCGGCGCTCATCCCAAGATCGACCCCGAGACGGGCAACCTCTGCAACATCTCTTATGCCGCGAACGGCGATCTCCAGCGCGACGCACACTATTACGAGATCGACGAAGAGGGCAACGTGGTGACCCGCGCCGAGTTCGAGGTGCCTTACTACACGATGCTGCACGACTTCGCGATTGCCGGCGACTACATCGTGATCCCAGTCTCGCCCTACAGCTCGGACCCGAGCGTGCTGGAGCAGGATCGCCCGCACTTCTACTATGACCGCAGCCTGCCGACCTGGCTTGGCGTGATGCGGCGCGACAGCGATGGTTCGGACATGCGCTGGTTCAAGCACGAGGCGGGGCTGTGCTCGTGCCACGTGATGAACGCCTTTGCCGAAGGCACCAAGGTCCATCTCGATACGCCCGCCTCGAAGATCGGCAGCCTGCCGTTCTTCCCCGACAAGGACGGGGCGCCGTTCGACCCCGAGCTGGCGATGACCGAGCTGGTGCGCATCACCGTCGACCTCGCCAGCAACGAGGATGTGGTCGAAAGCGTCACTCCGCTGGGCAAGGCACCGGGCGAGTTCCCGCGCATTGATGATCGGATGGCGGGCAAGGACTACACCCACGGCTGGATGATCACTTACGATATGGAAAAGCCGTACAATGGCCCTCCCGGCCCCTTCGCCGGGGTGATCAACACACTCACCCACTTCAACACCAAGACCGGCGAGGAAGAAAGCTGGTGGTGCGGCCCGGATGGCTCGCTGCAGGAGCCGTGCTTCGTGCCGCGCTCGGCCGATTCGCCCGAGGGTGATGGCTGGCTGGTGGCGCTGGTTGACGACCATGTGCGCAACTATTCGGACCTGTGCGTGTTCGACGCCTGTGATGTGGCCAAGGGCCCGATTGCGCGCGCCAAGCTGCCGATCCGGCTGCGTCAGGGTCTGCACGGCAACTGGGCCGACGTGAGCAAACTTGCCGCCTGACCGGGCGGACTAACGACCTCTCCCAAACTGGGGCGGCGCGCCATTGGCACGCCGCCTCATTTTTGGTCTGCTTCTCCCACCAGTAATGTGAAGCTAAGCAGGCAAGTTTATGAAGTTGACAGTCTGTCTATGGCTGTTGGGGCGAATTGTTGCACTGTTTTGTAGTGCTATTAGGCCATGCACCCGGACTGGGGCAAAGTTGACCGGTGCGTCTGTGATCTTTCTTCTGTTTGAAACAGTTACTGCTCTTGTACTGCACTTGCGAAGCGGGCTATCGATCTTCTCACGGATACTTTGGGATCTCGTGTACTGCCTCCGTTGGGGGTGCGGCACGCCAAGCTGGAGAGAATCGTCCTACCATGCACATCGACGGGGCAGCGCATCCATACAGCGGCCTGCACACTTACCAGTACTGGAGAAAATCTGTTTCATCGGTGGAGCCGCATCTGGTGGACCCCGTGACCAATCCCCGCTTCACGATTGATCGGGGCACGCGTGTCGCCGCTGCAGGTAGCTGCTTTGCCCAGCACATTGCCCGTAGCATCGGGCAGGCAGGCTACAATGTCCTGGTCACTGAAGACGGGGGTGACCTTGCCGAGAGCGAGCGCGCGGAAAGGGGCTATGGCTTTTTCCCTGCGCGCTTCGGGAATATTTATACCACAATCCAGCTGCTGCAGCTCTTCGAAGAGGCATTCGGGGAGCGGCCTCCGCTAACGGAGGCATGGGAACGGCCAGATGGCAGATTTGTCGATCCTGTTCGGCAGCAGGTGGACCCGGCGGGGTTCGAGAGCCCGGAAGCGGTGCAACAGGATCGGCAACGGCATCTTACCTGCGTCAGGCGCATGTTCGAGCAGGCCGATCTGTTTGTCTTCACCCTTGGCCTCACCGAGGCATGGCGGATGCGCAGCGATGGCACGGTGCTTTCGTCGGCCCCCGGTGTGGTCGCCGGAGCCTATGATCCGGCCTCGCACGAATTCGTGAACTTCTCCGTCGAGCAGACTTTCGGGGCACTGCAGAGCTTCCTTGACAAGTTTCATCAGGTAAACCCGCAGGCGAAAGTTCTCCTGACCGTTTCCCCGGTTCCGCTGATTGCGACATATGAAGACCGTTCGGTCCTCTCCTCGACCACGGTAAGTAAGGCGGTGTTGCGGGTCGCTGCGGACATGGCGATCAAGGACTATGGCTGGGTCGACTACTTCCCCGCTTTCGAAATCATTACGGGAAGCTCTTCGGGAGGCATGTATTTCGAGGATGATCACCGGGCCGTGAACGCACTGGGCGTTGCCCATGCGGTGCGCTGCTTCATGAACAACTACACGGTGGAAGGTGGCGGGCTTCGGCCTGATCGCATACTAGCCGGTGCTACCCTGCCGACAGCCTCCAGCGTCTTGTGCGACGAAGACATCCTCGAAACGGCAAGAAGCTGACTTTCATGCAGCGCTGGTTGGTGATGTCGAATTGCCAGACGATCGGTTTGGCGAACTGTCTGCAGGCGCAGACGGCGCAGGTGTCTGTCGCCGGGCTCGATCCAGCGGGCTTCAACGCGCGGCGCTGGCAGGCCAATGCGAGGATGAAGCGCTTCAACAAGTTGCTGATCGCCCCATCCATCAAGAGTGAGGTGCCCAAGGCGCGGCTGGATCAAATTGGCAGTCATGTCAGCCTGCCGACCATCGCTTTTCGCGGTTACCATCCGGACCTGATCTACTTGTCCAACCGGGACAAACCCCTGTCAGGACCGGTCAGCCATTATCACTCGGCAATCACCTTTGCGTGCTTCGAGAAAGGTATCTCGCCGACCGACGCACAGTCCTATTTCACCGGGCAATTTTTCGAACAATGCGGCTATTTCGCAATCTGGGCGGACGAACGTGAGCGGCTGCTGGCCGACTTCCGCTCCCATGGCCTCGATATCGCGCCCTACTTCACCAGCTGGGGGCGGACGAAGGCCTTCATGTATTCGTACAACCACCCTCGGATCGAGCCGCTTTACGATATGGCTTCGGTCCTGCTGGAGGGGCAGGGTGTTACGCAGAGCAGATCCGACCTGATGCCGCGCGACAATCTGGCTAACAGCGCGATCTTTGCCGTCTATCCGGAGATCGGCGAAGCCACGGGTGTGCGCGGACAATACCAGTTTCGGGCGGTGGGCGATTATCGGCCGATCGGTCTGACCGAATATATCGGCCGGTCCTACGATGTGTATCAGCGCGCGCCCGCTGGCGAGCTACGCCCCTTCCCAGAGTTCAAAGAGCAGGTCGATCGCATCAAGCAGTTGCTGTAGCCCATCCTGTCGTTGGCGAGCCTCGTAAACACCACGGTCCGGCCCCCTCAGACCGCCGAGCTGAACCGTCGGGCGCTTTCCTGCCGATAGGGGTCGAAGGCCGCCGCGATGCTGCGTGAATAGGGCAGGGCGTGGCTGCCGATCACCAGCATCGAGTTCTCGATCGTGGCAAGGCCCGCCTCGATGAACGGCTTCAGTCGCGGGTAGGCGTTCTCCAGCGCGGCCCGGTCGCAGCGGGCGCGGCCATGGCACAGAAGTTCGGAGATGATTGCCCCATGCCGCCGGTCATCCACGGTGCGTACGATACCGCGCTCGGCCGTCAGCTTCCCTTGCGAGAGCGCCATGCGATAGCGGCCGGAGTTCTTCTCGTTCTGCACCAGCAGGCTCGGGAAGCTGCTGATGGCCGAAGCACCGAGCCCGATCAAAATGGGGGCCGGATCCTCGGTGTAACCCTGGAAGTTGCGGTGCAGCTGCAAGCGGTTCGCGGCCTGTGCGAGCGGATCGCCGGGCAGTGCGAAGTGATCGAAGCCGACCTGTTGGTAACCCGCGTCCACCAGCCGGTCATGACCCAGGCTGGCCATGCGGAAGCGGGCCTCCTGATCGGGCAGCTTGGTCCCGTCGATACGCTTCTGGCGTGCGATCAGGTGCGGCACATGGGCATAGCCGAACAGGGCAATGCGGTCGGCGCCAAATTGCACCGCGCGGTCAAGCGAATCGGCCAGATCTTCTTCTGTCTGGCCCGGCAGGCCATACATCAGATCCATGTTGAGTGAGGTGATGCCGGCATCACGCACCAGCTCCACCGCGTTTTCAATCATCGCCAGCGGTTGGACGCGGCCGATGGCTTCCTGAAGATTGTCGGCGAAGGTCTGCACCCCGAGGCTGGCATGGCGCGCGCCGACCCCGCGGAGCACCTGCGCCCAGCTGGCATCGAAGGTGCGCGGGTCAAGCTCGATCGACACCAGTGGATCGTGCAGCGGGAAGCGGAGCGTCAGCTGGTCGAACAACCGCAGGAAATCGACCGGAGCGAGCGCATTGGGGCTGCCGCCGCCAAAGGCAATCCGGCGAATGCGGGCCGAGGCGGGCAGTTGTGCGGCGACCAGTTCGATTTCGCGGTTCAGCGCGTCGAGATAGCTTTCGAGCCGCGAGGCGCGGTTGGCTGCGGCGGTGTTGCAGCCGCAGTACCAGCAGATTTTCTCGCAAAACGGGATATGCACGTAGAGCGAGATGTCTCCGGTCGCGCCGCGCAGTGCCTCGACATAGTCTTGCGGGCCCACACTTTCGGTGAACTCGGCAGCGGTGGGAAAGCTGGTGTAACGGGGCACCGGCGTTGCGAGCAGTTGGGAATGATAGGGCCACATGCAGAGCTTAATGGAGGCTCTGTGGCATCCTTTCATTGCGATCGATCAAGTTTCCCGCGTCGCTTGTCGCTCCGGCAACCCTTGGCGCAGCAGGGCGATGTGCCCTGCGGCAGGGGTGCGCCCTCGCCGGTGTCGATGGTCAGCTGCCCACCCTGGCACAGAGAGAGCACGATCTGGCCGTCGGAACCGGCCCGCGGCACCGGCGCATTGGCCAGCGCGGGCAGCATGGCGATCATCGCGAAAGCTTCGGTCACATGGCTCACTTGCGCTTCTCCAGGGGGGTATCGTCGTCATCAGCGAGGATGCGCGCGGCATCGCCTTCGGGGTCGGAGAACTGGCCGTTCTTCAACGCCCAGAAGAAGGCCGCCAGCCCGGTCAGGCCCAGCAGCAACGCGATCGGGATGAGGAACAGCAGACCGCTCATTTCGCTGCCCTCGCAAGGCGCAGCGAGTTGGCCACGACCAGCAGCGAGCTGCCCGACATCGCCACGGCGGCGATCAGCGGCGTGACCAGCCCGGCAATGGCGAGCGGTACGGCGATCACGTTGTAGATAATCGCCAGCGCGAAGTTCTGCCGCACCACGGCCATCGTCTTGCGGGCGATGCCCAAGGCGCGGGGCAGGGCGAGCAGCGAATCCTGCACGAACACGAAGTCCGCTGCATGCAGCCCCACGTCGCTGGCCGAGCCCGGCGCCATCGAGGCATCGGCGGCGGCCAGTGCAGGCCCGTCGTTAAGGCCATCGCCAACCATCAGCACCTTGTGCCCGGCATTGCGGAGGCGCGCGACCATGTCCTGCTTGTCCGCCGGCATGGTGCCGCCAATCCCGGTGAGGCCGGTCGTGCGGGCGATGTCGGCCACGGCTTCGACCCGGTCGCCCGAAAGGATCGAGGCGGTGACGCCGCTCGCCGCCAACCGGGCAAGCGCTGCTTTGGTATCGGGGCGAAGCTGGTCAGAGAAGGGCAGCAGGCGCACGGGCGCATCGCCGATTGCCAGGGCCACCGCGCTGGTGCCCGCGCTCTCGGGCCGGCGCAGGGCCACTTCCACCCCGCGGCAGGTGGCGAACACACCTTCGCCGGCGCGTTCGGAAACTGCCTCAAGCGGAGCGGCGACGATTGCGCGCTCGCTCAGCGCCCCGTGCAATGCGCGCGACATCGGGTGGCGGCTGTGTGAGGCGAGCGCGAGGGCGATAGCGGCATCTTCGCTGCTCAGCGCATCGAGTGCCGCCCGATCGGGCACCGGGCGCCCGAGCGTGAGCGTACCGGTCTTGTCGAGCAACGCGCGGTCGACCCCGGCGAGGCGTTCGAGCGCAGAGCCGTCCTTGACCATGATCCCGGCGCGCATCAACGCTCCCGAGGCCACGACCTGCGCCACGGGCACCGCGAGGCCAAGCGCGCAGGGGCAGGTGATGATGAGCACGGCCACGCCGATCACCAGCGCATGATAGACGCTCGCGCCCGCGATCAGCCAGCCGATCACGGTCAGCGCTGCCAGCGAATGCACGGCGGGTGCATAGAGCCGTGCCGCGCGGTCAGCGATGCGGACATAGCGGCTGCGGTTCTGGGTGCTTGCTTCCATCAGCCGGGCGATTTCGGCCAGCGTGGTATCATGCCCGACCTGTGCCACGCGCACGTCTACCGGAGCGCCAAGGTTGAGCGTGCCCGCCAGCACCTCGTCGCCCTCGCCACGCGCTATGGGCGCGCTTTCGCCGGTCAGCAGCGACTGGTCGAACTGGCTGTGCCCCTTGGCAATGGTGCCATCGGCGGCGAGGCGTTCGCCGCTTGCCACGCGCATTGTCATGCCGGGGGCGAGATCGTTGGCGGCGCGCCATTCGCTCGTTCCGTCAGCGGCGACGATCAGCGCGCCCTGCGCCGCCTGGCTGAGCAAGGCATCGACCCCGGCCCGCGCGCGGTCGCGCATCATCGCGTCGAGCACACGGCCCGCCAGCAGGAAGGTGAGCAGCATCAGCGCCCCGTCGAACCAGGCGTGTTCGCCGTGGGTGGCGGTCTCGTAGAGGCTGAGGCCGGTGGCAATGAGCACGCCGAGGCTGATCGGCACGTCCATGTTGGTCTGCCACTTGCGCAGCGCCTTCCAGGCCGAGGTGAAGAAGGGCCGTCCGGCAAAGACGATGGCGGGCACTGCGATCAGCGCCGACAGCCAGTGAAACAGCTCGCGCGTGGTGCCCTCGGCGCCCGACCAGACACTGACCGAAAGCAGCATCACATTCATCGCTGCAAAGCCTGCCACCGCCAGCGGGGCCAGCAGCGGGCGCACAGCCGAGACACGCTCGAAGGCCTTGTCGGTGCGGTCTTGTGCCTCGAAGCCGATGTCATCCAGCGCTTCGACCAGCGAGCGCACCGGCAGATCCTGCTGGTGGCGGATCGTGACCATGCGCGCCGACAGGTTCACGCGCGCACCCTCGACACCGGGCAGCGCGCCCAGCTTGCGCTCGACCTTGCTCATGCAGCCGGCGCAATGCATGCCCGGCACCGCGAGCACGGTGTCACGCTCCTCGGGAGCCGGAGCCTGCAGGGGCAGTGCGCTCACAAACGGTCCTCGCGTTTCCAGACGTCTACGCCGTCGGTCAGTTCGAGGCGGACGATCCAGCGGTCATTTTCGAGCGGCTGGTCGGACAGGAAGCTGCCGTCGGCCTGCCGGGTGAAGGTGAGCGTGTTGTCGGGCTTGTGGCCGAGCGGGTGGCGGGCATGGGCGAGGACGCTTGCCTCTGCTCCCGGACCTTCGGCCACGACGCGCAGCCGGCCTTCTGGTGCCCGCTCAAGGTTGACCTGCCAGTCGAGCTTCTCCTGCTCAGCCGCCGCATCGAGCCACTCGTTGAAGTTCTGGCTCGCGACATAGGAGTTTTCGACCTGAATGCCGCCGAAGGTGGACAGCGCGAAGCCCGCCATGGTGAAGTTGACCGCCATCACCGTGCCGAAGAAGGCCACGAGAATGCCGGTCATGTGCCAGCCGGTGAACTTTCGGGTGAGCTTTTGCGTCATCATTTGCCTCCGGGGGCATCGAAGCTGGTTTCAGTGCGGTCGCTTTCGCCCTGATCGTCAAGCGATGTGAGGGTGAAGGCAAAGTCGCCGGCCAGGGTGTCAGCCGGTGCGGACACGTAGGCGCGCACGGTCAAGGTCTGGTCGGCGGGCACGGTGAAGGTCTGCGCCGGGGCAGCTGCTTCAGCCGCGATGGTGTCGCTCCACATGACCGCGCCGGGCAGGTCTTCGATGGCAATGCGCATCTCGCGCGGGCGGCTTTCCATGTTGCGCAGGCGCAGCGTGTAAGCGTTGCGGATCGAGCCATCGCTCAGCAGCATATAGGGCGGATTGCGGTCAGGCGAAACCGTGAGGTCGGTGTGGCTGCGCGTGCCGAGTGCGAACAGCAGCGCCAGACCAATCGAGGCCCAGATGCCGAAATAGATCATGGTGCGGGGGCGGAAGATGGCCTTCAATGGCGAGCGCGGCGGCTGGCCCGCCCGTTCGGCTTCGCAGTCTTCCAGCGTGGCATAGTCGATCAGACCGCGCGGGCGACCCACGTCCTTCATCACCTTGTCGCAGGCGTCGATGCACAGCGCGCAGGTGATGCACGAGATGTCCGGTCCCTTGCGGATGTCCCAGCCGGTCGGGCAGACGGCCACACACAGGTTACAATCGATGCAATCGCCGTAAAGCTCGGGGTTTTTCTCGGCCTTCTTCAGGCTGCCGCGCTTTTCGCCGCGCCAGTCCTTGTAGGTGACCAGCAGGCTGCTCTCGTCCATCAGCGCGGTCTGAATGCGGGGCCAGGGGCACATGTAGATGCACACCTGTTCGCGCATGAACCCGCCCAGCACGAAGGTGGTGAGGGTGAGCACCGCGACAGTGATATAGGCGGCGGGAGCTGCATCACCGGCCCAGAACTCGCGCACCAGCGTGGGGGCATCGGCGAAGTACATGATCCAGGCGCCGCCGGTCCAGAACGCGATCACCAGATAGATTGACCACTTGAGCAGGCGGCGGAAGATCTTCTTCGGCCCCCACGGCGCCTTGTCGAGCCGCATGCGGGCGTTGCGATCGCCGTCAATCAGGCGGTCGATGTGCTGGAACAGGTCGGTCCAGACCGTTTGCGGGCAGGAATAGCCGCACCATGCCCGGCCCACAGCGCTGGTGATCAGGAACAGGCCGATCCCCGCCATGATGAGGAGCCCGGCC
>CENV01026696.1_pt1 | contig 14614 bp, 15 predicted proteins | sample 530231 | NCBI WGS metagenome assembly CENV01 (sample SAMEA2619815, study PRJEB7988) | marine metagenome | biome: marine biome (ENVO:00000447); feature: surface water layer (ENVO:00002042); material: "saline water (ENVO:00002010), including plankton (ENVO:xxxxxxxx)" | depth 5 m | reverse complement strand
CCGCTTCACCGGCCTGCCCAACTTCGCGCCCGAAATCCTGCGCCGGGTCCAGCTCAAGGACCCGACCAAGACCAAGCAGTTGCGCAAGGCGCTCGACGATCTGTCCGAAGAGGGCGTGATTCAGGTGTTTTACCCGGTGATCGGCGGGTCGAGCATCGTCGGCGTGGTCGGCCAGCTGCAGCTTGACGTGCTGGTCTCGCGGCTATCGGCCGAATACAAGGTCGAGGCGGCACTTGAAGCCTCACCCTTTGCCACCGCGCGCTGGATCAAGGGCAGCGATGCGGCGAAGGATACTTTCGAAAAGTTCAATCAGGGCAACATCGGGCACGACCGCGACGGTGATCTCGTGTTCCTCGCCAAGTCGAGCTGGGACGTCGGCTATCAGCAGGAGAAAAACCCTGATCTCACCTTCTCCGCCACCAAGGAGCGGTGAGAAGCTGACGAACATGACAGCCTGACAACGCGTATTCCAGGAAATTTTATTTCGTATTCAGGGTGTTACGAAAATCCGCAAAGTTGACACCCGGGCAGATTGCTTCGCCACTTGCGGCTCACACCAAGGGCGCGAGGCGGAACGGTCCGGACGTGTCAAAGAGCCTGCCTGTCATGCCGCACGGCGCGGCCTGTAGGAAAGCCCGCAGACAGCGGCTATAGCTCGTCCATGGCCCAGTTTTTCGACGCGCTCGACGAGAAGCACATCGCGATGATCGCGCAGCAGCCGGTGTTCTTCGTGGCCACCGCAGCGGCTGACGCGCGGATCAACCTCTCGCCCAAGGGCTATGACGCGTTTCGCGTGCTCGGCCCGCAGCGGGTGGCCTATCTCGATCTCGGCGGCTCGGGCAACGAGACCAATGCCCATCTGCTTGCCGATGACAACGGGCAGGGCGGGCGCATCACGATCATGTTCTGCAACTTCCAGCAGCCTGCGCAGATCCTGCGCATCTACGGGCGCGGCAATCCGGTGCTGCCGTGGGAAAGTGGCTGGGACGCGCTGGCCGAGCACTTCACCATGCTCCCCGGCACGCGCCAGATCTTCGATATCTCGGTCGAAAGCGTGCAGACCAGCTGCGGCTATGGCGTTCCGTTGATGCAGCTGGAGCAGGAGCGCGACACGCTGGTAAAATACCACGCGCAGGCCGATCCCATCGAATGGAAGGGCAAGTTCATGCGCGCACGCACCAGCATCGATGGCCTGCCGACGCGCGCAACCGATCGGTTTATCGCCGGCGAATGACCGAGCTTACCTTCGCCAGCTACAATGTTCACAAGGCGATCGGTGCCGATCGGCGGCGCGATCCCGAACGCATCCTCGCGGTGATCGACGAGCTGGGGGCAGACGTGGTCGGCCTGCAGGAGGTCGACTTGCGGCTTGGCCAGCGTGCCAGCGTGTTCGAACGGGCGCGGCTTGAGCATCTGGGCTGGCAACTGGCCTCGGTGCCGATGAAACCGGCCAGCCTTGGCTGGCATGGCAATATGCTGCTGGTGCGCGATGGGCTGACGATCGATGCGGTTGATGCGGTGCACCTTCCACGGCTCGAACCGCGCGGCGCCCTCACCGCGAGCTTGCGGGTGGATGGCCAGCCCTTCAACGTCACCAGCATGCACCTCGATCTTTCGGGCCTGCGGCGGAAAGCGCAGTTGGCGCAGCTGTGTGCAGCGGGCCGGGCGAGCGGGCAGCCCTCGCTCATGCTGGGCGATCTCAACGCCTGGCTGGCGCGCCCGGATCGCCTGCGCGGACTGCATGACTACTGGTCGGTGCTCACCCCCGGCCGAAGCTTTCCGGCGCGCGGGCCCTTGTTGTCGCTCGACCGGATGATTGTCAGCCCGCACTGGCGCTGCACCGATCTCGAGGTGTTCCGCTCTGTTCTGGCGCGCGAAGCGTCAGACCATCTGCCGATCCGCGCGCGGCTCGTGCTCGATGCACAAAATTTAGGCAACGCGCCTACCGAATAGGCAGGCCAAGTGCCTTTTGGATGGGCAGCCGGGCCAAACGTTCCCTGAATCCTGAGCTTATTGAAACTGGCACGTTGCTTGCGAGGCATTGCCGTGGCCGGGGGCGTGCCCGGCTAGGCAACAGGGGTCTGTGATGAAATTCATCATCGCCATAATCAAACCGTTCAAGCTCGATGAGGTGCGTGAAGCACTGGCCGGGCTGGGCGTGGCCGGGATGACTGTCTCGGAAGTTAAGGGGTTCGGTCGACAAAAGGGGCAGACCGAAATCTACCGCGGAGCCGAGTATTCGGTGAACATGCTTCCCAAGGTGAAGCTGGAAATCGCGGTGAGCACCGAGCTTATGCCGAAGGTCGTTGAGACCATTCAGCAAACCGCCAGCACGGAAAGCATCGGGGACGGCAAGATTTTCGTGCTCGATCTCGCATCGGCCACGCGGATTCGCACCGGCGAAACCGACGAAACCGCGCTTTGAGGGGGACGCATTCCATGAAGAACACTCTTTTGAAACTGGGCGCTGTTGCTGCGGCAAGCTTCGCCTTCGCCACGCCGGCGTTCGCCCAGGAGGCTGCGGCTGACGCAGTCGGCGGCGGCACCGCCTATATTCTCAACACCTTGCTGTTCCTGATCGGCGGCTTCCTCGTGATGTGGATGGCCGCTGGCTTTGCCATGCTCGAGGCTGGTCTGGTCCGCACCAAGAACGTCTCGACGCAGTGCCTGAAGAACATCGGCCTCTATGCAATCGCCGGTTTGATGTTCTGGGTCATCGGCTACAACATTGCCTATCCGGGCTTCGCCGAGGGTTCGCTCGGCCTGTTCGGCATTAACGGCACTGTGTATTCGATGCAGGGCGTCGGCGATGCCGATCTCGACACCGGTTACTCGGTCGCTTCGGACTGGTTCTTCCAGATGGTCTTCTGCGCCACCACGGCCTCGATCGTTTCGGGCACCCTGGCTGAGCGCATCAAGATCGTTCCGTTCTTCATCTTCGTGACCGTGCTTACCGCCGTGATCTATCCGGTCGTGGTGAGCTGGGAATGGGGTGGCGGCTACCTCGACAGCGTCTGGGGCTTCTCCGACTTCGCCGGTTCGACCCTCGTCCACTCGACGGGTGGCTGGGCTGCTCTGATCGGTGCGCTGATCCTCGGCCCGCGTCTCGGTCGCTTCACCGCCGACGGCAAGGTCAATGTGTTCCCGGGTTCGAACATTCCGCTCGCTACCCTGGGTACCTTCATCCTGTGGCTCGGCTGGTTCGGCTTCAACGGCGCCTCGCAGCTTGCGATGGGCACCGTGGGTGACGTGTCGGACGTCTCGAAGATCTTCGTCAACACCAACATGGCTGCTTGCGGCGGTGTCGTGGTCGCGATCATCGCTACCCAGCTGCGCTACGGCAAGGCTGACGTGACCATGGCTCTGAACGGCGCTCTGGCCGGTCTGGTCGCCATCACGGCCGAGCCGCTGGCTCCGACCGTTGGCCAGTCGGTCCTGATCGGCGGCATTGGCGGCATCCTGCCGGTGATCGTGGTTCCGATCCTCGACAAGCTCAAGATCGACGACGTTGTCGGCGCCATCCCGGTTCACCTGTGCGCCGGTATCTTCGGCACCCTCGTGGTCGCCTGGACTGGCGATGCGACCTTCGTTGGCCAGCTTGTCGGCGTGCTGCTGACCATGGTCTGGGTGTCGGTTGCTTCCGGTATCCTGTGGTTCATTCTGAAAGCTACCGTGGGCCTGCGTCCTTCGGAAGAGATCGAGCTTGCGGGCCTCGACCTCGCTGAGGTTGGCGTGGAAGCCTACCCGGGTCTCGCCAACCAGGCCTGATCCAACACAAGTTTGGCGGGGCCAGGTCTTCCTCCTCTCCCCCTGGTCCCGCCTACCGACGTTCCTCCTGCGAACGAACACCTTTGAAAGGGCCGGAGCCAAGCGCTCCGGCCCCTTTTTTTTGCCTCGCGTCCGTGCGACATGGGGAAGGCCTGTGGCTCGGCAACCTGCCGAGGTCTGGCCAAGCGGAGGAACGAGGCGATGAAAATGGTTATTGCGGTGATCAAGCCGCACAAACTCGAACCGGTGCGCGAGGCGCTTGCCGGAATTGGCGTCGCCGGCCTTACCGCCAACGAGGTCAAGGGGTACGGCCGCCAGAAGGGGCAGACAGAGATTTACCGCGGCGCCGAATATTCGGTGAACATGCTGCCCAAGGTGCGGCTGGAAATCGCGGTTGCCGATGACCTCGCCCCGCGGGTCGTTGAAACGATCCGCCTTGCCGCCAACACCGAGACGATTGGTGACGGCAAGATATTCGTGCTCGATCTGGGCGAGGCCGTCCGTATTCGCACCGGCGAGACGGGCGAACACGCGTTGTAGTCATGAAGAATCGGCGCGTTGGTGCGACTTGCGAGGCGCCCAGCTTGGGCGATTAGGCCGCCCAAGCCCTGGTGCCAGACAAGAAAGGCCTGGCATGAACAGTGTTGCGAGGCCTTTTCTTTGCGTTGATTCTTTATGCAAACCCAAGTTTTCGAGTCGCCTCTAGCGGCGGCGTGGAACCGGCCGATGCAACGATCAAAGAGGCGTAACCTCGCCGCAATCTTAAAACATTCGCGTCGAGAGCTTTTCTAGGTTATACACAGCAAATGGAAGTGGCGGGGCACGCCGCCGCTTCCGGCCGGGGGTCTTCGTCCGAATTCTACGGCATGGTTTCAGGACGGAAACTTAGGGTTTTTGGTTTAGATGGGTTACGACAGAGGACGTCGCGGACGGGGACGCGACAAGCGGGACAACATTGGCGAGGAAGGCTTCGATCCCTTCTTTGAAGGTGGTCCGCCTTCGGACGGCGGCTGGCGCGGTGGCGACAGCGGCGGTCGCGGTGGTTTCGGCGGCGGCGGCGGTGGAGACCGCTTCGGCGGCGGCGGCAACCGGTTTGACAACGATCGGGGCTCGCGCGGCGGCGGCTTCAGCGGCGGTGGCGGTGGTGCCCCGCGCGGTGGCGGCATGCCTCCGCAGGTGGTTGGCAGCGGCACCGGCAAGGTCAAATTCTTCAATACGCAGAAGGGCTTCGGCTTCATCCAGCGTGATGAGGGCGGCGAAGACGTGTTCGTTCACATCAGCCAGGTCGAACGGGCCGGGCTTGAAGGTCTGGCCGAAGGTCAGGAGCTTGCCTTCAACCTGGTGGATCGCGGCGGCAAGGTGTCGGCGGCCGATTTGCAGGTCGTTGGCGATGTGATCGCGGTCGAGGCCAAGGCCCCGCAGCGTGAACTTACCGGCGAGAAGGCCGTGGGCACGGTGAAGTTCTTCAACTCCATGAAGGGCTTCGGCTTCATCACCCGCGACGACGGCAAGGAAGACGCTTTCGTGCACATCAGCGCGGTGGAGCGTTCGGGCCTGCAGGGCATCAACGAGGGTGACCGATTCGAATTCGACCTCGAGGTCGATCGACGAGGCAAGTACTCGGCTGTAAATCTCGTTCCGGCTGGCTGACGCCATCTGGATTGCGGGGCGGCCGAGTGTTTGACCGGCCGCCCGCAGCATCATAGATACACGACCAGCAGGCGGCCATCCGATCCCACGCGATCGGGCCGCCCTTTTGTGTTTTGATGTAAGGAATCCCAATGGCTATTTCAGCGCTTATGCCAGTCTATCCACGGTGCGGCGTTCGGCCGGTCCGTGGCGAGCATTGCCACCTGATCGACGAGGATGGCACGCGCTATCTCGACTTTGCTGCGGGCATCGCAGTCAACCTGCTCGGCCACTCACATGAAGGGCTGATCGGTGCGATCCAGAAGCAGGCCGCGCAGCTCATGCATGTGTCGAACCTCTATGGCAGCCCGCAGGGCGAACACCTCGCGCAGCGGCTGGCCGATCTGACCTTCGCCGATACGGTGTTTTTCACCAATTCGGGGGCCGAGGCGGTCGAATGCGCGATCAAGACGGCGCGCGCCTATCACCAGCACGCCGGCAACGAAGACCGCTTCGAGCTGATCACCTTTAACAACGCCTTCCACGGGCGGACCATGGCCACGATCAGCGCCTCCAATCAGGAGAAGATGCACAAGGGCTTCGCCCCGCTGCTGCCGGGCTTCAAATATGTCGACTTCGGCGATCTTGAGGCGGTGGAAGCGGCGATTGGTCCGCATACGGCAGGCTTTTTGGTCGAGCCGGTGCAGGGCGAAGGCGGCATTCGTGTCGGCAGCCAGGAGTTCATCAAGGGCCTGCGCGCGCTGGCGGACAAGCACGACCTGATGCTGGTGTTCGACGAAGTGCAGACGGGCGTCGCGCGCACGGGCACCTTCTATGCCTACGAGCAGTATGGCATCGAGCCCGATATCCTCGCGACCGCCAAGGGCCTTGGCGGCGGCTTCCCGCTCGGCGCCTGCCTCGCCACCGAGAAGGCCGCGCGCGGCATGACCTTCGGCACCCATGGCTCTACCTATGGCGGCAATCCGCTGGCGATGGCAGCCTCGGAGGCCGTGCTCGATGCGGTCGGCAACGAGGAATTCCTCGCGCAAGTGCGCGCCACGGGCGAGCGGCTGCGCGGCCGGCTTGAACAGTTCATCGGCAACTATCCCGAGCTGTTCGAAGAGGTGCGCGGGCTGGGCCTGATGCTCGGGATCAAGATGAAGGTCGAACCGCGTCCCTTCATGCAGCACCTGCGTGACAACCATCAGCTGCTCACCGTGGCCGCTGGCGATTCGACGCTGCGGCTGCTGCCGCCGCTGGTAATCGGCGAGGCCGAGATCGACGAGTTCTTCGAGAAGCTCTCGGCGGGCGCTGCAGACTATAAGCCGGAGAATGCGGGATGACGACGCGCCATTTCCTCGACCTGAGCGATGCCGGGGGCGATGCGATCGCCGCCATGATCAACGATGCGCAGAGCCGCAAGGCCGCGCGCAAGAGCTGGCCCAAGGGCAAGGCTGATGCCGATGCCCCGCTTGCTGGCCGCGTGCTGGCGATGGTGTTCGAGAAGAACTCGACCCGCACCCGCGTGAGCTTTGACATGGCGATGCGCCAGCTCGGCGGCTCGGCGCTGATCCTTGATGCGGGCACGTCGCAGCTCGGCCGCGGTGAAAGCGTGGCCGATACCGCGCGCGTGCTGAGCCGGATGGCCGATGCGATCATGGTGCGCACCGACGATCACGCCAAGGTCGAGGAAATGGCCCGTTATGCCAGCGTTCCGGTCATCAACGGGCTGACCGACCAGTCGCACCCGTGCCAGATCGTGGCCGACCTTGTGACCATCGTCGAGCATGGCAAGGCGCTTCCGGGACTGGAGGTCGCCTGGCTGGGTGATTGCAACAATGTGCTGAACTCGGTGCTGGAGGCGGCTGGGCTGATGAAGTTCAACGTCCGCATCGGCACACCTGCCGAGATCGTGCCCGACGCTGACTATGTCGCCAAGGCCCGCGCTGGCGGGGCGCGCGTCGACGTGACGAGCGATGCGGCCGAGGCGGCCAGCGGGGCGGATGTGGTCGTCACTGACACGTGGATCTCGATGGGTCAGGCCCACGCGGAGGAAAAGCTGGCGCAGCTGGCACCCTATCAGGTCGATGATGCGCTGATGGCGAAGGCCAAGGCCGATGCGATCTTCCTTCACTGCCTGCCCGCGCACGTGGGTGAGGAAGTGACCGAGAGCGTGTTCGAGAGCGCGCAGTCGGTGGTGTTCGACGAGGCGGAGAACCGAATCCACGGCCAGAAGTCTGTTTTGCTGTGGTGTTTCGGTCAGTTGGGCGCGGCGGCTTAACATCGCGCCCGGCTATTCCCATCTATAGCCAATGACTGACACTACTGCCGCCGATACCGAGACCGGGTTCGACACCGTCCTGCGCTTCATCCTGCCCGACCGCGATTGCCGCGGTCGGGTGGTACGGCTTGGCCCGGTGCTTGATGAGATCCTTGCCGCGCATGACTATCCTGCGCCGGTGAAGCATTGCCTGGCCGAGGCGCTGGTGCTGACCGCGCTGATGGGCTCGATGCTAAAGGACGAGCAGGATCAGATGACTATTCAGGCACGCTCGGAAGAGGGCCTGATTCGTCTGCTGGTATGCGACTATCGCGGCGGGGCTCTGCGCGGCTATGCCGAGGTGGCTCCGGAGGTTCCTGCACAGGTTGGCGCGAACGCGCGGCTCGAATCGCTGTTCGGGAAGGGGCACCTTGCCGTGACCTTCGATCTCGCCAGCACCGGGCAGCGCTATCAGGGCATCGTGGCGCTCGAAGGCGAAAGCCTGAGCCATGCGATCGAGACCTATTTCGCGCAGAGCGAGCAATTGCCCACGCGCGTGCGCACGGGGATCGCTTTCGGTCAGGACGGGGGCATCGCCGGCGGGATGCTGGTGCAGCATCTGGCCGATGGCGAGGAGGGGCGCGAGCGTTTGCATGTGCGCTTCGACCATCCCGAGTGGGAGCACGTCTCGATCCTCGCCGACACAATTTCGCATGGCGAACTGGTGGATCAGGAGCTGTCGATGGAGGCGCTGGTGTGGCGACTGTTCCACGAGGAGCGCGAACTGCGCACCGATGGCGCGGTCAGCCTGCGCAAGGGATGCCGCTGTTCAATCGAACACTACGCGGCAGTCCTTAGCCGATTCGGCGAGGAAGAACGTGCTGAGATGGTAAACGAGGCTGACGAAATCGTGGTCGACTGCGCCTTTTGTTCGCGGAAATTTGCAATACCGGCTCTGCCGGATGAAGTAACATGACATTTCGCATTATAACGTGATTGTTCAGCTTAGACAGGTTATAGTAGTGCGATGACTAAGGTCTTGAAACTTGTAGCGATGGTGTCCGTAGGGGCGGCGGTAGGCTTGCCGGCAGCGGCACAGGCGCCCGAGCTTGCCATGTTCAACACCCTCGAAAAGGGGGCGTGGACCGCGCGGGTGAGGCCCGACGGGCCAACATTGCGGCTGTGCGTGCGCACGGGCCGCGAATTCATCCAGCTGCGTCATCGCCAGCTCAATTGCGATCGTTTCGTGGTCGAGGATCAGGCCAATGAGGTCACCGTGCAGTATACCTGTCGCGGGCATGGTTATGGCCGCACCAGCATCCGGCGCGAAGATGCGCGGCTGGTGCAGCTTCGCAGCCAGGGGACCGAGGACGGGAAGCCGTTCTCGATCGAGGCGGAGGCTCGCTACACGGGCGCTTGCTGATCGAAGGGGGCTTGCCCCACGACGAGGAGCAGCCTAGCTCGGCGCGATGACCACCAGCCAAAAGCAAGCGATCGTGCTGCTCTCGGGCGGCCTCGATTCCAGCCTGTCGGCCGCGCTGGCCAAGGAGCAGGGCTTTGCGATCAACGCCCTCACCATCGACTATAATCAGCGCCACCGCCGCGAGCTCGATGCTGCGCGGGCCGTGGCGCAGTCGCTCGGGGCAGAGCGGCACATCATCCTGCCGCTGGACCTGTCGCAGTTCGGCGGTTCGGCCCTGACCGCCGATATCGACGTGCCCAAGGGCGGGGTTGCCGAACACGGCATTCCGATCACCTATGTTCCGGCGCGCAATCTGGTGTTCCTGTCGCTGACGCTGGCCTGGGCCGAGGTGGTGGGCGCGAATGACATCTTTATTGGCGTGAACGCGCTCGACTATTCGGGCTATCCCGATTGCCGTCCCGAATTCATCGCCAGCTTCGTGGAGACCGCAAGGCTGGCCACGCGCGAGGGGCAGGAGGGCGAAGGCTTCCGGATTCAGGCTCCTTTGCAGCACTGGGATAAGGCGCGGATCGTCAGCGAGGCGCTGCGTGTGGGGCTTGATCTGTCGCTGACCTGGTCGTGCTACGATCCGCAGCCCGACGGCACACCCTGCGGTCTGTGTGACAGCTGCCGCCTCAGGGCCAAGGGCTTTGCCGAGGCGGGTGCGGTCGATCCGGTGGCAGGCCCCGGCGAGGGATGACAGCCGCGCAGCCGGAGCGGCGTGAGCGGATACCGGTCTACAACTGGTATGCGCTCGGCGTGCTGGCGCTGGTCTATTGCACCAACTTCATCGACCGGCAGATCCTGTCGATCCTCGCCAACGACATCAAGGCCGACCTGGCCATCAGCGACGCCCAACTGGGCTTTCTCTATGGCACGGCCTTCGCGGTGTTTTACGCGCTGCTCGGCATTCCGCTCGGGCGCTTGGCAGACAGCACCCATCGCCTGCGCCTGCTGAGCTTCGGGCTGGCCTTGTGGTCGGCGATGACGGTGCTGTCGGGCCTTGCGCGCAACTATGCGCAGCTGGCCCTGGCGCGGGTCGGGGTCGGGGTGGGGGAGGCCTCGGCCAATCCTAGCGCCTATTCGCTGATCGCGGACTGGTTTCCCGCTCACATGCGCGCGCGGGCGATTGCGATCTATTCGGCGGGGCTGTTCGTTGGCAGCGGATTGTCGCTGTGGCTGGGTGGGTTCATTGTCGAGGGCTGGACACGGGCGTTCCCGACCAATCCGCCGCTCGGCCTTGCGGGCTGGCAGGCGGCATTTATCGTCGTCGGCCTGCCCGGCCTCGTGCTGGCCGCTTGGCTGCTGACCCTGCGTGAGCCGGAGCGGGGCAAGACAGCGGAATCCGCCGGAGCCTTCCGGACGTTTTTCGCCCAATGCGCGCTGATGGTGCCCCCGTTTGCCCTTATCAGCGCGGCGCGCGAAGGGGGGCGGGCGTTGGCCGTCAACCTGTCAGGCGCGGCCCTTATCGCGCTGATTTGCGCGGCGCTGGCGCTGTGGCTGGGCAACGTGGAGCAATTCGTGCTCATCGGCATTGCCTACTACGCCGTGTTCAGCTGGGTGAGCCACACTCGCAGGGCTGACCCGGAGTGCCACGTACAGACCTGGGGCAGCGGCGCCTTTCTCGCCATTGTCGGCATCTATGCCTGCACGTCTTACGTCGGTTATTCGGTGACCTATTGGGCCGCACCCTATGCCGAGCGGACCTTTGCGCTGGGCAAGGCAGAGCTTGGCCTGCTGATCGGCGCGCCCAATGCGGTGGGCGGGTTCCTCGGCATTCTGGCGGGCGGGTGGGCTGCTGACGCCTTGCTGCGATATACTGCGAACGGGCGGGTGCTGGTCGCCAGTGCCGCAGTTGTTCTGCCCGTGCCGCTGGTCCTGATCGGCTACACCACCGAGAACCAGACCCTGTTCCTCGCCTGCAACTTCCTGACCCAGTTCGCCACCGCCTCCGCGCTTGGCGCCTGCGCTTCGGCCAGTCAGGCCCTGGTCGATGAGCGAATGCGCGGGCGGGCCTCGGCGCTGTTTCTGCTGGGGCCGACGCTGGTCGGCCTGTGCTTCGGCCCCTTCGCAGTCGGCCTCGTGTCGGAACGGACCGGAGACCTGGGCCTCGGCGTGATGATGAGCCTGCTGGCGGCGATTCCGGCGGGTGTATGTCTGATCGCTGGCCTGCGGCTCTATCCCGAGGCCGCGGCGCGCGTGGCCAGCTAGGCCAGAATCCCGGCCGCCACGAGTGCCGAGACGAGCCCCGCAATCGCGGCGCGCGCTTCGCTGTCCTGTGTCGCGCCGCCGCTTGGCAAGGCAACCGCAGAGGCGCGGTTCCAGCTGCCGTCGAACACGGCCTGTTGCCCCGTCGATTGGTCGTAGATGCGCATTCCGGGCAGCGGCGACTGGAACAGCCAGTTGCCGGCCTGCCGACAGGCAATCTCGCCAGCGTGACCCGTCCATTCATCGGTTGGCGTTGCCTCGACTAACCAGGCCTCGCCATCGACCGGAGCGGCTGGCGGTGTCTCCGCCGTCCCCTCGACAGCGATGTGCAGCAAGGCATCGAGCCGGGCGAGAGCCTCGTTGACGGTGAACTCCTTCTGCGCCTGCGCGGTGAAGAGGAAGGGCAGGCCAAGCCGCGCGCTGGCACTCGTGAATGTGATCGGATTAGGCATAGGTCACCTCAGGCAAGGGTTGTGAGATAGAGTGGATCGGAGCGGGCACTGTTGCCGATCTGGCGCACCCAGAGCGGCTTTCCGGGATGGTCGGCGCCGAGCGCAGCCCAGTCGGGGGCGGAGAACTCCAGCAGCGGCGCGGAGACTTCCCAGGCCGCGTTAGGCAGGTCCGTATCGCCGAGACCGACGACATAGCGTTCGAACTCTTCGGCGAGCGGTGGCTCCACCGTTCCGCTCCAGCTCCAGGCCCCGCGCGCCCGGCGCGTCCAGCCCAGCGCCACGCTGCCATCTGTTGCGATGGTCACACGCGGATGGACGGGAACGAGAGGCTTCAGGGTGAGTCCGGCATTGGCGATCATGGCCTCGGCAGGCGTGTCATCGGCAAGTCCGATGGCGGCTATCGCTTCGGCGCTGCCCAGGTCTGCCGCCTCAAGACGGATCGGTCTGTCATCGAGCAGCACGACATTCGCGCCTGCCGCCGTGCCTGCCAGCGCCGCCGCTTCGGTGCCGCCCCGTCCGCGCAACAGGCCCGACAGCCGCCAGACACCGCCGCCGAGGCTCTCGGCATGGGCAAACTGGAGTAGCTCCGCGCCCACCAGCAAGCGGCTGGAGCCTGCGGCCAAGCTTTCGAGCGGGCGCGAGGCGAGCTCGAAGTCGGGCGAGGCCAGGGTGACATCGAAAGCGGTCACCCGGTCGATAATCGCAGGATCAGCCGGTGGCAGCGGCGTCGACAAGGTGCCCACAACCGATCGCTGCCGCCCGGTGCCCCGGATCGGCGACAGGCTCCCGCCGTGATCGGCATAAAGCATCGCGCCGGTCCAACCGCTGGTGGTCGAGCTGGCCGCCGCGATAACCTGACGCTCGTCGCGTGAGCCGAGGCCGTCCCATGGCACTTCGCTCGCCATTAACAGCGTTGGCGTTGCCACCTCGTCGGGTGTTTCGAGGTTGCGGCCCGGATCGCTCACGGCGGGAGGGAGGGCCGCGCCCGGTTCGCGCGTCAGTTCGAGCTCGACCCCCGTCTCGCGCCATTCCCAGCTTTCCACCCGCCACCTGCCGGGCCGACCGGGCACAGCGACCACCGCGCCGGGGGCAATGCGTTCATCGAGTTCAGCCATGCGCCATTGCAGGCGGTCGCCCGCCATGCCTTCGCGCTCCGCCATGGCGTCGATCAGGTGCAGAGCGGTCCTGGCCTCAAGCGCGCCGGGAAAGTCGATCACGCTGTTTTGTCCGGCCACGGCTCGCCCGCCGGTACGCTGGAGGCCCGGCTGATAGTCGCGTGCAATGTCGTAGTATCGCAGGGCGGTAGGAAGCTGGCTGTGATCGGTGCGGCGGGTGGACAGCTGGCCATAGGCCCCGCCAAAACTCTCGTTGGCCGGGTCGACCACGGCTTCGGGCAAGGTCACCGCCGGGACGTCTGAGGGATCGCGCGGGCGGATCGCCAGGGGGCCCGCGCCAACATCGCAGGCCAGCGGATAGACCCGGTCGAGCAGTTCGAGCGATGCCAGCACCGGACCGCCTTCGTCGGAAAAGCCGCTCAGCCCCTCGAGCCGGCGGTCGATCGACGCATCGGCCTCCAGCGGGGCGAGCACCTCCACCATGCTGACTTCGCCCTCGTCGCTGGTGATCTCGAAGGCGAGCGTCGGGATGCGGTTGCCGAACTCTTCCAGCTGCAGGCTTTCGAACACGCAGTAGGCAAGGCCGCGGAAGGCCGGGCATTGCGCGCCCTCGGCGCTGGCAAGCAGCGGGTCGGGGGCCTGATCGCCGTAGCCTTGGTGGACGCGTAGCACGCCGCCGACCTTGAGATCGCCTGCTGCGCCGCGCAGTAGCCGGCCATCGGCCCAGATCCGGCCGAGGCTGGCAATCGGGCGGCTCGCCAGCGCCACCGCGAAGCTGCAGGAATAGCTGTAGGTCTTGACCGAGGGGCTGCTCTTGCCGCCGCCGGTGGTCTCGCTGGTTTCGACCAGGTCGGTGGCCCAGATCACGCTGCCTGCTGCGCGCATGGTCCCGAAATAGCGCGGGATCGGGGTGCCATAGCTGGAGCTGGTGACGGCCAGCTCCTTCAGGCGCGGCCCTTCGCGGCCCGCTGGCTTGAACACGGCGCGGTCGATCTGGCTGCCGATCAGCGACCCGATTGTCCCGCCAATCGGCCCGCCGATCATGGTGCCGACCGTGGAAAGGATAAGAGTGGCCATGATCAGTCTCCGCTTGGGGCCAGCCGCCAGTGGCGGTGCAGTGGCCATTGCGCCGGGCGCGGGCCGTGGACGACCCTGCGCAGTCCGGCGTGGGCATGGACGAGGGTGTTTGCCTCGCCCGCGATGGCGAGGTGCAGTTGCGCGGGCGAGGGGCGCAGTGCGATGACGTCGCCGGGCACGATGCTGTCAGACACTTCGTTCAGACCCGCCCGCGCCAGCACGGGGCCAAAGCCATCGAGCGTGATGTGGCGCAGGCGATAGGGCGGCAGCGGTCCGGTCTCGCGACCGACCGCGCGCAGTGCCAGCACCACCAGCCCGACGCAGTCGACGCCGCTCTTGCGGGTCGCGCCGCCGAGGCGGAAGGGCGCGCCCACCAGTGCGCGGGCAGCTGCGAGGAGGTCTTGTCCGCGCGCCATCATGCGCCGCCCGTCCCGTAGCGGGTCAGCAGGTCGTTGCCGGGCATGAACGGTTCGCCGCGAAAGTTCGCGGCATTGCCAAAGCGTGCGGCACAGGTGGCAATTGTATGGTCGCAGGCTTCGACGACGAAGGCACGATGGCTCGCCGCCAGCCCGGAGACGATGTCGCGATCAAGCGTCAGCTCGGAGCCTGATGCAGCCATGATCCGCATTTCCACGCCCGCCTG
>CENV01002728.1_pt1 | contig 14659 bp, 17 predicted proteins | sample 530231 | NCBI WGS metagenome assembly CENV01 (sample SAMEA2619815, study PRJEB7988) | marine metagenome | biome: marine biome (ENVO:00000447); feature: surface water layer (ENVO:00002042); material: "saline water (ENVO:00002010), including plankton (ENVO:xxxxxxxx)" | depth 5 m | reverse complement strand
CGCTTGCGTCCATATGCGCGGGTTCGTGAGGGCAGTATGGGGGAGATGGAGAGGACGGGGATAAAGTTTCTCGCGCGTCTCCATCCTCTCCGTCGTCATCCACGGGCGTTGCTGCCCTCGCGCATAGCGCTCCGGGCGTTCGCGTCGAACGCGACTATTGAGAGAGCATACAAGAACAAAGGGCCGCGCGGTGCGCGGCCCTTGAAATTCAAGCGGCCTTGCGCTTGAGATCGGGTGGGGTTACCTGCCCGGCCAGATCGGCGATCGCCTCGGCAACCGGTGTTACCGTCTGGCCCTGGCTGCCCAACTGCCGGATCGAGACCGTCTTTTCCTCGGCCTCGCGGCGGCCAGCCACGAAGATGAAAGGCACCCGGCCGACCGAGTGCTCGCGCACCTTGTAGTTGATCGATTCATTGCGGGTGTCGACTTCCGCCCGAATGCCTTGCGCGCGCAGATCGGCCACGACCTGATTGGCATAATCATCAGCATCGGAAACGATGGTCGCCACCACCACCTGCACGGGCGCCAGCCAGAGCGGCATGCGGCCAGCATAGCTTTCGATCATCATGCCCAGGAACCGCTCCAGCGATCCAAGGATCGCCCGGTGCAGCATGACGGGGCGCTGGCGCGATCCATCCTCGGCCACATAGGATGCATCGAGACGCTCGGGCATCACGAAATCGAGCTGCAATGTGCCACACTGCCAGGAGCGCCCGATGGCGTCCTTGAGATGAAATTCGAGCTTGGGACCGTAAAACGCCCCCTCGCCTTCCGCGATCTCGAAACCACGACCCGTGGCCTTGAGGGCATCACCCAGGCTCTTTTCGGCAAGGTCCCAGACGCTGTCGTCGCCGGCGCGGGTTTCAGGCCGCGTTGCGAGCAGGATCTTGACCTCGGTAAAGCCCATGTCCTCGTAAACGGAATCAAGCAGCGCGCAGAACTTTTCGGTTTCGGCCTGGATCTGATCGACCCGGCAGAAAATATGGGCATCGTCCTGGGTCATCTGCCGCACGCGCATCAACCCATGCAAGGCGCCATGCGCCTCGTTGCGATGACAGCAGCCAAATTCGGCAAGCCGTAAAGGCAGATCGCGGTAAGACTTGATTCCCTGGTTGAACACCTGAACATGGGCCGGACAGTTCATGGGCTTGAGGGCCAGCAGGTTGGCATCGGCCGAAATTTCCGGCTGATCGCCTTCGGTCGAGGGCGTCTCGTCGGGCACAACGAACATGTTCTCGCGGAACTTGCCCCAATGGCCCGATTTCTCCCACAGCTTGTTGTCCAGAAGCTGAGGTGTCTTGATTTCCTTATAGCCTGAAGCATTCAGACGGCGGCGGATATATTCCTCCATCTGATTGTACATGACGAACCCCTTGGGGTGCCAGAACACCGAGCCCTGCGCTTCGTGCTGGAAGTGGTAAAGGTCCATTTCCTGGCCGATCTTGCGATGATCGCGCTTTTCGGCCTCTTCGATCATGTGCAGATGGGCGTCGAGCTGGTCCTTCGAGGCCCAGGCGGTGCCGTAAATGCGGCTCAGAACCTCGCGGTTGGAGTCCCCGCGCCAATAGGCGCCGGCCACTTTGGTCAGCTTGAACGCCTTGCCGACATCCTTGGTGGTGCGCATGTGCGGCCCACGGCACAGGTCGAACCACTGGCCCTGCTTGTAGATCTTGACCTGCTGGTCGGCGGGAATGGCGTCGATCAACTCGACCTTGAACTGCTCGCCCTTGGCCCCGAACACCTTCCTGGCTTCGTCCCGGTCCCAGACTTCGCGGGTAAATTCGGCACCACGGTCGACGATTTCTTCCATCTTTTTTTCGATGGCGCGCAGATCGTCCTCCGAGAACGGTTCGGCGCGATAGAAATCGTAATAGAACCCGTTCTCGATGACCGGGCCGATCGTGACCTGGGTGTCGGGCCAGAGCTCCTGCACCGCCTCGGCAAGAACATGCGCGGCGTCATGGCGGATCAGCTCGAGCGCGGCGGGATCGTCACGCAAGACAAATTCGATCCGGCCATCGGCCTCGAGTTCACTCGAGAGATCGGCCAATTCCCCGTCCCAGCGCATGGCGACGGTTTTTTTGGCCAGCGATTTGGAGATGCCTTCGACGATGGTGGTGCCGGTGGTGCCTTTGGCGTAATCACGCACTGCACCATCGGGGAACGTCACCTTAATCATCGTCGGTCTCCAAAACTGCTCACAATCGAGCGGATGTTCATAAGAAATGCGCACTGGAGCGCGCGCGGTTGATTAGCATGAATTGGCGGTCAATCCAGCCCTTTATGGCCAGCGGTATCCGGCACAGGCTTACGGAAACCGCTCATATTGGGGAAGATCGTCGGTAATCTCGTACCAGGGCGCTTTCGAGCCGACGAAAATGTGCATTGTGGGACGGATCGAAGGGGCATCGGTCAGCGTGCCCAGCGAGACATTGGCCCGCGTGCCCTTCTGGACGATCGAATAGAGCAGCGAACCGCATTTCCCGCAGTGGATGTCATAGGAGTCCTCTGGACTATCGCCACCATATCGCAGGACAGTGTCGACCCCCGAAGTAATCGAGAGCTTTTCCACCTCGATGCCGGCAATCGGCTTGAACGCAGCCCCCGTCGCTTTGCGGCAATCGGTGCAATGGCAATTGAGCGCATAGCGGAATGCATCCTCGACCTCATAGGTCACGGCCCCGCAAAGACACGAGCCCTCAAGCATGCGGTTGGTGCTCATCGTTCTTTTTTCCTCTCCAGCGCCCATAGCGCCATGGCAGATACCAGCGCGCGCCATTCGGCAGCGCGTCGGGCACCGGATCGTAGCCGTGCGTGCCACCAGGGCGGCAACGCCAGATGCGCCCTGCCCCCATCCAGCCGCCCGGCCAGAAGCCGTGCCTTAAAATGGCGTCGCGGGTGAATTCCGAACAGGTCGGCGCATGGCGGCAATTGCGGCCCACGAGCGCCGAAAGTGTGTAGCGATAGGCCTGGATCAGGAGATAAGCCGTCCATTTAAACGGCCAGTCGATGACCGCCCAGACCCGATCCATCACGCCCCGGCCCGCTCGAGCGCCTCGACCACCGCCTCGAACACCAGAAGTGTCGAGGCATGGCGGGCCGGAAAGGCGCGAACCGGTTCGAGATATTTCAAATCGTCCCATTTTCCGTTGGGCGGAGGGCCGTCAGCCCTGAGCATGGCGGTCATCTGGTCGCGGACCGCGCGAAGTTCGGCCGGCGTCGAGCCGACGATCCGCTCGGCGACGATGGCCGCGCTGGTCTGGCCGAGCGCGCAGGCGTTGATGGTCGCGCCATAGGCTGCAACCCGCCCCTCATCGAACTCGAGATCGACTTCGACCACCGAGCCGCACACGCGCGACACTTTTCGCGCCGTGGCATCGGGGTTTTCGAGTCGCGGCATCTGGCGCGCCGCACCGGCGATTTCGAGGATCCGATTGCTGTAAAGGTCGGAAAATTCCATTTTTCGGGCCGATTGTGGGTCGCCGGACCCTGTTGTTCACTCAAATTTGCCAATCTGTTTTCTTGTCGACCGGCACGTCCCGCCTATATAAGGAGCGTCGTCACGGGCTGCAAACGCAATTGGTCCAGATTCAATCCGTCGGCGTATAAGGGGCAGATAAGCGCCCGTCGATTTTCAAGGGGACACCCTTCATGGACATGAACGTAAAGCCCAAGCCTGCGCCGACCGCGCTCGACCGCGTGATCGAACGCCCCAGCCGCCAGGAAGCCGAGGCGGCCGTCCGCACGCTGATCGCCTGGGCCGGGGACAACCCCGAGCGCGAAGGCCTGATCGACACGCCGCGCCGCGTCGCCGACGCCTATCGCGAATTTTTCGCTGGCTACGAGGAAGACGCCAAAGCGGTTCTCGAAACCACCTTCACCGAGGTCGGCGGCTATGACGACATCGTACTGGTGCGCGATATCCCGTTCCATTCCCATTGCGAACACCACATGGTGCCCTTCGTCGGCAAGGCCCATATCGCCTATCTGCCCCATGACGGGGTGGTGGGCCTTTCCAAGCTGGCACGGGTGACTGACGTTTTCGCCAAGCGGCTGCAGACCCAGGAAAACCTTACCGCCCAGATCATCGAGGCGATCAACGAAGCCATCAACCCGCGCGGGGCCGCGGTGATGCTCGAGGCCGAGCATATGTGCATGTCGATGCGCGGCATCAAAAAGCACGGCTCGTCGACGGTTACCCACCGCTTCACCGGGGTCTTTGCCGAGGATCGGCAGGAACAGGACCGCTTCTTCGCCCTCATCCGCGCCGGGCGATAGACGCTTTCGCGAGGCGCGGTCATCGGGTAAAGACCGCGCCATGACACAGTTTACCGACCCCCAAACCCTTTCCAAAACCGATCTCGAAGCGGGCACCATCTTTGCGCCGAAGTTCGACGCGAATGGGCTGGTGACCGCCGTGACCATCGAGGCGGGCACCAATGAGGTGCTCATGGTGGCGCACATGAACGCCGAGGCGATTGCAGAGACGCTGCGGTCCGGCCACGCGACCTATTGGTCGCGCTCGCGCGAGAAACTCTGGAAAAAGGGCGAAACCTCGGGCGAACTCCAGGAACTGGTGGAACTGCGCACCGATTGCGACCAGGACGCGCTTGTGGTGATCGTCAGGCAAACCGGGCATGGCGCCGCCTGCCACACCGGCCGCAAGAGCTGCTTTTACCGTCGGGTCGAAATGACCGAGGGCGAAGTCGGGCTCAGCGATACGGGCGAGGCGCCGCTGTTCGACCCTAAAGAGGTTTACGGGCGCTGATTGCGCCGCGCGAATCTGTCGAGAACCGAAGGCAGCAAGAGCCCCGCGACGAACCCGCCGATATGGGCTTCCCAGGCAATGGCGACACTGGCGCCCAGGATGAAGGGGGCAAAGCCGATCAGCAGGTTCAGCCCCAACCAGAAGATGATGAAGGTCCGGCTGCGCGAATTGGCGAACACGCCGGCAAGTGTAGACGTCCGGCGCCCAAGCGCCACCGGCTCGCCGGTTTCCGAATCATGGCCGACCACTATGGGCTCGAAAATGAACCGCATCGCGGCCCCGGTGAGTGCCGATACACCACCGGAGGCGCCGAGCAGCACGGCGAACTGATTGACAGAAAACATCAGGGCAATCGACTGGACGATAGCGCCGGCCAGCGCTCCGAGCAGGAAGACGATCAGCACGCCCGCCGTGCCATAGCGCCGTCCCACCGGCGTCCCAAACACCATGAGCCAGGCGGTGTTGACCAGCAGATGCATGTAATCGACATGCAGGAACGCGTGGGTAAAGCCGGTCCAAAGCAGCGGCAGCGCCCCACCCTGCCACGCGGCGCCGTTGGTGATCCGGTCAGGGATAAACGCGAACCAGATCCGCAGATTGCCAAGCCCGTATTCATCGAGCGCCAGATCGGCGGCAATGTGAACCGCCCACATCAGCCCGATCAGGACCATGATGACGCCCGGCACGTTGAAAATCGGCTCGCGTTGCGGCTCTTGCGGCGTATCGGCCATTGGGTTTTCCCTTGTCTTGCAGCGGCGGTGTACCGGCTTGGCGGCTTATCCACACCGGGCCGGTGGAAATTAACCTTAATGATTGTTTAAGAGCGCTTTTACGCAGCCGATTTGGCAATGTAACGTTGTCCTGGCGGGAGCTCATCACGAGCCGCCGCATCGTATTGTTAAGGTCTGCCGGTATGCAACAGCGCTCGACGAAAACGCTCTACTCCTACTGGAACGAAATCCGCGGTGCCCGCTCCACGCCCGAGCGCCGGGACATCGATCCTACACGGATTCGCGATGCGCTGGCCCACACCTTCATCCTCGAATCCGGCGACGGGCTCGATTTCAATTTCCGGCTTGCCGGCTCCCATATCTGCGCCACCTATTGCCGCGAACTCAAGTCCCGGCCCTTCTCGGCCCTGTGGTCGGTGCGCGATCACGACGCGCTCGAAACGCTGATGCGGGCGGTAACCGAGGACCATGCGGTGGCCCTGGTGACATTCGAGGGCAGTACTGAACGCGGCGAAAAGCTTTCATTCGAGATGGCGCTGTTCCCGCTCCGGCACAACGGCGTCACGACGTCGCGGATGATGGGTGGCCTTTCGGCGCTCGACGCACCCTACTGGCTCGGCATCCACCCTATCGTCGACCAGCGCATTACCGGCCTGCGGCTGATCTGGCCCGACGACAAGGACACCGTGACCCCCGAAGGGTATCGCAGCGCCATGCTCGACGACATCGCCGCGGCAATGAACGATGGGCCCACCACCCCCATGCCCGCAACCGTCGCCGGCTACTCGGCCCGCCGCTACGCGCACCTCTCGGTTATCGACGGCGGAAAGAACTAGAGCCGTTCAGGATTTGATCGGCTCAAATCCTTGACCCTAAACCCTTGTTTTGGCGCGTGTCCGAACGGCAAAACCGTTACCATCCCCGATCGCGTCGAGGACATGGTTTTGCTGGACACGCTCTAACGGGCGGTTCAAACATCGCCACCCTTACCGTCCGTTAACGCTATTGCGCATATTGTTGGTATGAAAACCGACAGGCAACAGGGCGGCGCGCAACATGTTCAGCGAAGACACAACGCTTCGGACGACGCTGGCTGACGTTCTTCCGCGCGAAGATGCAGACCGTTTCCAACGTGTTCAGGTCTCCGTGCTTGGCCGTTACATGCTGGCCGATCGTCGCGAGTTTCCCTGCCAGATCATCGAAATGTCGCCCGGCGACGCTATGGTCATTGCTCCGGTCTCCGGCAAGGTCGGAGAAAAGGTCATCATCTATCTCGACTATCTGGGCCGTGTCGAAGGCACGATCTTTGAGTTGATCGATGGCGGATTTCACATGGATATCGTCGCCTCGGCCCGCAGGCGCGACAAGATGGCGGCCCAGCTGACCTGGCTGGCCAACAAGGACATCCTGAACCTGCCCGAGGACCGGCGTCACGAGCGCGTGGTGCCCGACATTCGCCACTCATCCATCGTTCTCGAGGATGGACGGCGCTACAATTGCAAGATCACCGACATCTCGCTCTCGGGCGCTGCGGTGGAAATCGAGGTTCGCCCCGCGCTCGGCACCCCCATCTCGCTCGGCCGCATGCGGGCCCGCGTGGTCCGGCATTTCTCCGACGGCATCGCGGTCGAATTTGCCTCGGTGCAGGAGATGCTGACGGTCGTGCAGCAGAACCTGCGGATCAACTGATCGGGCGCTTTGTCCGCAGTCGTACCGGCCGATGATCAAATCCGAAATTTTCGTAGTGAACCGATCCTTAACCCGGTCCGTCTAAAATTGTCCAACATGCGCGAGACCGGTCGTTGGGGGGCGGGATCGGAAAGCGCAACCACCCGCGTATTCTGGATGGTCTAAAGTCATGCGTATCGTAAAAAAGGTTGCCGCGATTGCCGTCAGCCTTGCCGCCCTCACCTCCCTTTCCGGCTGCGTTTCGCTGTTCGGACTGTTCGGATCGAAAACGCCGCACGAATGCATGACCCGCGTCATGTATTTCGAGTCCAACCGCTCGAGCCCGGACGGCATGCTGGCCGTGGGCACGGTCGTGATGAACCGGGCCAATTCCCACCAGTTCCCCAGCGATGTCTGCGGCGTGGTCGGCCAGAAAAACCAGTTCGCCGATGGCGTGCTGTCGCGGCAGATGACCGAACAGCGCAGCCTCAACCTGGCGGCGCAGATGGCAACCCGCGTGCTGCGCGGTGAACGCCATCCCGGTGTGCAGGACGCCATGTACTTCCACACCGCAGGGCTGACCTTTCCCTATCGCAACATGCATTATGTGCTTGTGGCGGGCGGCAACGCCTTTTACGCGCGGCGCTGAATCGATACCGGAAAGAACATGCCTAACGGGCTGTAAAACAACCCGATAAAACACGCTTAAAAACTGCGCGGCAATTTTTCTATCAGGGCAATTGCCACCCTCTATCGTGGTCTCCGTCGGGGAGATTACGATAATGAAAAACAATTCGATCCTTATTTCGGGCCTTGTCGCCCTCATCGCGTCCGCCGGAGCTGCCGCACCTGCGCTCGCCCAGGAAAGCCGTCTCGAGCTCGCCTATGCCGAGGTCTCGGCCGGCACGACCTCCATTCCGGTCGGGCATATGGAATTCTGCCAGAGTCGTCCCTATGAGTGCCAGCCGCTGGCCGCGGCCGCACCGGCGGCCCTTAGCGACGATCTGTGGCGCCAGCTTCAGGACGTCAACAACCACTATAACACCACCATAACCGCCGTGAGCGACAGCGACCTCTATGGCACCGAGGAATTCTGGACCTATCCCACATCGGGCTATGGCGATTGCGAGGATTTTGTCCTCGCCAAGCGCGCCGCGCTGATCGAGGGCGGCTGGAACCCAGCCAATCTGCTGATCTCGGTGGTCAAGCAACCCGATGGCGAAGGCCATGCGGTGCTGATGGTGCGCACCGACCGGGGCGACCTTGTGCTCGATAATCAGGAAGGGCTCATCAAGCTCTGGACCGACACCCCCTACACCTACCTCAAGCGCCAGTCGCAGGCCCATTCCGGCCAGTGGGTCGATATTGTCGACGGCCGTGACGAGATCGTGACGGCAACCGCCGGTTACTAGAGCCGTTCAGGATTTGATTGACTCAAATCCTTGGCTCTAAACCCTTGTTTTGTCGCGTGTCCGAACCGCAAAACCGTATCCACTTTTGCTGGACACGCTCTAAAGATCTGCCCCGCCACCGGGGCATCCGTTCTCACTCCCCGACAGGAGTGTTCACTGAGCCGGCATTCCTCCCCGAATGCCGGCATTTTTCTTTCAGGCGCAATGCACGCATTTGGGGGTCGCAGGATCGACCGCCAGCCGCTTTTCACCGATGAACTCACCGCAATCGGCGCAATAGCCAAACTCACCGTCCGCCATTCTGAGCAGGGCCTGTTCTATCCGCACCTTGTGCAGCTTCAGCCGTTCCTCAACGGCCTGAGCCATGGCTTGGCGCTGCATGGCGTCCATCCGCGACAGACGGCCGACACTTTGTTGGTCAAGCTCGACCGGCTTGCGGTCTTCGGCAGAGCGTTCGATCTGAGCGACGACATCGGCGAGGTCCGCTTCCAGCCTTGGCCGGAAGCGTGCCGCCAACTCCGCGCTATCCGGCTCCTCCATCGTCCCTACCGAAACAGCAGCACCGGGATCTTGCACGACCGCATCATTTCCGAAGTGGTCGAGCCGATAAACAGGCTCCTTATGCGCGAATGGCCATAGGCGCCCATGATCAGCAGATCGACACCGTCCTGTTCGACGACCCGGGTGATAACCGTTTCGGCTTGCCCGGCCTGAATGTCTGCGGTGACGTCGAGGCCGGCTGTGGCAAGCCTGGCCTTGGCGGCCTCAAGCTTGGCCCATGCGTCTCCGCTTTCGTTACCCACGGTCAGCAGGCGAATGGACACACCTGCAAAGATCGGGCTTGTGGCGACATAATCCACGGCCTTCATGGCGCTCGGCCCGCCATCGAAGGCGACAAGCACCGTCTTGATATCGACAAAGCTCCTGGCCGCCACAAATACCGGACGCTTGGACGACCGCACGACACGCTCGAGATTTGACCCCAGATGCAGCTTGGCGAAATCGGCACCCTCTCCGCGCTTGCCGATGACCAGCAGTTCGGCATCCTTTTCGAGATCGCTCAACGTCTCGACGATATCGCCATTCATCAGACGGGTAGAGACCGCCTCCACGCCCCCGTCCGTCAGTATCGATTGGGCATCCTCAAGGATCGCCCTGCCCTTCTGCTGAGACAGCTTGGCCCGGCGTTCGTCCAGGTCTGCCAGATCGGCCAACAACGCCGAACGCGCACCCAGCGCAATCGATCCGCTCAGGTCGGTGACCGGCACGTCCCGCCGGCCCAGCACATGGAGCACCTCGACCGGCTGGCCCGACCGCGTTGCAAGCCAGGCCGCATTTTCACAAACGCTTTTGGAATAGACCGAGCCATCGACCAGCGCGACAAGTTTGTTTCCCATTATTGCCTCCCTAATGTGCCATGAGCTTGTCGACGGCGCCCGGCTTGTCGTGGATAGCCAGCTTGTCGACGATCGTTTCACTGGCTTCGTTGAGCCCGATGATCTCGACCGTGGCCCCCTCGCGCCGGAATTTGAGCACCGCCATGTCCAACGCGGCAACGCTCGAAATATCCCAGATATGGGCACGGCTGACGTCGATGGTGACGGTTTCAAGCACCTCCTTGAAGTTGAAGGCTGCCATGAAATCGTCGGCCGAGGCAAAGAACAATTGCCCCTCCACAACATAGGTGCGATGGCGTCCGTCTTCTGAAATCTCCGAGCGCACAACGAAGAGCTGGGCGATCTTCCAGGCAAAAAAGATCCCTGACAGCAACACCCCAACCAGAACGCCGATCGCCAGATTGTGGGTGTAGACCACCGTCACGACCGTTGCGATCATCACGATCGAGGACGAGCGCGGATGGGTGCGCAGGTTGAGAATCGAGGACCACGAGAAGGTGCCGATCGATACCATGATCATGATCGCAACCAGTGCGGCCATGGGGATGCGGGCCACAAGGTCTCCAAGCACCACGATCATGAACAGCAGGAACACGCCAGCTGCAAAGCATGAAAGCCGCCCGCGCCCCCCCGATTTCACATTGATGATCGACTGCCCGATCATCGCGCAGCCCGCCATGCCGCCGATAAAGCCCGTAGCGGTGTTGGCCAGCCCCTGCCCGATGCACTCCTGGTTCTTGTCCGAGGGAGTATCGGTCAGGTCGTCGACGATCTGCGCCGTCATCAGCGATTCGAGCAAACCGACCACGGCAACCGCTGCCGAATAGGGCAGGATTATCATGAGCGTGTCGAGGTTTAGCGGAATATCCGGAATCAGAAACACAGGCAGCGTCGAGGGCAACTCGCCCATGTCGCCGACAGTGCGCACGTCGAAACCAAGAAAAATCGAAAGTACCGTCAGAACCACGATGCAGACCAGCGGTGAGGGAATGGCCTTGGTCAGCATCGGAAACAGGTAGATGATGCCCAGGCCGGCCGCGACCAGCACATATGTCAACAGCGGAACACCGGTCAGCTCGGGAATCTGGGCAAGAAATATCAGAATTGCCAGCGCGTTCACGAACCCGGTCATCACCGAGCGCGAGACGAACCGCATCAAGGCGCCCAATTTCAGCATGCCCATGCCGATCTGCAACAGCCCGGCCAGAACGGTTGCGGCGAGCAGATATTGCAGGCCGTGATCGCGCACCAGCGTGACCATGAGTACGGCGGTTGCCGCGGTCGCCGCCGAGATCATCCCCGGACGTCCGCCGGCGATAGCGGTGATGACGGCAATTGAAAACGATGCATAAAGGCCGATCTTGGGATCGACCCCGGCAATGATTGAAAACGCAATGGCTTCGGGAATGAGCGCGAGAGCAACAACGAGGCCGGCCAGAAGATCGCCGCGCACATTGCCAAACCACTGCGCGCGATAGGCGGTCAATGAGGTCATTTATTTTCCGAATGTTTTGAGAACCAAACCAGCGGAGCGAAATACTCCGGTCCAGGAGAGCTGGAAACTTGATTTAGTTGTCCGGCGGATCGGCGGCCGGAAGAGCCACCCGGGGTTTCACCAGGTCCAGGGTTCGTGGGTCCACGTTTGACCGGAAACGGCGCCCGAGCGCAAGGCATTACTGCCATGCGCCGGACGCATGGCGTCAGGCGGCGGCCTTGAGAACCGAGATATAGGTGCCCACAACCATCATTCCGGTCACGAAACTCCAGCCGAACGCGATGACCGCAGCAAGCATCACGTTGACGGTGGAGGCCCTTCCGCTCGCGTCGGCGCGCATGCCGAGCCTGAGCATCATGTAGGGACCGCAGATAAACATCACGAACAGATTGACCAGGCTCTCGAGTGCGTTGGCGCCCTCGACGCGGAACTCGGCCACCTTGCGGGCAACCTGCTGGTAGAGATGGGTGCCGGTGCCGGCAACGCTCATGCCCACGGCGATCAGAAACAGCGCCAAAATAAGATGCGTCACGCTTTCCTCCGGCGCCGGGGCGGCGCAGATTGCCGACTTTACGATTTATTAAGCATAAGTGCCCCCAAACTGGTTGTCATTGCTCACGCGCATCTATGGTTAATGTGAACAGCCTGTCGGACACCCGCCGAGACATCCTGCCTGCCCGTACGGCGGGCTCTGCGCTCTATACGGTGATTGCTGTCGGGCTGATTGTGGCCATGGCGGGCCTGGGAGCTGCCTATGGTGTGCGAAGCTGGCTCGATTCGATGGCCGCCGACGCGGCAGCCGCCGAACCCTCGGCCAGTCACATCGTCACCATCGGCGCCCAGCGTTACGCGATACCCGCCGCATTGATGGCCGATCCGATCCAGCGCCGCGACGGTTTTGCCGAGCGGATGGATTTGACCCTGGCCCTGCCCTTGGGTGAGAACGGGAAGCTGAGCGAAGTCGCAATCACGATCATGCCGCGCGGACGCATGCGCACCAGCGCGGCGCTGCTCGACAGCGTCTATCTGCACCAGTTCGCAGCAACCCAGCTTTCGGGTGTCCCCGGACTTGTCGGCAAGCCACTCGAACTCGACGCCGGAACGTCGGGCGAGACGGTTTGGTATGACCCGCTGACGGCCAACCCCTTCGTGGCCAAATGCATGACGCCGGTCGCCATGACGATCGGCGACAGAACCTGCCTGCGCGTGCTGACCCTTTCCGATCGCAACACGGCAATCGTGGCTTTCGATCCGGCAGCGCTGGACAACTGGCGCAGCTTTGACAGCCGTATCGAAGAGGCACTGACGCCTCTCCGAAAATAGCTTTTCAAGACCGCATTTTTCTAGAACTGGTCGAGCTTGGGCCGTCGGCCCACAGTGACGTGGTCGATGTCTTCGATCTGGAAACCCATGATGATCGACGGGATCATCATGAACACCAGACAGAAGATCGGCAGCCCCACCACCGTAATCACCTGCTGCAGTGCCGTCAGGCCCAGATCGCCGGCCAGGATGATCAGCATCACGGCCACCATTCCCTCCGCCACACCCCAGAACACGCGCTGGTGCACCGGGCCGGGCTCAGCCTCGCCCGTGCACAGCATATCGACCACGAGAGAGGCCGAATCCGAAGACGTTGCGAAAAAGATGGCGACGACAACGATGGCGATGCCCTGCACGAGGGTGGCCAGGGGGAAATGCTCGAAAAAGGCGAACATCGCCAGCGGCACCGATTCACCGACCGCCCGGCTCAATTCGCCGGCAGCCGGCCCCATCTGCTCGCGCAGCGCCAGACCGATGCCATCGATTTCCATGGCCTGCCAGCCAAAGATCGCAAACCAGATCAGGGTGAACAGCGAGGGCGCCAGAAGTACGCCGAACACGAACTCGCGGATGGTCCGCCCCCGCGAAATGCGGGCCACGAACAGGCCGATGAACGGCGACCATGTCACTGTCCAGGCCCAGTAAAAGACCGTCCAGTCACCCTGCCAGCCCCACGGGTCGTTGGTGGGATTGATATTGGCCAACATGTCGTTCCAGAACGCCAGCCTGGGCAGATTGAAGAAATAGAGCCCGAACGTCTCGACGATCGCCCGAAACAGAAACAGGGTCGAGCCGGTCATCAGAACGAAGATCATCAACCCCACGGCCATGCCGATATTGAGGTTGGAGAGCAACTTCACGCCCTTGTCGAGACCGGCAACGATCGAAACGACCGCGACGGCGGTGAGCACCACGAGGATCCCCACCGTCAACGGCACATCGTCGGCCATCCCGGTCAAAGCGGAAATGCCAGCCGAAATCTGCGAGGCACCGAGGCCGAGAGAGACCGCCACGCCGAAAAGCGTGCCGAGAATCGAGGCGATATCGATCGCTTTGCCTATGGGGCCATGAATGCCGTCCTTGAGCAGGGGATAAAACACCGAGCTCACCCGCACCGGAAGGTTATAGCGGTTGATGAAATAGCCGAAGGCCAGACCGGGCAGCGTAAAAATCGTCCAGGTGTGCAGGCCCAGGTGATAGATCGAGATCGAGATCGCGTCCTTGGCCGCCTGTTCGCTGAACGGCTCGACACCCGCCATCGGCGGGCTTGAAAAATGGCTGATCGGCTCGGCCACGCCCCAGAACATGAGGACCGTGCCGATGCCGCCGGCAAACAGCATGGTGAACCATGAGAGATTGGAATAGTCGGGCGTACTGTCGCGCGGGCCAAGCTTGATATGGCCGTGCCGGCTGACGGCGGCCCAGATCAAAAACCCCAGCCAGGCATTGACGCCGAGAATGAAAAACCAGCCCAGATTGGTAACGATCCAGGCACGGGTTACCTCAAAGAAATTGCCGATCGGTTCGGGAACAACGACCAGCAAAAGAACGAAAATGACAGTAAGTCCCGCTGAAACGAAAAATATCGTCGGGTCCGTCCTCAGACCCAACCGCTCGGCCCAGGCTTCCATTGGAGCCTCCCTTTGTTAGCCCGCAAACAAATCCCCCTGACGGGAAGCATGCACGGCAAACGGCCGAAATGCAAAAAGGCTCCCCGAACGGGAAGCCTTTTCAAAATTTACTTTTTATTTGCAGCCGATTAGCTGACTTCGTCGAGATCGATATCGAGGATCGAAATCTGCACCATGTAAGACCGTTCCCCCTCGTCTTCATCGAGATAGATCAGACCGATGAATTCATCGCCC
>CENV01031155.1_pt1 | contig 14692 bp, 8 predicted proteins | sample 530231 | NCBI WGS metagenome assembly CENV01 (sample SAMEA2619815, study PRJEB7988) | marine metagenome | biome: marine biome (ENVO:00000447); feature: surface water layer (ENVO:00002042); material: "saline water (ENVO:00002010), including plankton (ENVO:xxxxxxxx)" | depth 5 m | reverse complement strand
CGCCCCGACCATGCTGCGTGTTGCAATCATGGTGTTCCACTGACGCGACTTCTTCAGTTGCGTCGATTTCATTGAGATCAGCGCGTTGGATAACGTGCCGTCCTCTTCCATGATCAAGATGTAGTGCTGATGCGTCTCATCGATGTACTCGCCCTTGCCGCCCTCGACGTACTCACGGTTGTCGTCTGGATCACGACGAGTTTGTGGCCGGGTTTCATCCGGTGTGAAAATCTTAATCGGCGCTCCGGTGCCTGAACCTCGGGGTGCCCACAGCAAGAACCGTCGTTCGTAGTGGCAAGGGATGACTTTCAACGGACCCTTGCTGCTATAAACTTGACGAGACACAGAGTTGACCATGTCACCTAGCTTGGCAGTCTCTGCCAGCTTTTCGTCCTGCTGGAGCAGTTCTGAAGATACAATCTTCAAGAACGGCAGTGCCAAGTCGTCTTGGCTCAACTCCATACCAACCCCTGCATCTGCTTCAAACATCGCAGGCCCTGCGACAGCGACGTCGCTCTTTTTCTTTTCCGCTACTTTCTTTTCGTCCTTATCGGTCATTTACTTTGCCTTCGTTATTGTTGCTCGTTGTCCAGTCCAAACGCCAAACAAATCCATGTCTAGCTCCTTGCCTTCCTCGATCCGACCTTTGACCCAAGCTTTCAAGGTGCCCGCATGAATGTCTTCCTTCCGCTCTGGCTCCCATTCTCTTTTGGTCAATTCCTCTACCAAGGCTTCTGCTTCATTGTCTTTTTCGATCCCGAAGCGGACCGTCACCGTATTCTTGATGATGTCTCCCTCGCCATGCGCCCGCAGCCAAGCGTAGGCTTCTGCTTCATTGTCTTTTTTTATGCGGGTGCTGAGGGTTTGCTTGATGTCGACCTTGCTGCCGTCAGCTAACGTGAAGTTGGTCAGACCAATTTCGTTCATCTGGCTTGGCAGATCTTCATCAGTCAGCTTGAGCAATGTCTGCTTCGCTGCTTTAAGATCTGATTCAAGATTTTCTACCCTTGTCTGGGCAGCTAAGATATCATTTGCTAGCTTTTGAACTCCGCCTAGTCCTTCGTTGGAGGGCAGGTTCAGGGGACTTTGGCTGTCTTCAGCCATAAGATCGTAGAGATCTGTGCTCATAGTCTTCCTCGTGTTTCGTGTTCCAAGCGGCGTTAGCCACTTCCCAAACTAAGAATAATCCCATAAAATCCCATGTGTCAAACTATTTAGGCACCAAATGCAATTTAATTTCAAAACTGCGCCTTACGAACACCAGAAAGAGGTGTTCGACGCAAGCTGGGACAGCAAATCGTGGGCCTTGTTCCTCGAAATGGGGACAGGCAAAACTAAAGTCACTATCGACACCATGGCCAAGCTTTACTGCGAGGGTGAGATAAACGCCGCCGTCGTCATTGCACCGAAGGGGGTGTACGGGAACTGGGTGTCAAAGGAAATACCGCAGCATATGCCGGACGACGTGCCGTGCTGCGTGGTCCTGTGGCAGCCAAACCTTACGCAGAAGTTCAAAGCAGAACTGACCGCCCTGACGAACGATCAAGAGCACCTAAAGATATTGGTTATGAACGTAGAGGCTTTTTCTACCAAGAAAGGACCGGACGTTGCAGCATGGTTTGTAAAACGAAATCCGGATTGCATGATGATCGTGGATGAATCGACGTCAATCAAAAACCGCACTGCGAAGCGCACCAAAAGCATCGTCAAAGTCGGCAAAGCGGCGAAGTACCGACGCATCTTGACCGGCAGTCCCATCACTAAAAACCCGATGGATTTGTACGCACAATGTGCTTTCTTGGGCACAGACATTTTGGGGTTCGAGTCGTTCTACGCGTTCCAAGGACGGTACGCCGTTATGAACACCCGCAAGTTTGGTAATCGAAGTTTCCAAGAGATCACCGGTTACAGGAACCTCGATGAACTCAACACTAAGCTTCAGACGTTCAGCAGCCGTATCTTGAAAGAGGACTGCCTCGATTTGCCTGAAAAGATTTACATGCAGAGGCAGGTGCCGCTTACAAAACAGCAAGAATCTGCCTATACACAAATGAAAGAGATGGCACTGGCCATGTTAGAGAAAGGCGAGCTTGCGACGACGCAAAGCGTTCTGACGCAGATTATGCGCTTGCAAGAGATTTGTTGCGGGCATCTCAAGATTGACAATGGTGAGGTACAGGACATACCCAATAACCGCATGAGCGAATTGCTAGAGGTCATCAGCGAGATGAGCGGCAAGGTCATTATTTGGGCAAGCTGGGTGTTTGATATCGGCAAGATTAAAGACGAACTGGCGAAGGTCTACGGGCCGCGATCAGTCTGCACGTTCTACGGTGACACCCCTGTGCAAGAGCGCGACCAGATGGTGGCAGACTTCCAAGATCCAGATAGCGAGCTACGCTTCTTTGTCGCTAACCCACGAACTGGGGGCTACGGCCTGACACTGACCGCAGCGACGAACATGGTTTATTACAGCAACCAGTACGACCTAGAGATACGCCTTCAATCCGAGGACAGAGCGCACCGAATTGGTCAGACCAAGCATGTTCTGTATGTAGATCTTGTCAGCCCAAACACGGTTGACGAAAAAATTATTGCTGCTTTGCGTAATAAGATCGATCTTGCCCAGCAGGTGCTGGGCGAAGAGGCTAAAAAGTGGCTGGTTTAATTTCTGCCGAAAGGTGATCCCGCAAAACGCGAAGTTTGCCTGAAGCGGTACGGCTGAGGTCTTGGTGCTTGATACCTTTGAGGCGCAAAAAAAGTTGGTTGCGGTGGTCTGTAACTTTGTTGCGGGGCTGCAAACTGCGGATAATAATTCGAAGGCGCTTGCGAAAATGCGCCAGAATTATACGCTGGCTGTCCCATACCACCTTGCATCATTTGCTGAAACATCTGCATCATCAACCGCATCATCCCGGCCATGTCTTGTTGTGAAAATTGCGGCTGTTGTTGAGCCATAGGCTGCTGAAACGATTCAACTGCCGGTCGTTGGATAGGCTGAAATTCTTGCACAGGAGCCGGTTGCGGCTGTCGCCTTTGTGTCTCTTGTTGAACTTCAATTTGTGCGGGTGAACTGACAGACCCGCCGGGTCGCTGGATGCCTGCGATGCTTCCGTCGTCGAGAAATCCTCGCCTAGAAGGTTCTCCGCCAAATTGAGAAGGATCTGCTGTGTATTGTTTCGCTATCTCCAGAGCCTCTGGGTTTTGAGCGTAGAGTTCGTCCATAGCTCTGATATAACCGCCCATACTGCTTGACCCTCGACGCATTCGGCCAGTCACTGGGTCAGGGCCAAAAAGCGCCACGTCCATGGTCATCGCACCAGTTGGCTTTTCAGGTACTTGGAAGCCACGTTCTGCAAGCACCTCCTCCAAAGACTTCGGTGCTCGGTTAGGGCTACTTATTTGCCCGAATTGTGGTCCTGACCCCGGACGTCTGGCGGCCATCAAAGAGCCAATACCTCGTTGCATCAACACGAGATTAACCCGGCGCTTGAGGTAGCGAAGCTATGCCTTGCTGCTGTATCAGCCCAGACAAAGGATCGTTAGGGAAGAGGGCCGCGAACTGCTGACGCTGTTGCGGGTTTGGCGCGCCTTGGGGAGGCGTTTGAGTGAAAGATTGAACGGTCGGCGGTGGGGTAGGAAGCGTAGCCGGTAATATGGGTTGCTGTTCTTCGAGAACCGCTCGTTCGATAACATCTTGACGTTGTTGTTGACGACGTTGCGGCTGAAAACCGCCCCGCATTTTCATCTCTCGCACTTCTTGTAGCTCTTCCGCCGTCGCCTCATCCTCTATGACGAATTCTTGTGCTGGACGTATCCCGATTGCGTTTCGGATGAACGAATTCAAAGCTGCTGTTTTAAGAGCTTGTTCTTTCGCAAATTGCTTCGCGGTCTTGCCAAATTGTTTTGCTTTTTCCGCAAAACCCTCCGCTTCAAAAAAACGAGTGCCCATGTCCACAGGGGGCAAATTGAATTTTTCGCCCGCTTCCAACAACAGAGCCATCGCCTCTGGATCTCTAATAGCCTCTTGCAAAATATCGTAAGTCGATGTGACCGGTATTGATTCCAAGATTCGTTGTACGAACCGAGAACCAGCGCCCGCTGTAATCAAAGAGTTTGGATCAGTGCCGGGCAAAACCTGACCTAGCATCGTACCTGCTTTCGCACCTAGCAACCGGCTGAACAAAGATACAAACTCATCCCCCATCGTCGTAATGTCTTCGGTGACATCGAAGTTAGCAGCTTTAATTTTTTCTTGCGCTCCCTCACCGACTGTTAGAAGTTGTTGTAAGCGTAGGGATTCAGCCTCAGTAAAAACACCTTCTTTCAATAGTACGTTCATCAAAGTTTGGTTTGATTGCGGCATCGTGTCGAAAAAATAAGAACGTATTTCTGTAAAATTAGGGAGTCCCGCTATGAGCTGTTTTTGTCCCTCCCCGGTCGTGGCAAAATCTCGCGCAGATTGAAATATTGCACCCCGCAAAGCGTCATCAAAGTTTTCTAGTGTGAAATCCCCAGCGTCTAAACGATCCTGCACCACTCGGAAATCTGATCCTCCGATTTGTCCGCCTTGGTTAGCCCGCGCTACCGCTGCACGCATACGAGAAATCTCGTAGGTAAGAGTCCGCTCCGGGTTTTTGCCCCCGCGCATCTGTAGGATTCCGATTGAGGGTTTCTCTCCCGTGAAAGACACAAACAAGGGTGTGAGAAAGTCTTTTTTTGCTTTCTCTGCCTGAGCAATGCTGCGTTGTGCGACGATACCTGCGGTTCGAGCATCGAGTAAGTCGTTCATCAATCCGGGGAACAAATCTAATTGCTGCTTGTTGTTTTGCGCAAAACGTTCGAGAGCTTCGCCATTTGGGATAACACTCTCTAACTCGCCCTGATCGTTGAATCGTTTGGTGAAATACTGTGGATTGTCCAACAAAGACCGCGTAACGACTTCAAGTTGTTGATCAAGCTCTAATGAGTTCAAAAACGCATTCATTTCAGCACCCTCTACTCCGGAAAGCCCGCCGGGAGTAGCTTTGTCTGTCAAAAACAACACGGCCTTTTTGATTTCTTGCATGCGTAAACGAGAAGCGTCGTCAGCGCCAGCCAAGATTTTTTGATAGAGCAACTCCGGGTCAACATAATCCTCCCCAGTAGCTTTATCGATGAGGGCCATGTTCGGAAAAGCACGTAGAAATACGTCGTTTTTGGCTTTGCTGAAACTTTTGGCGTTTTGTACATGGAACAACGTATCGCCATCAACTGCTTCCGGACCGTTCAAGTCCTGTAACGTCTGTAGATCAGTCAAGTCTCTTTCAATACCGTTTGCTAAATCGCGATACATTGCCGCAGGCGCTAATTCGGGAGCTGCGCCAGACGCAGATTGTGTAGCTAACTTCAGTAAATAGCTTCTGTATCTTTTTCTTTGCTCGTAGGTGGGGTTATCTAAATCAACCGTTAACTCGTCCAACTGTCTCTGTAAAGCTTGAATTCGCGGTCCCCGAGAGATTGCGTTGGGGTCTCGTGCTAATTCATCGATTTGGCTTTGCAGCACGGTAGCTTCCAAAGCATCGCGTGCTTGTTGGTCGCTTTGTTGTATGGCTTTGGGAAAAATTGTCGAAATCATTGAGGGGTCATATGAATCTTTTGTTGCTTGGATTGCTTCAAAAAAGTTTTGACTGCCTACTTCAATGTTGTCTGGCACCAGATCATATAAAGCATTTTCTTGTTGGTTGACGTCGTTGAAAACTCGCAAGATTAACGAGTTGATTTTACGGCTCGCATTGTTTACGTCGCCGTCAGGTAGCAACCGGTCGCCTACTCTTTCGGCGTTGTCTATCATGTTAAGCAACGTGCGGTTGATTTCGTCTTCAAAATACCGCTGAGTCAAAAAAGTAGCGTATTGAATATCTTGGGGGTTGCCGGTCGTTCGCAAAGCGTTGATTACCGCGTTGACTGCTTGCGCCTGTGCCGCACGTGTCTTTTCCATTTGAGCGCGATACGTGGCGCTACGAGCCTCTAAAGTGCCTTGTATGCCCTTAAACACTTCGCTTCCAGTGATGGTGGCAGAGGAAGGAGTGATCAAAGGAGTGCCATCTGCGGCTTTCAAACCTGCTAGTAAAGGTCGAATGTTTTCGTCGTAATCTTCGTTGGAAGCTTTCAAAAGCTTCTGGTATTCAGGGTTTCTGAGCGTTTCGATGATGTGATCCAACGTCTCTTCGTTGCCGTCCGCTGGCACTTTTCCTTCGCCAAATTCAAATAAAATCGCACGAAGGGCCGCTCCTACCCTCGCACGCCCTTGATCACCTTCAAACGCTTCCGCGAGTTCGGTTTCTTGCAGTTTATTTTTAGCACCCGTAAAAAACGGGACGATGTTGAAAGTACCTGCTAACGTTTGCCCCGCAAGTCCACCAGTAACTTCTGTTGCTATCCTCGAAAAGCCTTCTTGTCCTTGGCGCTCTGCAAAACCTGCCGCGATACTAGCGCCTGCAATAGATGGCAACTCCCCCAATGACGAAGATATGGGGTTTTTCTGATACGTGCGCATGATTTCAAAGGCGACAGGGTCAGTGGCTTGAAAGTATCGAAGGTCTTCTGGTGTTATGCCTTCTACAAAGTTTGGGTTTTCTAACAGATTAAAATCACGGCTCCGAATACTGTCGCCTAATTGCTTTAGAAAGCCTGACTCTGCGTTTAGCGCGATTGCGGTGCCTTTTTGGAGGACTTTAGGCAGTCCCATGCCAGTTAAGCCCTCGGTCAAAACTTTACCTGTTTCCATAAATCCACGGGCCGTGGGGCTTAAAATTTCTTCCTTGGGTAAAATCACCGAGGTGGCTGCGTCCGCAGCAAACAGCGCGCCGGTCCCTGCGACGAGTCCACTAGCGAGTGCAAATGGACCCCCTAAAGGAGAGGCAGCAAGTCCTGCTAGGCCAGCAGCAGTTGTAAACGCGCTGCCGCTTACAGCCCCACGCAACGCACCTTCTGTGAACGCTTCACCTTCAGATATATCTCGCACGCCCTCCGTAAACGCCATGAACACATCTTTCGGTTGCACTCCTGACTCTCTGCGTAACTCATCCGCATCCAGCGCAAGCTCGTTAAGGAACACCTGCGCCATGTCGTCAATATTTAACCCTTCTTGTTGCATAGCCCGTAGACGAGGCAACCGCCTTTTTGGTAAACCAACGACATTTTCCAAAATCTCTAAGTCGTTTTGCCCGGCGTTTTGACGCAGATCTTCGTAAACCCCAAAACCTTCTCGTCGATCTACTAAACCTTTAACAGTAGCCTGCAAACCGTGCTTACGGATTATAGAAGCAATACCCGGTTGTATTTGCCCATCAGGATACTCCACATCGTCAAAAGTCACGATCAAATCGCCTCTGGTCGGAGGCCCCGCGTAAGGTCGTGCATCCTCTATGGCTTGAGCTTCGTCGATAAGGTCTTGTCTCGTTCGAAAAAGTGTTCCGTAAGGATCGATTGGAGCAACAGCCATTTACGGACCTCTTCTGTTTGGTAACGCGATACCTTGAAGCATTCGATCAACATCAGACATGGCAGGAGAGATTGCGGGGGAATCCGGAGTGCTCATAGGAAGTGGCGTCATTGGTTGGCCGCTGAAAGACGCTCGCAAACGAGTTTCAATCATAACGAGCGCATCAAGAAGTTGTTTTGTTTTCGCCAACTCGTTTTGCGCTATTGCCAACGCTCCCGCCGGGACCATTTTTGGATTATCTACTTTTTGTTGTTCTTGTTTGTATTTTTGTTCCAAACGTTTTCTAACAGGAACCACCGCTCTCAAAGCTTGTGCGTCAGTCGTACCAGCTCCGGGCTGCAAATCGGCTACAAATTCTTCTGCGCTTTGGATAAGTGCAGCTAATGTTCTTCCATCTGATTCGTCCCTCGCGATCTGCGGCACCAACTCTTTCAACAAACCTTCTATTGCTGCCTTGTCCCGCTTAGATCGAGCACTAATCTTACTTAAATCAGCCTCAGTGCGCTCTGGAGTAAACGGTAAATTTTCTTCGACTTGCTCACCGACTCCTGTGACAAGGCGAGATAATGCGGCAGTGGAGCCATAGACCTCTACGGGATCAAAATTTGGCTCAAAAAAAGGAACGTTGGTAGCAAGTTGCCTGTCATAGAACGATTTTAAGGTTTCCGGAGGTAACTGTTTACCCGTGCTAGCATCAAAAGTCAGCGAGCGAGCTTTTTGCAACAGCAAAGGGGGTATGCCCTCTGGGCCGATATTCGGGTCATCAGCACGCATCACGATGGCTGCTGCTAATGCAGGGTCCATGGGCGTTGCTAGCTCAATGCCTGTGGGTGTTTGTTTGGGGTCAAACTGGTCGTTCAGACCAGCAGTGAATTTATTCAAGTTTTCTGCATCAAACGAGTCTTCTGCATAAGCCTGAAGCATTTGAGGTTGAGTAAATACGACTCCAGCGACCCCGACTTCATTGGCGTCTAGCGGGACGTCTAGGCCAGACGAAGGCGCATCAGCGGTGGTAGTCCCCGCAGCCTGCCTTACAGGTGATCGGACACCTGTGCCTTGCGCTTCCTTAATGTCCCCTAACGCTGCCTGCGCTACAGCGGTTGACCCTTCATAGATGACAGTGCCCGCCATCGGACCTTTTGAAATAAATAGTCTAGATTGGTCTCGACCGTACTGATCTTGAAAAGGCATGACGTCGTACTCATTCGTGAATAAACGCTTTGCTTTCATTTCTTCTATCGTTAAATCTTTGACCGCCTCAAACATGGCTAGATTTGACGCTGCAGTGGTTTCTCTTTCCGACTTTTCAGACGCAATTGCTGACTGTAAGGCCATGGTTTTTGTCGCTTGATCCAATTTTCTTTGGTCGCGTTCAATAGCACTGAGATCACCCACGAGAGTTTCCCCTGCACTAGCGAGATTGGCTAAAAAACCAGACCCAGATATATTTCTACCTTTCGCATCACGCCCAGAAGCAAATTGGAACCCAGCTTTTGCCAAAGCCAACCCACGATCTTTCTCTAGGTTTTCATCGGATTGAGCAATTAGGTTTTGATAAACCGGCAAATATTCGTCGTAGTATTCCTGCAAGCCAGACGTCGCGGGTACGTCCGACAAAACGCCCGTTTGCCGAGCTAACTGCTCAATTAATTGCTTTTTTGACGGGTCACCTGCCTCCGCCATATGTACTACGGGTCCGCCTGCTGCAAATTGTTGCGGCGCAGCCATGGGTTCAGGTTGTCCTTGCGCCATCAAAGCTCCAACGCCCTGACCCATGTCGGCTTCCATTTCAGTGTCGCCAATGACTTGCGCGATTAGCCCGCCCACGCCACTGTCGATGGCACCCTCTTCCGTCATCATAATCGTCGGCTGAACCATGGTGAGAACGGACTCTGGCGTCTGCATTGCGTCTTCCTCACCCACAAAGGTAGCGAGTTCCGCGAAGCGTGCTTGCAGGGGACGTTCATTCCCACGGATGGCGTTGATAAGCTCTGCGGTATTACTCGCCATGTCGATGCCGCCCATAGTTTCGGCGAGATAATCTAGACCGATTTTTTCGCCCTCCCGTCGCGCCATCAGTACGTCTTGGGCTAGCGGGTCCATCGGCGGCTCTTGCATAGTTTGCGGAGGCATTTCGTTGGGCATCATAGCCATATCTTCAGCAGCCATCATCGGACCAATGCCGCCGCCTTCTTGCTTTTCTATGACGCCTCGCCCTATCAAAACGTCTTTCTGAGTGACTTTGCCGTCACCGCTGAGATCAGGAAATTTGTTTGCACCACCACCTCGGGCACGAAACATCGGTCTATCCATTACGTTCATTAAAAAGCCCTCGACAGACCTGCGGCCCCTAATGCCAAGCCACCTGCGGTTTGTGCCAAGCCGGGGGATGGCGATTGTTGTTGTAATATGGCGCTTTGTGACGACGGCAGAGCCTTTGTCATGTCGCCTAAGAAAGCGAGCTGCGCTAACGGCTGTTGGTAGGCCGCTTGCTCTGCTGCAAACTGTGCGTTAAGAACGTTCTGCGCTTGCTGTTGACCCATGGCACCGTATTGAAGCAACTGCTGGGCGTCTGCAGCCCTTTGTTGTTGCGCTTGTAGCCCCAGAGCCGCCTGCTGGCCACCAAGACTGCCTAACTGTCCCGCTAGTTGCCCACCCTGTAACGCCAGACCAGCTATTCCTTGACCCATTGCCCCTTGTTGTTGCGCGAGGGCCGCAAGTTGATCTACGTCTCTCTGTGCCAACTGACCGAATTGCAGCCCTAATTGACCACCCTGCTGCGCGATATTTGCACGCTGACCGGCCATTTGAGCCAGAGCCTGCTGTCCTTGCAGCCCGAGAGCGCCCCCAGCTTGTGCGCCCCTTTGTGCGAGTTCTGCTGCTGACAACCCTAGACGAGCTTGCTGTTGCGCTGTCTGGGCCGCTTGTTGTGCCAGTTGCGACTGAAGCTGCTCGGTGGAAATACCCAGTGCCGCCGCTTGTTGCGCAAGTTGGGCTTGACTCATCTGCCCTTGTAGACCCAAAGCGCCCCCAGCTTGTGCCCCACGTTGAGCAAGCTGCTCTGCACTGAGGCCCAATTGTCCTACTTGCCCGGCGGCTCGTTGTTGTCGGCCCTTGGCTGCCTCGAATGCTGCTTGTGCTTGTTGAGCCGCCTGTTGGAAACCTTGTGAGCGTAGCTGTGCCCCGGTCCGTGCTTGCTGTTCCAAGACGTTTCGGCCTATCTCCGCTTCTTGGATTGCACCCCTCGATCCGCCAAAAGCACCCGCCGCTGCTTGCTGTGCGCGTGCTTGATTCAATTGTTTTTCGCCGAGTCGGGCTATCTCAGCCTGCTCGGCTTCGATTACCTGTCTCGTAAACGGGTCCATGAAGGATGCAATGCCGCTGGGGTCAAACTGAGCGTCACTGCCTTGAAGCTGCCGTATCGCTTTTCGGGTGATCCCACGTGCTCGCCCGGTTGCTTCGCCTAACCCTGTTTGTGCGCCCCCTATTTGGCTGGCTATGCCTCGCTGCGCTTGACCGATGCTGCGCATGCCTCGGCCAGCAATATTTCCTGCTTGCCGCCCAGATTGTATAGCTTTCATCTGCGCTCGCCGACTCGCGGGCATCGCCTGCTGCGCTGCCTGCCGTCCTAGTTGACCGGCTCGCCCTAAACCTTGTTGCGCTGCGAATACTTGACTACCAACACCCGCGCCTGCTCTTGCTATATCAGTCGCTGCGCCAGAAAGTCCCCTGAGAGCCTGATCACGAATTTGAAACGGTGCTTGACGCTGGGCTAATGCAAGCTGTCGCGCTTGCTCTAAGCTGGAAATACCTGCCTGTTGTTGCGCTAAAGACTCTTGCAGTAAAGGAGCAGAGCCTTGGGCGATCATTTGTTGCGCGGCTTGGTTGGCATCCAAAGCGCCACCAAGATAGTCCTCATATCCGCCGATGCCTGACCGGATTACATCGCCTGCTGCAAGCTGTTCTGCGGTAAAACCAGCAATTCCTTGTGCAGGCGGCTGAATGCCCGCAGCTTGCAGGTCTCGTATGTATTTTTGTGCGTCTTGATACAGCCCAAGCTTATACGCCTCTATTTCTGGCGCTTCGCGTACAATTTGTTCTTGTATGGTTGTCTCTGCCATTAGACTCTAGCCTCAAACTGACGCATCATTTTGTACATATTTCGCATGCCGTCTTCGCGGCTGCCTTTTCCTGCTCCTCGAACCGCTTTAGCGGTAAACACAAACTCACCATCGGAAAGCATTGCAGGTATGTCGTCCGACGTTTCGGTGCCGGGACCTTCGATAGGACCGTTCATGCGCGGAAAATTCATTATTTCACCACCTTCCTCAAAGCCGAAAGGTGGGGTATTGATTGGCGTGGGTCGAAAAGCAGGCGTGCCAAGCGAATCTACACCTGCCGCTCGCTCGATTGTAAATCGCGCTGGTGTATAAGTGCGGTCATCATCAAATATTCTGTAAGTTTCTGGATTTGCGCGTATCAAATCCAAACCCGTTGTTCTGTCAGTGATGTCTATAGGATCGATTTCTTCAGTGGTCAGTGCGCTCAAACCTAGAGTGGTCGCCGCAAGCGGTGCAAAACGCCTGATAAACCCGTAGTTTAATTCTTTAGTATTTTCTTTGATGAAATCGGTTATGTCTTGACCTGTGACTTTTTTACCGCCTTGCTCTAAAAATGTACGAACTTTGGTTCGGTCTATCGACGGCAAAAAGATGTCTCTAAAAGCTTGCATACGGCCCTCGCCGGTGCCTTTAATCAAGTTCCCGAAGCTTTCTCGCAATCCGGGTACTTTTTCTGCCGCAAACAAATCTTGCGCAGTCATTTTTTGTCCGGGAGCAGGAGTACTAATCGTGGTTGTACCTTTGAGCGGGTACGTCTTGTCCAATTCCGACTGTATTTCTGTATCTGTCAAAACGCCTAGACGTTCCAGTGCTCCTTTCAATTGCTGACGATTAAAAATATTCGGGTCGGTGGCTTTTAAAACTTCTGTTTGGCCAATCTTCATGCGAGCCGATGTTGCGGGGTCTATAGACTGACCAAACACCTCGTCGCTGTAGCCTAAATCACCTAAATCACCAAGGCCCGCTAAAGGATCCGTAGCAGGTGGGGGACCCATCCCCGGAAAACTGAAAGATTCGAAATCTGTACGGGTGGCAGGTCCTTTCACGCCTGTCCTAGCATCCGCCCTCCCAATTCCGCCCGTTGGGGTCACTTGACCGGAAGCAGCGTCTGCGACCGCTGTGTCCGTGACGGCGGTGCGCGTAACTTGTGGTGTCACGCTGCCCAGATCGGGAACGGTTACACCCTCTAAATTTTGTAATCTAGCAAGCTCTGCGGGATTTGCTTGTGCTAATTGTTGTGCGTATGCAGGATCTACCGTTGCGGTCGATTTCGCCCCTGCGGGTGCAAGTTTGTCACTAGCGAAATCCAACGCTTTAGTCGTAGCCGCTGCTGTTGCGGCACTTGTCAAGATGTCCCGTGGCTTGCCGCCAGACAACGTTGTGTTTATAGCGGCCTCAGTCGCCATCTGCTTTGCACTGCTTGTCGCCCAACCTTGTGCATCTCCAATTCTCCCTGCTGCAAAACTGGATATGCCGCCTATGGCGGCTGCTTTCAGACCATCTTTGAAGCTACCGCCTTGGATAATAGCACTGGCCCCATCGACAATTGCTGACGCAGCCACTGGACCTACGATAGGCGTCAAGAGAACCTTTGCCACGACCGGCAAAACTTTTTTTACAACTTTTTTCAAGCCCCTGAAAAGTTTCTTCAGAAAAAACTCGGGCTGACCAGTGATCGGGTTGATTGAGTTCAGTTCGTTACCGACTATGTAACGCTCTGGCTCAATGCCCATAATCCGCATTTCTGCGAAAAGCTTGTCTTTCAGGGCAGGGTTTTGCTTGAAGACTTCCATCGGTATGACAGTCTCGCCTTCAGCGGCATGCACCATATACTCGTCTTCGTTGCGGCCATATTCAGCTAGCTTGTCAGCTATTTTTACAACGTTGGTAATGCCTTTGGGCGGCACCTCATCATCGTCATCGGCCCAAGAGCCAGTTTCCGCCGTCAAAAAGGTAGCAATACCCCCTTCTGGTATAGGAACCTGATCGAGTTCATCGAAGTCGTCGTATTTAAGTGCAGCTTGTCCCATGTCCCGAGTATACGCCTTTTTTATTTGCTAAAACTAATTCAACCGCTGATATTCACTACGATAGATCCGTTTGTTATGACTTGCACGGCTCCCACTTCGCCTACGGCCTCTAGCTTAGAAACTGTGAAAGGCACAGGGTCCGATAGGTTCAACCACTCATTGCCTGTGTATAACTGTAACCGTCCCACCGAAGGGTTCCAAATCAAAGCCCCTGCGTCAAATTTAAGTTCGTCTCTGTCTTTTGTGGTGAACTGTGGTGTCGCATCTGGATCGAAAGCATCTAAACTGATCTCCAGCAATCGCACCGTGCGGTTGAAAGTACCACCGTCAACAGGATCACCGTTCGGTACGAAGGGTAATCTGCCTTGCAGTAGCTTGCTCATCTTCGCCCGTTCGGTTGTAAGTCCAGTCTCGTTCCACCAATACGGAACCCTACGCCTGTTCTAACGCCAACATCTCCGTCATCGTCGGATTCAAAACGCACTACCGCCTGTCTGCCGCGAGCACGAGTGTCAATCTTCGTTGTGCTGGCCGTGAAAGACGTCGTTTGGTCCGTGGTCAGTGAGTCGCCGGGAAAGTTACGCGCTTTGATCACTAGATTGATTTGTTGCGTGCTGCCAGAATCGCCTGTGAATTTGACGTCTGGGATGCATCGTCTAATAAACTGAAACTGGTCTCCGTCGCCAAGGTCAAAGTCGGCGCTTTCAATGAACACGTTGTCCATCGGTGACCCGTCGTCATCAAACCCTGTCTCGTGAGAAAAAATGTAGCTTGTGTCGCTAGATTTGCCTGCGGCTCTGGGAAAACTTTCCAAGCCTTCATCCAGCCAAGCAGTGCGTGAAAGATTGCCAATTGCCCAAGTGCGCTCGACGTAGTTGTAGGTGACGTATCGATCAATCACGGTGTTTGTGCCAGAACAATAAAACCAACCAACCTCATCAAATTGCTTGTTAAGAAACCCAAAAAATTGAAACGATTGTCCTTCGTTTATATCGTCGAAAACGTAAGAGCGAACGCTGCAGGGCACGGGCGTCACACTACCTTGGTATTGGTAA
>CENV01015940.1_pt1 | contig 14707 bp, 12 predicted proteins | sample 530231 | NCBI WGS metagenome assembly CENV01 (sample SAMEA2619815, study PRJEB7988) | marine metagenome | biome: marine biome (ENVO:00000447); feature: surface water layer (ENVO:00002042); material: "saline water (ENVO:00002010), including plankton (ENVO:xxxxxxxx)" | depth 5 m | reverse complement strand
CGTCCACGTAGGTGCCGTTGCGCTCGATGCGGCTGAGCACCGGCAGCAGCGGCAGTTCGATGTCATCGAACACGCTTTTCAGGCCGGCGATGCTTTCCAGTTGCGGCCACAGGGTCTGGTGCAGTCGCAGGGTGATGTCGGCGTCCTCGGCGGCGTATTCGGCGGCCTCCTCCAGGCCCACCTGGTTAAAGGTGAGCTGCTTGGCGCCTTTGCCGGCGATTTCCTCGAAGCTGACGGTCTTGTGGCCCAGATACTTGAGCGCCAGGGAGTCCATGTCGTGGCGGGTGGCCACGGAATCCAGCACATAGGATTCCAGCATGGTGTCGAACCGCACGCCGCGCAGCGTAATGCCGGCGTTGGCCAGCACGCTCATGTCGTACTTCAGGTTCTGGCCCACCTTTTTCACCGCCTCGTCTTCCAGCAGCGGTTTGAGTTTTTCCAGCACCAGGGCCTCGGGCAGCTGGTCCGGGGCGCCGGCGTAGTCGTGGCCGAAGGGAATGTAGGCGGCCTCGCCGGCGGCGGTGGCCATGCTGACCCCCACCAGGGCGGCGTCCATGTAGTTGAGGCTGGTGGTTTCGGTGTCGAAGGCGAACAGTTCCGCAGCCGCCAGTTTTTTCACCCAGGCGTCCAGTTGCGCTTCATCGATCACGGTTTCGTAGCCGTCCCGGCTGATCGCCGGTTCCTGGCCGGGGACGTCGGCGCCATCGGCGGCCGGGTCCTGGCCGTCCAGCAGTTCCGCCAGCCAGCCGTTGAATTCCAGGTCCCGGTAATAGCCGGCCAGCGCGTCCACCTCCGGTGGGCGCAGCTTGAGTTCGTCCAGCCCTTCGTGGAGTTCGCAGTCCAGTTTGATGGTGGCCAGCTCATAGGAAAGAAACGCCTGGTCCCGGTGCTCTTCCAGTTTCTTGCCCATGGTCTTGGCGCCACGGAACTCCAGCTCCGCCACCTTATCCAGGTTGTCGTAGATGTTGCGCAGCGAGCCCAGACCGGTGAGCAGGGCCAGGGCGGTCTTTTCGCCGACGCCGGGCACGCCGGGAATGTTGTCCACCTTGTCGCCCATCAGGGCCAGAAAATCGATGATCAGTTCCGGGCCGACGCCGAACTTCTTCTTCACGCCCTCGATGTCATAGAGGGCATCGTTCATGGTGTTGATCAGGGTGACGTGCGGGTTGACCAGCTGGGCCATGTCCTTGTCGCCGGTGGAGATCAGCACCGCTTTCTGTTCGGCGCTGAACTGGCGGGCGAAGGTGCCGATCACGTCGTCCGCTTCCACCCCTTCCTCGATGATCAGCGGCAGGCCCATGGCGCGGATCAGGTCGTGCAGGGGCTGCACCTGGGCGCGCAGGTCGTCGGGCATGGGCGGCCGGTTGGCCTTGTACTGCTCGAACAGCTCGTCCCGGAAGGTCTTGCCCTTGGCGTCGAACACCACCGCCATGTAGTCCGGGTCGTAGTCCTTGATCAGTTTGCGCAGCATGGCCGCCACGCCACGCACCGCGCCGGTGGGCCGGCCATCGGAGGTGGTCAGCGGCGGCAGGGCGTGGAAGGCGCGGTACAGATAGGAGGAACCGTCGACGAGAATGATCGGTTTGCGGTCGGCCATGAGGGTCCTTGGTCGGAGCGTGTGCGGGAGGGCATAGTGTAGCGCCAGGAGGGGGCGGGGTCAGGGGGCCATGGCCTGCCCCCCGATCACCCCGCTTTCCCTAAAGCCTCTCGCGGGCGTGGGCGAGGATTTCGTCCACCGCCCGGCGGGCGGTGGGGAGCGCGCCGCCCATGGTGATGAAGCCGTGCACCAGCTTCGAGTAGTCCAGGTTCACCACCGGTACGCCCGCTTCGCGCAGTCGTTCGCCGTAGGCCAGGCCCTCGTCGCGGAGCGGGTCGGTGGCGGTGATCAGCAGGGTTTCCGGGTGGCCGCTGAGGTCCGGGTTGCGCAGCGGTGAGACGCGGAAGTCCGCCACCAGGCTTTCGTCCTGGACGTAGTGATTATGGAACCAGTCGATCATGTCCCGGTCGAGGCCGCCCTGGCCGCCGCCGAGGGCGGTGGCGGAGGGCATTTCGTTGGCGCCGTCGGTTTTCGGATACACCGCCACCACCAGTTTCGGCGCCGGCAGGCCTTGCAGCAGGGCTTGCTGGGCGGTCACCAGGCTCAGGTTGCCGCCGGCGCTGTCGCCCATCACCGCCAGCCGCTCCCGGTCGATGCCCAGGTCGCCGGCCTGCTCGGTGAGCCAGCGCCAGGCGGCCACCACATCATCGGCGGCGGTGGGCGCGGGGTGCTCCGGCGCCAGCCGGTAGTCCACGTTGAGCACCACGGCGCCGGTCTGGTTGGCGATATGGCGGCACAGGCGGTCGTATTCGCCGGCACTGCCGATGGTGAAGCCGCCGCCATGGGCGAACAGGATCGCCGGCGCGCCATCCGCCGGCGCCGGGCCGACCCGCTTGCCGGGCCGGTACAGCCGCACCAGGATATCGCCGCCGTCCACCGGCACACGGATATCGCGCACTTCGGAGACCGCTTCCTCGGCCACGTCGAGCATGCGGATCATCTGGCCGTAGAGGGCGCGGCCCTGGGGCAGCGGCAGCTGGTGAAAACCCTTGCGGCCGTCACCCAGGGCCAGCAGTAACCGCAGTCGGGGGTCCAGGGTGGAGCGGTCCACCTTTTCCAGCAGACCGGCCAGACGTCCGGCCAGGCCGGCGGGCAGCGCCATCAGGGCGCGCGCCGAGGTGCGTTCGATGTTTTCTTGCAGAGACATGGGATTCCTCGTGAAACGGCCTGTTCAGCGAATCTCAGGGGTTATACCATCGCCGGAAGTTTCAAGCCCGGTCATCCCCGGCCGTTTTTCCACTCAAGGTGGATGCATGTCCGTTTATACCCGTCTCGACGACGATGAGCTTAGCTCACTGCTGGCCGAGTACGATCTGCGCCTGGAAGCCTCGAAAGCGGCCCCGCACGGCATCGAAAACAGCACCTGGCTGATCAGTGCCCGGGACCAGGGCGGTGCCCCGCGTCCGGTGGTACTGACGGTGTTCGAGCGTTTTTCCGAAGCCACCCTCTCCCCCTATCTGACCTTGCTGACCACCCTGGCGCGGGGCGGCCTGCCGGTGCCGGCGCCGCTTACCGACCGCGCCGGCCATTGCATGCGCCAGGTGGCCGGCAAGCCGGCGGTGCTGGTGCCGTGGCTGTCCGGCCAGCATTGCTTTCGTCCGGAGGCGGAACATTGCCGCCAGGTGGGCGCCATGCTGGCCGCCCTGCACCGGCAACCGGCGGATTCGGCCCGGGCTCTGCCGAACGAGCGGGCACGGCTGGCGGACTTCGCCGAGCATCTGTGCCGGCTCGGCGACGACGACCGGCACCATGCCCGGCGCCTGCTGCGCTACTGGCGCAAGGTGCCGCCGGGGGACGCGGTGATCCATGGCGATCTGTTCCGCGACAATGTGCTGTTCAACGAGAGCGGCCGGCTCACCGGGGTGCTGGACTTCTACAACGCCTGCCTGGAGCGCCCGGAGTACGATCTGGCGGTGGCGCTCAATGATTGGGCGGTGTCCGCCGAGGGCCGGCCGGTACCGCGCCGGGAGGCAGCGTTGCTGGCCGGCTACCGGGACGCCGGCGGGGTCTATGAGGCGGGGGTGCTGGAGCTGGCCCTGGTGGTGGCGGCCCTGCGCTTCTGGTTGTCCCGGCTGGTCGGGCCGGTGTCCGGCGACGCCGAGGGCCAGGGCAGCAAGGACCCGGCGGAGTATTCGCGCATCTTCGGTTATCGCTTCGAGGCGCTCAGCCAACGCTATGAGCTGTGAGCGGCTAGCGCCCCGGGCCGGTGAGAATCAGATGGTTGAGATGGGCGAGCCAGTCGCTTTCGTCCCATAGCCAGGGATGGTTGGGCGTGGCCAGGCTGGTGGGGGTCAGTGCCTGGACCCCATCGGCCACCGCCCGGGCCACCAGGGCTTCGCTGAAGCGGGCCCAGGCCGCCGGCCACTGCTCCGGCGACGCGGCGGGAAGCAGCCAGCCTTCGCCGAGCACCGGCTGCAACCGGCGTATGCGGGCAAACGCCAGTCGGCGGTTGAGCAGGTCGTACACACGGCCGCGCCAGTGTTCGCCGGTGGCGCTCAACAGAGCACCGCGCAGCGGCCCCAGACGCCGCCCCAGCAGGCCGGGCACCGGCAGGTCGGCGCCGGTGGCCAGGCGAAAGCGCGGGTCATCGTCCAGCCACAACCCGAAATCCAGAAAATCCAGTTCACTGGTGTCCAGCTGGCGCAGGTATTCACTGTGGCCGGCGGCGGCGCTCAGCCCCACCCGCAGATTCGGGAAATGGGCGCGCAGCGCGCGCGGCACCTCCAGCAGGTAGCGCTCCACTTCCGCCTCCTGCTCCGGGCGCCAGCGGTCCGGCAGCGGCCGGTGGGGCGCCTGGCCGAACACCCGTCTGAGGGCGCCGTGGCTCCAGGGAGGAAACGGGAAATGGTGGCAGAAATCCACCGCCACCACCCGGTCCAGGTGGCCCCAGCGGTCCACCAGGTCCAGGGTTTCCGCCCACACATCGACGAAGTCGCCGGGGCGGCGCACAAAGGAGCGGCGGGCGCGGCTGTCGGGAACGAAGAAGCCGGAGAACCAGAGCGCCAGGTCGCGCTCGGCGGCGGCGTCCAGCACACGGCGCAGGGCCTTGCGGATCGGCACCGTGTGGGCGCCGCCGGGCAGGCCCCGGCGCGGGTCCGGCTCGGTGAGAATTTCACAACGGTCCAGGTGCACGCTGTTGGCCGGGGTGGCCACCAGATGCGGATAGGGGTCCAGCCGCACGGCATTGAAGCCCCGCGCCACCGCCTCGTCCAAGCGGGCCTCCACGGCACCGGGCACGGTGCCGTAGTCCCGGCCCAGCGGCCAGGCATAGTCCCAACAGGTGATGGCGAGTCGCTGGGTCTCTCCCTGACGCTGCCCCATGAATGCACCTCAACCCGATAAACGACTCAGGATAACGGTTTCGGCCCATGTCTCAATGGGACCCGGGGACAATAATGCGGGACCCACGGCCAATCAGCGGCCCAGGCAGCGCTCGAAGCCGGCGGCCACCACCTGGTCCAGCCAGGCCGGGTAATCCAGGTCCGGGTGGTCACGGCCCAGCGGGTCCAGCGCCACCATGCGGCAGTCCGGGCACAGCCGCTTGATCATGGGCCGCTGCGCCTCCGGCTCCAGGATCGCGCAGCCCACCTGCCGGTCGCGGATCTGCCCGGCCAGCGCCACGAAGCGGCGGCTGCCGGGGCCGGCGCCGAGCTGGGCGCTGACCGTCACCGGCTCGCTCAGCCCCATGGGGTGCTGAAAATAAGCCCAGGGGTTGTGGTAGCTGATCCAGGCCCGCCCGGCCACCGGTGCCAGCCGCTGGCGGGCGGCTTCCCGGGCCTCTTCCAGTGCCGCGAGAAAATCCGCCGGCTGACCGGCGGGCAGCCCGGCGCCATCGCGCTCGGCCAGGCCCCGGGCCAGGGCGGCGATATTGTCCGGGTCCAGCCACAGGTGCGGGTCCAGGGCGCCGGTGTGGTCGTGACCGTCGTGGTTGTTACCGTCATGATCATGGGCACCCTGGTCGTGGTCATGATCATGGTGGTGGCCGCCTTGCCGGCGGGTCACGTCGGGCAACGACAGCATCGCCACCGAAGGCCCGTCGCGGCGCGCCATCAGGTCCGCCACCGCCGGCTCCGCTTCCGCGCCCAGCCATACCACCAGGTCCGCCTGGCGCAGGGTCAGCATCTGACGCGGCGACAGCATGGGGTTGTGGGGGCTTTGGTTGGGCGCCAGCAGGGTGACCACCTCGGCGCGGTCGCCGTAGAGGGCGCGCAATGCCATGGCCACCGGCTCCACGCTGGCCACCACGACCCGGGCGGTGGCCGGGGAGGACAACAGCACGCTGGACACCAGCAACAGGGCAAACAGGATCGGACGCATGGGGGCTCCACAGTAGATCGTCGGGCAAAAAAATGGCGCCCGTGGCGGTGTTACCCCGGGCACCGGGCGAACGATATAGTATATCATTACGCTTTTGCTACGAACCGGATTTCTGCTGCTATGACTGAAGCGTTGGTGACGGTGGACCACGCCGCCCTCACCCTGGGCGGCCAGGCGGTCCTGGAAGATGTGTCGCTGACCCTGGCACCGGGCCGCATCACCACTCTGATCGGCCCCAACGGCGCCGGCAAAAGCACCCTGGCCAGGCTGGTGCTGGGGCTGACCCGGCCGGACCGGGGCCGGGTGGTGCGCCGCCCGGGGCTGACCCTGGGCTATATGCCCCAGCATCTGCGCGTGGACGGCAGCCTGCCGCTGACCGTGGACCGGTTTCTGTGGCTGGCGGCGCCGGGGCGCACCGGCGCCCGCCGGGATGCCCTGCAACGCACCGGCGTGGCCCATCTGCGCCGGCGCGCGGTGCGCCAGCTGTCCGGCGGCGAAATGCAGCGGGTGTTGCTGGCCCGGGCTTTGCTGCGTCAGCCGGATCTGCTGGTGCTGGACGAACCGGCCCAGGGCGTGGACGTGGCCGGCCAGGACGCCCTGTACGGCCTGCTCGGCCAGGTCCGCGACGAAACCGGCTGCGGCATCCTGCTGATCTCCCACGACCTGCATCTGGTGATGGCGCGCACCGACGAGGTGGTGTGCCTGCACCATCATGTGTGCTGCTCCGGCACCCCGGAAGCGGTAAGCCGGGACCCGGCCTATCAGCGCCTGTTCGGCACCCACGGCATGGCCAATCTGGCGCTGTACACCCACCAGCACGATCACGACCATGACATCAGCGGCGATGTGCACGACGGCCATGACCATGGCGCGGCACAGCCTGGAGGTCACCACCATGATTGAGTTGCTCGCGCCGGCGTTGCTGGCCGGCCTGGCGGTGGCGGTGGTGGCCGGCCCCATGGGCGCCTTCGTGGTGTGGCGGCGGATGGCGTTCTTCGGCGACACCATGGCCAACAGCGCCCTGCTCGGCGCCGCCCTGGCGCTGGCCCTGCAGGTCAATCTGTACCTGGCGGTGAGCGCCGCCTGCCTGACCGTGGCGGTGGTGCTGGTGGGCCTGCAGCGCCAGCGGCAGATCGCCGACGACACCCTGCTGGGCATCGTCGCCCACATCACCCTGGCCCTGGGCGTGATCGCCCTGAGCCTGCAGGACAGCGTGCAGGTGGACCTGTTCGCCTACCTGTTCGGCGACCTGCTGGCGGTGGGCTGGACCGACGTGCTGGCGTTGTGGGCCGGCGCGGTACTGATTCTGGTGCTGCTGGTCTGGCAATGGCGGCCGCTGCTGAGCATCACCGTCAACGAGGATCTGGCGCGGGTGGAAGGCGTGGCGGTGACCCGCACCCGCCTGCTGCTGATGCTGCTGCTGGCATTGCTGATCACCGGCGCCATCCGCACCGTGGGCGTGCTGCTGATCACCTCCCTGCTGGTGATGCCCGCCGCCGGCGCCCGCCGGCTGGCGCACACCCCGGAGCAGATGGCCCTGTTCGCCAGCCTGATCGGCCTGGTGTCGGTGACCCTGGGGCTGGCGCTGAGCTGGTACGGCAACACGCCGGTGGGCCCCTCCATCGTGGTGGCCGCCGCCGTGCTGTTCGGGCTGACCCTGTTGCGCCGGCCCACGTCCTAACCGCCCTTTCCTTCCGTTTTCCCTTGTCTTCCACGCCGGTCGGCGGGCCCATGCCCGCCGGCGGCGGTTGCGTGGCTCTGCGCATGATCGTATACGATTTGATGTTTTAGAAACATTATTGTATTTTTTATATCGGTTTTATCCGAGAATGCAGTTCTAATGCAGCCTTAATGCACCGCTCGTGCCAGAAAATGGAGCCAACGTGACCCAATCCGAAGGCAGTTTCTTTACCCTGCCCCAACCCTCCCTGCCGGTAGCCGGCGACCGACGTCGATTCCCGGTGCGCCGCATCTACTGCGTCGGCCGCAACTACGTGGCCCACATTCGAGAGATGGAAGAAGGCGATGAACGGGATCCGCCGTTTTTCTTCCAGAAGCCCACCGACGCCATCGTCACCGACGGCGCCGCCGTGCCCTATCCCCAGGACACCGAAGACTTTCAGCACGAGGTGGAACTGGTTGTGGCGATCGGGGGCGGCGGCCGGAATCTGAGCCGGGAGCAAGCGCTTGAGCAGGTGTTCGGGTACGCCGTCGGGCTGGACATGACCCGCCGGGATCGCCAGTTCGAGGCGCGAGACATGCGGCGCCCCTGGGAAATGGGCAAGTCGTTCGATCATTCCGCCCCGTGTGGCACCCTGCGCCCCGCCGCCGAGGGCCATGTGCTTTCCGGCACCATTTCCGTGGAGGTAAACGGTGCGGCGCGCCAGACCGGTGAGCTGGAGCTGATGATCTGGAACGTGGACGAAATCATCGCCAATTTGTCCACCCAGTACGAACTGAAACCCGGCGACCTGATCTTCACCGGCACCCCGGCCGGCGTCGCCGCGGTGTCCCCCGGCGATCAACTGATAGCGCGCATCGACGGTCTCGAGGATCTGCACCTGCGCATCGACCCGCCTCTCAGCCAAGGAGCCTGACATGGAGCCGAAACAACGCATCGAGTATTCCGCCATCACCGACCGACCGCGCCTGTCGCTGCCCGATGGCAAGCGAATGGCGGTCTGGGTGATCGTCAACATCGAGGAGTGGGACATCAATTCGCCGATGCCGCGCACCGTGCTGACGCCGCCCGCCGGCGGCGCGCCCTCCCCGGACATTCCCAACTGGGCGTGGCACGAATACGGCAACCGGGTGGGTTTCTGGCGCCTTCTGAAGACGCTGGACCGGTTGTCGATCCGCGCAGTACTGGCCATCAACGGCACCGCCGTGGGCAGCTATGCGCCGATCAGCCAGGCGGCGCTGGATCGCGACTGGGAATTCATGGGCCACGGTTACACCCAGCGCAACATGCAGAAGGTGGAGAACGAACACGAGGATATCCGCAAAACCACCCGGGCCATCGAGGACTTCACCGGCAAGCGGCCACGCGGCTGGCTCGGCCCCGGCCTGACCGAAACCTGGGAAACGCCGGATCTGCTGGTGGAAGAAGGCTACGACTATGTGTGCGACTGGGTGCTCGACGACCAGCCGGTGGTTCTGAAGACCCGCACCGACCCCATCGTCAACGTACCGTACACCCAGGAATGCAACGACGTGGCGATGATGCTGATCCAGCACCATCCGGCGTCGGAGTATGCCCAGCGGGCCATCGACCAGTTCGAACAGATCTACGAAGACGCCGAGGACGGCGCCCGTGTGATGGCGCTGGTGGTGCACCCGTACATCATGGGCGCGCCGCATCGGGCACCCTACTTCCGCAAAGCGCTGGAACACATCGCCGCTCGCGAGGACGTGTGCTTCATGACCGGCGAAGAAATTTTCGACTGGTACCAACAGCAACGCTGAGGTCTGGTCCGCTGAGTCCCTCAAACAGCCCTTCCTCTGGAAGGGCTTTTTTTTGGATTTTCGCGCCCCGCAAAGGGGCAGAACACGGCAAATGGATGCAATCCGGCACCACAATAACGCAAAGGGATACGAGGCGAGCTGCCTGACTCAAGATTGTATTCAATAAGACTTTACAGATTGCTATCCCGCTGCTATTACTTAAAAAACAATCAAAACGTATACAATTTAAATTTTTCCTCAGTGAATGTAATACAGTCAATGCACGCAAAAGGGGGACAACCCGTGAATCGCGATAGTTTGCTTCGCACCGCCCGAATCCTGCTCGCCACTCTGCCCGTCTGGGCCTGCCTGTCCGGCGCCGCCCAAGCGGCGTCCACGCCGATGAAGATCGCTCACCTGGTGCCCGGCGAGGCGCCGCGCGGCCAGGGTGCCGCATTGATGGCCAAAGAAGTCAGCAGCGACGACCGTTGCAATATCGATGCCCGGGTATTCCCTAACTCCCAATTGGGTGGCACCACGGATCTAATCGAAAACCTACAGACCGGGGCGCTGGAAGTGGCGATTCTGCCCGGCTCGTTCCTGGTCGGCTTCCAGCCACTGATCGGCATCATGGACTTTCCGTACTTCTGGCCCACCGATTACGACGACCTGAAGACCGTGATCGAAAGCGATGCCATGCGCGCGCTGCTCGACACCACCGAGGAGAAAGGCGTGGTGTCCCTGTCGGTATGGCACACCGGCTACAAATCCTGGACCGCCAACAAGCCGCTGGACACGGTGGCGGCCTACAAGGGACTCAAGGCCCGGGTGATGCCGTCCGCCATCATTCGTGAACAGGACAAACTGCTGGGCATGCAGCCGGTGGCCATGCCGTTCTCCGAAACCTATGTAGCCCTGCAGAACGGCGCCATCGACACCCAGGAAAATCCGGTGGTGACCAACTATCTGATGCGGTTTCAGGAGGTCCAGGATTACCTGACCCTCAGCAACCACGGCACGCTGGACCAGGTGATCATGGTGTCCAAGCTGTGGTGGGACAAGCTGGACGACGGTTGCCAGAACGCGGTGCGCGAAGCGGTGGCCGACGGTGGCGATCTGACCGCCGAGCTGGTCTACAAGATGATCGACGAGAAGGCCCTGCCGGCGATTCGCGAATCCGGCACTGAAGTGGTGGAGGTCAGCGACGAGAATTTCGCGGCCATGCGCGATCAAGTACTACCCGGCGTTAAGCAATTCTATATCGAGCAGAACGGCGATCGGGGCAAGGCCATCGTCGACGCTTTCGAAGACGCATTCTCCAACCTGTAAAGGCGCGCCATGAGTGCTCTGGTCCGAACCCGCCGCGCCTTTGGCATTGCCGCCCAAGCCCTGGACACGCCACTCACACTGATCGATCGGGTGCTTGGCGTGGCCATGGCCCTGGCCTTACTGCTGGTGGCGGCGATTCTGTTCTTCAACGCCCTGGGCCGGACCTTGGGCTTCTCCTATGAAGGCGGCTCTTCGCTGGCCCGCCTGTTGGTGATCTGGCTGACCTTCGTCGGCAGCTATCTGACCGCCCGCTCGGGCAGTCATATCGTCGTCGACATGGTGCCCCGGCTGGTGCCGGCACGCTGGTACGGCATGCTGATGGCCTTGTCGAGCACGCTTTCCATGATCACCACCGGCTATCTTGCCTGGCTCGGCTACACCTATACGGTGCTGCGTTTTCAGTCCGGCCAGATGGACCAGCTGCTGCCCATCAAAACCGCTCATTTTTACCTGCCAGTCCCCGTGGGTTGTGGCTTGATCACGCTGGCCTTCGCCTGCGCCACGCTGCGCGCGCTGGCCGGCGACGATCACGCCAAGGGGCGGGACAACGACAACAACGAGGGAGCGCTCTGATGCCGTTCGTATTGCTGATCGGCGCCGCCGTATTACTGGCCGTGGGCGTACCGGTTTTCGTCGCCATTCTGGCGCCCACCCTGCTCACCTTCGATCTGTTCGGCCCGGGCCTGCCGGCTTTTACCCTGGTTCAGAAAATGGTTCAGGGTATCAACAAGTTCAGTTTGCTGGCGGTGCCCCTGTTCATCTACGCGGCCTCGATTATCTCCAACGGGGAGATTGGTAAACGGCTGGTGGCGCTGGTGGAAAGCTGCCTTGGCCACCTTACCGGCGGCGTGGCCATCGCCACCATCGTCAGCTGCGGTCTGTTTGGCGCGCTCTCCGGCATCGGCCAGGCCGCCATCGTCAGCATCGGACCGATCGTTTATCCGCTGCTGATTCGCCAGGGCTACAGCCCGGGTTTCTCGGTGGGGCTGCTGCTTTGTGCGTCGACCTTGTCGATGCTGATCCCGCCGGGCATCGCCATGATTCTTTATTCGCTGCAATCCATGAGTTCGGTGGGCGATGTGTTTCTAGCGGGGCTGGCCGCCGGCCTGATCTTTATCCTGGTGATGTCGCTGTACGCGTACGGCTACGCCCGCTTCAAGGGGCTGCGCGGCGCTGAACGGCAAAGCTGGGGGCGACGCCTGGAAGCCTTGCGTCGTTCCGGTTGGGCGCTGGGGTTGCCGCTGATTATCTTCGGCGGCATCTATTCCGGCGTGTTCACCCCCACCGAGGCCGCCGCCAGCGCCTGCGTGTACGCCATCTTCGTGGAGTGCGTGGTGTACCGGAACCTGGACCTGAAAAGTCTGCTGAGCGTCTCCACCGGATCCGCCCGCATTATCGCCGGCGTCATGATTCTGCTGACCGCCGGCGCCGCCCTAAGCTACTACCTGACGCTGGAAAACATTCCGGGCCTGGTGGCCAATCTGCTGTCCGGTCGGTCGCCGTTCGAGGTGATGCTTTATCTCAATCTGGTGTTCCTGGTCACCGGCATGTTCATCGACCCCAACTCCACGGTGATCGTGCTCACCCCGATCGTATACCCGGCGGCCATGCAGTTGGGCATGGACCCGGTGCATCTGGGCGCGGTGGTCACCATGACCATCGCCATCGGCATGATCACTCCACCCTTTGGCATCAATATTTTCGTCGGCATGGTGACCTTCAACGTGAGTTATATGGAGGTGGTGAAAAGCGCCTTGCCGTTCATCCTGCTGGCTCTGGTCACGCTGCTGATCATCAACCTCAGTCCGGGGTTGATTTTGTGGCTACCCGCGCATCTGGGGTGAGCGAAGGAGCAGGCCCGGTGATCGAATCTTGGCCTTGCTTCCATTATCATTCGCCCGGCGCAGAGGGACGGCCCCGCCACCGGCGCCGTCCCGACCACCATGGAGAGCAACGCATGACCAAGGAGCCGAACAATCTCCCCCAAGTACCCGCGCGGCGTGACCGCCGATCCGGCATGGGCGAGCTCCCCAACGATCATGTGATTGAGACCATTCGCAATGCCATTCTGGACGGCGACATCGCCGCCGGATCGCGCATCAACGAGGGCCAGCTGGCGCAACGTCTGGCGGTATCGCGCACCCCCATCCGGGCGGCCCTGCACGTGCTGGCCGGTGAGGGCCTGATCACCTATATCCGCAACCGCGGCTATTTCGTGCGCGAGTTCGACCTGTCCGAGGTGCTGGATGCCTTCGAGATGCGCGCGCTGGCGGAGGCGTTTTCGGCCCGTCTGGCCGCCGAGCGCGGTCTCTCCGCCCACCAGGAGGTGGAACTGGATGAATCGCTCCAGCTCACCGAGGAGGCCCTGCAATGCACCGACATCGAGCAGGCGCGCCACCTCTACAGCCGCTCCAACGAGCTGTTCCATACCGTGATTCAGTCCGCCGCCGGCTCGCGGCTGGTGTCCGATGTGATCGCCCTGTGTCACCGCATTCCCCAGACCCTGACCCGCAACGTGATGGCCTTCACCTTGGAGGACGTGCGCAAACGGGGCCAGGAACACCGCCTGATCTATGAGGCGATTCTGTCCCGCCGGCCCAAGGAAGCGGAGGAGCGCATGTTCGATCATGTGATCGGCGTGCGGAAAGGCATCGTCCGGGCCCTGGCCGCCAAGGGCCAGCCGCCCCGCGACGGCCGCCCGCTCTGACCGGGCTTTGCCCGTGCACGTCCACCCCACCTTGAACCGCCGCATCTGGGCCCTGGCCTGGCCGCTGCTGCTGTCCAATATCACCGCGCCGTTGCTGGGGCTGGTGGACACCGCCGTGGTCGGGCACCTGGATTCGCCGGTCTATCTGGCGGCGGTGGCGCTGGGCGCCAACTTCTTCATGTTCCTGTATTTCTCGTTCAACTTCCTGCGCATGGGCACCACCGGGTTCACCGCCCAGGCACGGGGGGCCGGCGACGCCACCCTGGTGGTGGTGCTGCGGGCGCTGCTGCTGTCCACGGTGCTGGGCGGGCTGTTGATTCTGCTGCAGCCGGCGCTGCGTGAGGCCGGGCTATGGCTGCTGGGCGGCAGCGCGGAGGTCCAGGATCTGGCCCGGGACTACATCGCCATTCGGGTGCTGGGGGCGCCGGCGGCGCTGGGCAATTTCGCGCTGATCGGCTTCGCCATCGGCCTGCACCGCACCAGCGTGCCGCTGAAGATGACGGTGCTGATGCACACCAGCAACGCGCTGCTGGATTTTCTGCTGGTGCAGGTGTGGCATTTCGACGTGCGCGGCGTGGCCACCGCCAGCGCCCTGGCCGAGTACCTGGGGCTGGCCGGCGGCCTGTTCTGGCTGCGCCGGGAGATTTTCGGCGATGCCTGGCGGGCCCTGCCGGCGGGCGCCCTGCGCCAGCTGGCGCCGATGCTGCGGCTGCTGGCGGTGAACCGGGACATCTTTCTGCGCAGCCTGGCCCTGCTCAGCGTGTTTTTCTTCTTCACCGCCCAGGGCGCCCGGCTGGGCGACACGGTGCTGGCCGCCAACGCGGTGCTGATCACCTTCCTGTTGCTGCTCAGCAATACCCTGGACGGCTTCGCCAACGCCGCCGAGGCGCTGGTGGGTGACGCCACCGGCCGCCACGACCGCCGCGCCCTGGACGCGGCGGTGCGCGCCACCGGCCGCTGGACCCTGGTGGTGGCGCTGCTGGCGCTGGCCGGCTTCGCCCTGGGCGGCGCGCCCCTGATCCGCCTGCTCACCGACCTGCCGGCGGTGCGTGACACCGCCATCCACTACCTGCCCTGGATGCTGTTGCTGCCGCTCACCGCCAGCGCCGGCTTCTGGCTGGACGGCGTGTTCGTGGGCGCCACCCTGGCGCCGCAGATGCGCAACACCATGATTCTGGCCACGGTGCTGTTCTTCCCGGTGTGGTGGCTGACCCGGGGCTGGGACAACCACGGCCTGTGGCTGGCCATGAACGTGTGGATGGCCAGCCGCGGGGTGCTGATGGCGCTGGTGTGGCGGCGGGTTCGTGGGCAAG
>CENV01014313.1_pt1 | contig 14768 bp, 9 predicted proteins | sample 530231 | NCBI WGS metagenome assembly CENV01 (sample SAMEA2619815, study PRJEB7988) | marine metagenome | biome: marine biome (ENVO:00000447); feature: surface water layer (ENVO:00002042); material: "saline water (ENVO:00002010), including plankton (ENVO:xxxxxxxx)" | depth 5 m | reverse complement strand
CCTGTTCTACGACAAACCGGACGCGCTGGATGACAGCTGCTTTGTAGCCCTGGGCGAGCTGTCGAAACGCCTGAAGAAAGAGCAACGCCAGCTGCTTGTGGTTTCCACGCCCCTGCACCCGCAGTGGAAAGCCAAGGTCGATGCCGATGGCAGCTTTCTCGCCCGCTTTGACGCCAAGCTGAACGCCGCCATCACCGGGCATGACGGGGCTCAGTACTGGAACGCCGATCGCGAATGGGTTGCTCCACCGGCCGCCTTCGTCGACGCCATTCACCTGCGCTGGTCGGCCGTGCATGACTTTTCCGCGGCACTGGCCGAGCAACTGCAGGAAGCCAGACAGGAGATGGTCAGCAAGGCGGGGCTGGCCAGAAACGGCGCGTACGACGCGCCCTGATCGACAAGCGAACCGCTGGAAGCGGTGATGGTCCGAGAAAGAACATACAAACAAGAACGTAAGCCAGGAGTTGAATCATGCATTCTCGTTCTTTGCTGTGCTTGTGCCTGCTCGCCGCATCCATCACCGCCCCCGCCGTCAGCCATGCGGACATCCTCGCCATCAAGGCGGAGAACGACATCATCGCCTCGGGCAGCGATGGTCACTACACCAACGGCCTGGAAGTCATCTGGGGTTTCGAACCGGACGACCAGAGCTGGACGCAGCGCTTCGCCGATCTGCTGCCCGGCTGGTCGGGCATTGCCGTCGACAACGTCGCCTACCGCTTCGGCCACCAGATCTACACGCCAGAGGAAATCGAAACCCGAAATCTGATCGAAGACGACCGCCCTTACGCCGGCCTTCTGTTCGCCGGCATGTCGATGTTTTCCGACACCCAGTACGACGGCTGGCGCGCCGCGCAGGGGCTGCACCTGGATGTCGGCATAGTTGGCCCGGCGGCGGGCGGCAAGCGTTTGCAGCGTGCCGTGCACAAGGCAACCGACAGCGACGAGCCCAACGGCTGGGATAACCAGCTGGAGAACGAACCCTTCGTCAATCTGGGCTATCAGCATCGCTGGTGGCTGCAGGAGCGCTTCGCCGGGCTGGAGCTGGAATACGGCCCGAGCGTGGGCTTCGCCCTCGGCAACCTGTACAGCTACGGCTCGGCCGGGCTGGGCCTGCGCCTGGGGCAGAACCTGCAACGCAGCTTCAGCATCCCCGCGGTGACGCCGGCGCAAAGCGGCAGCCAGTTCTTCCGCCCCGGCGGCGACTTCGCCTGGTACGGCTTCGCCAATCTCGAAGGCCGCTACATGGCGCACAACATGCTGCTGGACGGCAACACCTTCGAGGACAGCCACTCGGTTGACCGTCGCGAGTGGGTCGGCGACGCCAAGCTCGGCGTGGCACTGACCTGGAGCCGCTGGCAGCTGGCGTTCGCCAGCGTCTGGCGCACTCGCGAATTCCAGGGCCAGCAGGAACACGACCAGTTCGGTTCGATCACCCTCTCCACCGCGCTCTGACCCCCTGACGGCGGGCATTGCGCCCGCCGGTTCAGTTACGCGAGATGCCGTGCTTGCGCAGCTTGCGATAGAGCGTATTGCGACTGATCCCCAGCTGTTCCGCCACCCGACTGACCTGCCAGTGCCGTTCGCGTAGCACCGTGAGCAGGGCCTCGCGCTCGGCCGACTGCAACGGGTCACGAGGTGCCTCGACCTCGCCCATTTCGGCCGGCAGCACGGCAAGCACGTCGTCCAGCCCAATGCGCCCCTGCTCGCTCAGCGCGACCAACGTGCGCAGCAGATTGCGCAGCTGCCGCACGTTGCCCGGCCAGCTGTAGCGCAGCAAGGCTTGCCGCGCGGCCGGCTCGAGACAGATCGATTCGCCTTGCGCTTCTTCCGCCAGCAGGTGATCGAGCAGCGCAGCCTTGTCGCTGCGCTCGCGCAACGGTGGTAACGCAATCATCAGCCCGCCAAGGCGGTAATACAGGTCTTCGCGGAACGCGCCGCTGGCAACCAGCGCGCGCAGGTCGTGATGACTGGCGCTGATCAGGCGGATATTCAGTTCGGTCGGCGCGGCAGCCCCCAGCGCGGTGACCTTGCGTTCTTCCAGCACCCGCAACAAGCGCGTCTGCAGCGCCAGCGGCATGTCGCCGATCTCGTCGAGAAAGAGAATCCCGCCGTTGGCCTGCTCCAGCTTGCCGACCATGCCCTCGCGCCGCGCGCCGGTGAAACTGCCGCCGCGATAGCCGAACAGTTCGCTTTCGATCAGCGTCTCGGGAATCGCCGCGCAATTGAGTGCCACGAACGGCCGACCGGCGCGGCTGCTGGCGCGATGCAGTGCGCTGGCGAACGCCTCCTTGCCGGTGCCGGTCTCACCTTGCAGCAACACCGGCACGTCCCGCTCGAGCACCTTCAGCGCACGGCTGAAACCGGTGCGCATTGACGGATCGAGCAGACACAGGCCCGGCACATCGGCCGGCTCCTGGCGCGGCGCAGCAACCACGCGCAGCTGCGGCCCGCGCAGCTGGCAGAACAGCCGCTGACCGTCATGGGTATGCAAGGGCCAGCAAGCCCCCGGCTGCGGTCGCGCACGCTCCAGCAACTGATCCAGACGCACATCGAGCAAAGTTTCCAAGGGCCGGCCTAATAGCGCCTCGCGGCTGCTGGCGAGCAGGTTGAGCGCGGTTTCGTTGATCGCGGTGATCCGTCCCTCGCCATCGAACGCCAGCAGGCCTTCACTGAGCAGGCCGATGTATTCGGGCTGGGCATGGAAGCGCAGCAGGTAGTTGCCCTCGCAGTGCTGCAGGAAGAAACAGCTTTCGATGAGCTTGGCCGACAGGTTGGTCAGCGCCATGGTGTGAAAGCGCCGCTGGCGCGACAGGTCTTCGCGCGCCGACGACACATTGAGTACGGCAAGCAAACCGCCTTCGGCATCGAACACCGGGCTCGCCGAACAGGTCAGTGCTGCGTGCCGGCCACGGAAGTGCTCGTCACGCCGAATGGTCAGCGCCTGGCGCTCCAGCAGGCACAGGCCGACGCCATTGGTGCCCTCGGTCGCCTCGTTCCACACCGCACCGAGCCAGAGCCCGGCGCGCTGGAATTCCGCGCGCTCGGCCTGATCCGCCACGCTGTCGATCACCACGCCGCTGGCGTCGGTCAGCAGTACCGCGTGGCCGCTGCTGCCCAGCTGCTGGTGCAGGCTGTTCATCTGCCAGTGGGCGACGGCGATAACCCGGTCCAGCCGCTCGCGATGCTCATTGAGCCGCGGACTCTCGATCACGCAGGGCGCGCGCGGGCTGGTGGGGTCGAGTTGATGCTGCTCCAGGCAGCGGCGCCAGGAACGCGCAATGGCGGGATCGGCAGCCGGGCCCTGGCTGGCGGACGTGCCGTCACCGAAGCTCAAGACCTGGTGCGCGTGCTGACTGAGGCGAGAGGTCATTCTTGTTGTTCTCCGCGATGTTTCGAGGCGGTTTCGCGCCCAGCATAGGCCAATCGCCCGGCCGCCGCATGCTGTGCCACGGCTGGTACAGAGTGTCACCCCCGCCGTACTGGGGATGGCACAGCGCCGCCTCGACCGGCCAGTCCCGATACGACTCCAGGCCAGATACGACGCGGCGCGCCGGTTGCTGGCCCGCCGCTTGCTCTGCTGCAAGCACGGTATCCCCGTGAATAACAACAATGACCAGGAGAACCACCATGCGTCCCAGCAACGACGTTCCCTTCGATCTGAAAACCGATAACGGCAGCGACCTCGGCGGCGACAGCCAGGCCAGCGTCACCCGCACACCTACCGAACAACTGGCCGCCTGGGTCGAACGCCTCGGCCAGCGCCTGGCCCAGCGTGACGTCGATGGCACGCTTGAGCTATTCGCCGACGACTGCCACTGGCGTGACCTGGTGCTGTTCAGCTGGAACCTGATCACCCTCGAAGGCAAGGCCGACATTCGCGACATGCTGGAAAGCCGCCTGGAAGCCACCCAGCCGGACAACTGGAAGCTCGAAGGCGAGGCGAGCCTAGCCGACGGCGTGCTCGAAGGCTGGATCAGCCTGGAAACCGACGTCGCCCGCGGCAAGGGTTACGTGCGCCTGAAGGACGGCCTGTGCTGGACACTGCTGACCACCATGCGCGAGCTGAAGGGGCACGAGGAACCGCTCGGGCGTCGTCGCCCACTGGGCGCCGAACATGGCCACGGCCTGGCCGACAAGCGCAACTGGCTGGAAAAGCGCCGCGACGAGGAAGCCGCACTGGGCATCACGGAACAGCCCTATTGCCTGGTCATCGGCGGCGGCCAGGGCGGCCTCGGCCTCGGCGCACGGCTCAAGCGCCTCGGCGTGCCGACGCTGATCGTCGACAAGACCGAGCGCCCCGGCGACCAGTGGCGCGGCCGCTACAAGTCGCTGTGCCTGCACGACCCGGTCTGGTACGACCACATGCCCTACCTGCCCTTCCCCGATCACTGGCCGATCTTCACACCCAAAGACCAGATCGGCGACTGGCTGGAGATGTATGCCAAGGTCATGGAGCTGAATTACTGGGCGAAAACCGAATGCGTGAAGGCCAGCTTCGACGAAGCCGAGGGCCGCTGGACGGTCGAGGTCCTGCGCGACGGCAAGCCGATGACCCTCAAGCCCTCGCAGCTGATCCTCGCCACCGGCATGTCCGGCGTGCCCAACGTGCCGGTCTATCCGGGTGCGGAGACCTTTGCCGGTCAGCAACATCATTCCAGCCAGCACCCTGGCGGCGACGCCTGGCGCGGCAAGCGCGCAGTGGTCATCGGTGCCAACAACTCGGCCCACGATATCTGTGCGGACCTGGTGGAGAACGGCGCGGACGTCACCATGGTGCAGCGCTCCAGCACCCATATCGTGCGCTCCGACACGCTGATGGAAGTGGTCTTCGGCCCACTCTATTCGGAGGATGCGGTCGAGAGCGGACTGACCACCGACAAGGCCGACATGCTGTTCGCCTCGATCCCCTACAAGGTGCTGCCGCAGTTCCATCGCCAGGCCTTCGAGCAGGTCAGGGAACGCGACAAGGCCTTCTACGATCGCCTGGCCGCTGCGGGCTTCATGCTCGACTTCGGCGATGACGAATCCGGCCTGTTCCTCAAGTACGTGCGCCGCGGGTCGGGGTACTACATCGACGTCGGCGCCTGCGAGCTGATCGCCGACGGCACCATCAAGCTGAAAAGCGGGCCAGGCCTAGGCGTCGATCACATCGAGCCGGATGCCGTGGTACTCAACGATGGCAGCCGCCTGCCGGCCGACCTGATCGTCTACGCCACCGGCTACGGTTCCATGAACGGCTGGGCGGCGCGGCTGATCTCCCAGGAGGTCGCGGACAAGGTCGGCCGTTGCTGGGGCCTCGGCTCCGGCACCACCAAGGACCCGGGCCCGTACGAAGGCGAGCTGCGCAACATGTGGAAGCCCACCCAGCAGCAGAACCTCTGGTTCCACGGCGGTAACCTGCACCAGTCACGGCACTATTCGTTGTATCTGGCACTGCAGCTGAAGGCGCGCTTCGAGGGGCTGGATACCTCGGTCTACAAGCTTGCGCCGAGCTATCACCAAGGCTGAAGCCACATCGGCCAGCTCGAATGAAACAGGCCCGCATCAGCGGGCCTGTTTCGTAGTCAGCTCACCCGCGCCCAGAGCAACAACCATCACGTTCCGCACAGGCAGAGCCAGACAAGGCAGCGCCAGTTGCCGGCTCAGTCGAGCTGCGCCGGCCGCCACAGCACATGGAGCCCGAGCGGCCGCCCAGATCAGGAAGAACACCCGCACCTCTCATTTGCCATACTGCGATAGTTGTACCGGCAGCAGGCGATTGATCCAGAGCAGGCCGCCAGCTCTATATGTATGAGAAGCCACTCGTCAGCCGCGCGCTGCCTGTATCATTCCCAGCCCTTTGGCTTCCGCTTGCCTGAAGCCCCGACAGCAACCTCCATTGGCGCACGCCAAGCACGCATTCGGAGAATCGCGCTTCATGTCCCGGCTGGATCTACAGAAACTCACGCTGCTGCTGGCACTCGTCGCCGGCCTGCTGACCTTCGGTAACAGCTTCTTCGCCGGCTACAGCTCACAGCGCGAACAGTTGTTCGAGCAGACTCTGGAGGCAAACCGGGCCTATGCGCGCAAGCTCGCCGACACCACCGATCAGTTCTTTCTCAACAGCCGTCGCGAACTGGCTTACGCGGCAGAGGTGCTGTCGACGCGCTTCGATGACCCGGCCGCGCGGGACAGCGAGACCGAACGGCTCAAGCTCAAGAGCGAGCAGTTCAGCCGGGCCATAATTGTCAGCGCCGCAGGAGAGATCGTTTCCGCCTCGCCTGAAAGTACTGACCTGGTTGGCCTAAAGGTGAACAGCATAGGGGCAACCCGCGCGCTGAAAGAGCGCATACCGCAGACCAGCGATCCCTACATCGCCACGGACGGCACTTACCTGATCGCGGTCACCCACCCCATCTTCGCCCCCGATGGCCGCTACCTCGGCTTCATCAGTGCGTCGCTGTTCCTGCGCGAGCGCAACGCACTGCACGGCCTGCTAGGTGTGCATTACTACCGCGACGGCTCCTACCTGTACGTGGTCGACGCACAGGGCCGGCTGATCTTCCACGAAGACGGTAAGCGGGTCGGCCAGAACGTATCGAACAATGCGGTGGTCCGGCAGGTGCTGTCGGGCCAGGAGGGCAGCCAGCGCGTCATCAATACGCTCGGCGTGGACATGCTCGCCGGCTTCGCGCCCATGCAGAGCACCGGCTGGGGCATCATCGCCCAGCGCCCGACCGCCGCCATCACCGCGAAGCTCGAACAACTGGCGCGGACCACGCTGCTCAACGCGGTACCGTTCACGCTTATCTCGCTCGCGGTGTTCTGGTGGCTGTCCATACTCATCTCCCGGCCCATTCGCGCCCTGGCCGATACCGCCGAACACTGGGGCGCACCGGAGGCAGCCAGTCGTATTTCGATGGTCAACTCCTGGTATTTCGAGGTCTCGCGATTGAAGGTCGCGATGCTCGCAGGCGTCTCCCTGCTGCAGCAGAAGATGGGCGCACTGGAAGCGGCGTCCATGACTGACCCGCTGACAGGATTGCGTAACCGCCGCGGCCTCGAGCTGGCACTCAAGCAGTTCGACCTGCTCGACCAGCACTACGCGGCGGTGACGCTGGATATCGATCACTTCAAACAGGTCAACGACCAGCACGGCCATGACGTGGGCGATGCGGTGCTGCGTTTTCTTGCCGAGATCATGAAGGAATGCTCGCGCCCCACTGACGTGCTGTGCCGCATAGGTGGTGAAGAATTCCTCATGCTGCTGCCAGAGACGGACGCCGCCGGCGCCAGCATTGCGGCAGAACGCCTGCTCGCCCGCCTGCGGCAAACCGCAAGCCCGACTGGCGTACCGGTGACGGCCTCCATCGGCATCGCCTGCAGCGGCAGCCATGCTTCGCCCGATGCGACGTTCAAAGCCGCGGACGAAGCGCTGTACCAAGCGAAGAGAGCCGGCCGCGACCGCGTCGTCCTCGCCTCCAACTGAGCGCCGAGCAGCCGCCGGATGTGACCCCCGAGCCGCTTAGCAGCCGCCGCTCGCCTGCGCTGCGCGGCGCACTGGGTGCCTGTCGCCACGCGCTCGATCTGCCTGCGCCGCTACGCCCAGCGCAACCTGCCGTAGCATGCAGCAGTTGAGATAGCTTTCTTTTTGATAATCGTTTTCGTTGCTATTAGGATGCCCGCCCTCGCTCCCTTTCCTCAAGGATCATTCGATGCGGCGCCTTCTCCTCCCGATGCTCGCGATTCCCGCCCTCACTTGCCCTGCCGTGGTTTCAGCCAACGACGAACCGCCTGCTGAACCGCTGGCACTGGAGGAGATGCAGGTCACCGCATCGGCCGAGCGCGCCGACGGGCCTGTGCAGGGCTACCGGGCAACCCGCTCGGCCAGCGCCACCCGCACCGACACCGCGATCCACGAAACCCCGCAGTCGATCAGCGTGGTCCCAGCGCAGGTCGTCGAAGACATCGGCGCAACGCGCCTTGAAGATGCGCTCGATTGAACGTGGCAACAACTTCGGCGGCCAGGGCCTGACCGAATTCCTGGTGCGCGGCTTCAGCACCCAGGAGTTCTACCGCAACGGCTTCGCGGTGAACCGTGGCTATCCCAACATGCCCGACGCCAACACGCTGGAACGCATCGAAGTGCTGCGCGGCCCGGCCTCGATGCTGTACGGTCGCGGCGATCCGGGCGGCACCTTCAACATCGTCAGCAAGCAGCCGCAGGCGGAGCGGCGCACGATACTCGGCAGTCAGGTGAACACCGATGGTCTGCGTCGCGGCACTCTGGACACCACCGGCGCACTGGACGAGAGCGCCGCGTTTACCTATCGCCTCAACCTGGTCGCCGAAGGCAGCGACAGCTTCCGCGATCACGTCGAAAGTGAGCGCTACAACATCGCGCCAGTGCTGCGCTGGCAGTTCAGCGACGACACCGCGCTGATCCTCGAAGGCGACTATCTGCACAACCGCCACCCCATGGACCGTGGTCTTACCCGCTACCCCAACCAGGCCGGCGACCTGTCGCGCGATCGCTTCCTCGGGGAGGAAAGTGCCGGCAAGCTGACCAACCAGAACGCCACCACGCAACTGCGCCTGGAGCACCAGCTGGACAGCCAGTGGATGCTGCGCGGCGGCATCCAGTACCTCGACGGCAGCCTGGACGGCGGCGCGGTGGAGAACAATGGCCTGGCCGCCGATGGCCGCACGGTAGGGCGCAACTACAGCGAGCGCTGGCTGAACTGGAACGACCTGGCTGTGCAGGCCAATCTGGAGGGTCACTTCGATGCAGCGGGCCTGGCTCACACGCTGCTGCTCGGTGTGGAGTTCGACGACTTCAACTACGACTCCCAGATCGATCGCTCGGGTGGTGCGACCAGCGACTTCCCGATCGACCTCTATGATCCGGTCTATGGTCAGCCGCTGCCGGCGCTGACCCGCACCACGACCTACGATGACGAAAACCTGAAGTCCTACGCGTTCTTCCTGCAAGACCAGATCGCCCTCACCGAGCGCCTGACAGCGCAGGTCGGCGCGCGCCTGGAACGCTTCGAGCAGCGCTATGAAAACAAGCTCACCCCCGCCGGCAGCTGGGACCAGGCGCACAACGCCGTCTCCCCGCGTTTCGGGCTGATCTACGACCTGACCGAGGAGTTGGCCGTCTACGCCAATACCTCGCGCTCGTTCAAGCCCAACCGAGGCGCCGACCGCAGCAGCCAGGCGTTCGACCCGGAAGAAGGCATCACCCACGAAGTCGGCATCAAGTACGAGCTGCCGGAGCACGACCTCAGCGTCACCGCGGCGCTGTTCCACATCACCAAGGAAAACGTGCTGACCAGCGATCCGGTCGACAGCAACTACCAGATCGCCGCCGGCGAAGCGCGCAGCCGCGGCTTCGACATCAGCGTGGCCGGCAACATCACCCCGCAATGGCGCGTGATCGGCGGCTACGCCTACGTCGATGCCGAAGTCACCGAAAGCTCGAGCGCATCGATGCCGGCCGGCACGCGCCTGGCCAACGTGCCGCGCCACAGCTTCAATTTGCTGGATACCTACGAATTCGCCGAAGGTCCGCTGGCCGGGCTCGGCGTTGGCATGGGCATCAAGTACGTCGGCGACCGCAAGGGTGGCGCCACCAGCACCGCGTTCGACATGGACGCCTACACCACCGTCGACCTGCTCGCCTACTACCCGCTGACCGAACGGGTTCGCCTGAACCTGAACCTCAACAACCTGTTCGACGAAGAGTACGAAGAGCGCGCCTGGGGCAACATCTGGGCCTACCCGGGCGCCCCCCGCACCCTCCAGGCCGGCATAGCGATCACGCTATAACGAAGAAGGGCGCAGCCTGTATGGCTGCGCCCCTCGGCTCCCCCTTACCTCGGCCAGCTGCGGCCGGGGCTTATGGACTCAACTCAGCAGGCGCACGCGTCAAGCGACCTTGAACCGACCAACGAGCTGCTGTTGCTGCTCGGCCAGGCGCGCAAGCTCCAGACTGGTCATCGCTGTCTGCTCCGCACCGGCGCTCACCTGAATCGCGACATCGTTGATCTCGACGACGTTGCGATTGATGTCTTCGGCCACCGCGCTCTGCTCCTCCGCCGCCGTGGCAATCTGCAGATTGCGATCACTGATGGCAGAAACGCCGTCGGCAATCTCCGCCAGCAACTCACCGGCACGGCCGATGTTACTCGAGCCGGTCTGAGCCTTGGAGAGCGTCTCCTGCATCGAGCGCGCGGCCCGGTCAGCCCCGCCCTGGAGATTGGCAATCATGTCCTGAATGCTGCCGGTGGATTCCTGTGTCTTCTGGGCAAGCGTACGCACCTCAGACGCAACGACAGCGAAGCCGCGGCCATGCTCCCCTGCTCGTGCCGCCTCGATAGCCGCGTTCAGTGCAAGCAGATTGGTCTGATCGGCAATGCCGCGAATCACATCCAGCACGGACGAGATCGAATCACTCTCACGCTTGAGGTCCGCAATGATGCTTGCGGTCTGATCGGCCTGGCTCGACAGCTGGCGAATGAGTTCGATGGTGCTCTCGACTTCGGCCCGGCCTTGCGCAGTGTTGGCGTTGAGCTGCTGCGAGAGTTCGGCGGCATCGCTGGTGCTTCTCGCTACGTCGCGCACGGTCGCGCTCATCTCGTTTATCGCGGTAACCACCAGCTCGGTTCCCTGCCGCTGGCGATCGATGCTCTGGCTTGTCTGCACGGTCACCGCAGAGGACTCCTCCGCCGCCGTGGCCACCTGCGCGGTAGCGTTACTGATCTCGCCGACGACCTGCTTGAGCTCGACGGCCATGAGATTGAGGTTGCGCGAGATTTCGCCAAACTCGTCCCTGCCTTCGTAGTGCGCCGTTGCGGTCAGATCCCGAGCGGAAAGCGACAACAGCGCATGATTCACATCCTGCACCGCCAGTTTGATGTTGCGAATGATCAGGAAGGAAAGGCCGGTCACCACCAGCAGCGCAATGATCACCGCGGCGAGCGTCAGCCAAAGCGCGTTGCTCGCCTCATCGCGAGCCCGAGCGGCCAGTGTGCCCACTTCCTGCGACAAGGCCTGCTCCAGCTCACCCATCAGGTCGATCCGGCTGGTCGCCGTATCGAACCAGCTCTCGCTGTCGATACCCAGGCTCTGCCCGATCGGCACCTCGAAAGCCAGACGTTGCAGACGTGCAACTTCAACGGCGCTCGGCTGCTGCAGCTTTTCATCCAGCAAACGGATGAAGTGCTCCGAGGCCGCACGACGGAAGCCGTTCATATAGGCTGAGAATTCACCCAGGTTCCGGCTGAAGGAGGCAAGCAGCGCCGCGTCGAACCGATCCTGACCGAACACCACGCCCAACAACGCCCGCTCGCGACCGGCCCGCTCCTTCATCTCGACGAACTGATTGAGCCCGCCTAGCGCTCGTGCAAGCGTGACGTCCTGCACGCTGCGCTCTACCTCGTGGGTAAAGCCGATCAACGCCTTGATGTAGCCAGTAAAGCGAGAACCGGAGTCGATGCTGTTGATTACGAACGAGTCGATTTGCGAACGTGTTGCCTGAAGTTCATCGAGCGAGGCCAAGACGCCCCCGATCTGCGAGCCTTCCTGTTTGGCAAGCACCTGCATGGCACTCAACGCTTCGTCAGTCGCTTGCCGCATCCCCGGCAGGCGCCGGGCCATGGTACGTCCCTGGCTCCCCAGATAGACGCCGCTCGCACCACGCTCACGTTGCAATGCGGTGATCAGCCGGCTTACGGTCTGCGCGGCCACGCTGGCCTCGACGGTGCGCTCCATTTGTCTCAGGGTGGCGTAGCTGTCAGCGACATACAGGCTGGCCAGCCACAGAAAACCGAGCATAGGACACGCGAGGATCAAAAGAAGCTTCGCGCTCAAGGGAATGTTTCTAAGCATGTGTACCTCAGTGCTCCAGATCATGGAGTTACCAGTGGCAGAAGGCAGGGTGCGCGCAACCGCCGCGCACCGTTCGGTACGCGCGAGGAAGCGATTTATCGGCTTATTGGTCGGTCGAACCGTGGCGTTGAATGCTGTAGCACGTCGCAGGACGAACGGCCCTTACAGGGCTTATCAGCGACCGTTTTGAACTGGCACACATTCTTTCTGGTGCACAGGCGCATAACCCTGACCAAAGTCAATAAATTAACGTCAATGTACTGCCGACTGTCGGACACAATTCCGCTGACAGCCGAGCAGGTCCAGATCCACGGGGTTAGCCGGCCTGGCGAGAAGGAATTTGGGAGCACGCCTATACAACGACGCAGTCCTTCCTTGATTGAAAGCCCGCGGGACGAGAAAGGAGGTAATGCAGCTTGAGGTTGACCACGAGGGGATGGTTCGGCAAAACCACCACAAACAAAAAAGGGCTAGCCGAAGCTAACCCTTTGATTTCATTGGTGCCGGAGACAGGAGTCGAACCTGCGACCTTCGCATTACGAATGCGCTGCTCTACCTACTGAGCTACACCGGCGCCAGGCCGCGGATTATCGGGGGTTCTGCGGTTGGACTCAAGTCCGCGCGCATCGCCCTCGACACTGCAATCCGCATCGGGCGATCAGTGCGGCCGCGACGCAGGCTGGCCGTGGTCACGCTCCAGGTCGTGCTTGACCTGGCCGGCCAATTGCTCGCCTTCGGCGCTGGCCATCGCGTAGCCCTCGCGGGCCTTGTCCTTGATCTTGCCGGTCAGCTCGTCGCTCTTCTGGCCCATCAGTTCGTCTTCACGACGCGTCGGTGGAACCGAGGCCGCCAGCAGCGCGCCGAGGGCGATGCCCATGGCGCCCAATGCCAGCGGCTGCTCGTTGAGCAACTGAGTGAAACCGCCGCGCGCACGGTCTGCGGTGTGCCGCAGGCTCTCCGCGGCGTGCCGGCTGGAGTCACCGACGCGATGACGGGCGTTGCCCAGTGAGCTGGAGGCGCTATGGCTCATCTGCGCCGCCTTGTCCTTGATGCCGGTGCCCTGCTGCTTAAGCCCAGAGGCCTTGGCGGCGAGCTTGTCGGTCATCGACGGACCGGTCGAAGCGCTATCGCTGTAATCCGGGCGGCGATTCTGCCCGGCCATCAGCCATACCAGGCCGATGGAGGTGAGCAGCGTCGGGACCGGATTGGCCTTAACGGTATCGGTGAGGTTATGCAGGAACTCGCCACCCCCGCCTTTGGCGTAGCCGAGCGCGGTATCGATCATCTGCCCCGGGGAGAGCTTGCTTTCCAGCGCGTGGACGATGTTGCCGATTTCGGCGCGCTGCTGGTCGATCTCGCGCTCCAGCGTGTCGGGGTCCTTTTGTGCTTCTACGTCTACCTGGTTATGCGTGCTCATGCGTGCCCCCTTACGACTTCTTTATCCTTCTGCAGCGAATGGATGGTGCGGTCGGGTTTGAACGAAGAGGCTTCGAACTTCTTCTTGCCGGCCGAGACCATGATCATGCCGATGACCACTACGACCACGCCGACGATCAACGCGGCGAGCCAGGGTTCCATCATGGTGCTGAGAAAGTAGACCGCCGACATAAGCAGGATGATGAAGCCGGCCAGGAGCACCGCACCGCCGGTTGCGACGCTGGCGGCACCGGCCTTGGTGGCACGCAGTGATTCGTTCAGCTCGGCCTTGGCCAGCGCCAGTTCCTTGGTGAACAGCGACGGTACTTCACGGGTCAGCTGCCGTAGCAAACCGCCGACCGAATTATCGTGCTCGGGGTTGCCGGGTTCGTAAGGCGTATTGAGGTTGCGTTGTTCGTTCATCGATTAAGCCCTCCGTTCGTGCCTTTGCCAGTGCTGCCAACGCCGTTGCTGCCTACGCCATTGTTGCTGCCCGTGTTCGGCGCCATGCCGGCATTGCTTACGCTGCCGACGGTACTGCCCGGTGCGCCACTGGAAATGCGCGAGTCCAGGTCGGACTGACTCGGCAGCGTCTCGGCGGTCACGTCTGCCGGCACGCCGAGCGGCGAAGTCGGATGCGGGCGACTGGCGTCGGAATGGCCGTAATCGGTCGTCGGTTCACGCGTTGTGGATTCAGCGCGATGGCTGGAAGCACGGGCGAAACGAGTCAGGCCGAAGCCAAGTGCAACGCTGCCGGCAATGAACAGGCCGGGATTGTTGCGAGCCAGACGGTTCACCTCGCCCACCAGCTCATCGACGCTCTTGCCGCGCAGGTTGTCGGCCAGGTCGACCATGCTCTGCGCCATGTCGGAGACGTAATGGGAAAGGCCAGTGCGATCCTGGTTTTCAAGTTCTGCCGCTGCTGCCTTGGCACTCTGCGCAACCTTTTCCAGCTCATCGGCGGCCGTACCGCGGTAGCTGTCCAGCTGAGCCTTGCCTTGGTTCTTCACCTGCTCGCCGGCTTCGCGCGCCTTTGCCTTGAGTTCCTCGGCACTCGGAGCGGAAGCGGAGCTGCTTGCCTGCATGGTGCCTGACTGGCCTGTCTGGCCGGTGGGCTGAGCGGGAGCGCTCGTTGACTGCGCATTGGCGTCGGTTCTGGCTTGGCCGCCGTAACCTGTGATCTCTTCATCGGGTGTCGTCATTTTGTCCACCTTTTATAGGGTCATAGGGTTTGGCCGGATGACCACGGTCCGTGAAGCACAGCAGTGCGGGGTTCCGCGGCTGTGCGATTTCAGTACGCACATAAATGGTGACCGGACTCAAATTTTCGAGTTCCGTGTTTCTGGCCAAGCGGTACGGGCCTTCGAGGACCGAGTTCAGCTATGCCGCACCGCAGGAAGGGAGGACGTGAAACAGCGAGATCTGGTGGCGATCTGCCCGCGATTGGCGCGCAGCCGGCATACAGCTTGGCTTGGGGG
>CENV01038184.1_pt1 | contig 14783 bp, 12 predicted proteins | sample 530231 | NCBI WGS metagenome assembly CENV01 (sample SAMEA2619815, study PRJEB7988) | marine metagenome | biome: marine biome (ENVO:00000447); feature: surface water layer (ENVO:00002042); material: "saline water (ENVO:00002010), including plankton (ENVO:xxxxxxxx)" | depth 5 m | reverse complement strand
CTGGGTGACGCTTCCGATATCACCGACGAGGAAGTGAAGAAGTTCGCCGACGCCCAGGCCAAAGTGGAACAGGTGAAAGGCGAGTACCAGAGCCAGGTTCAGGCGGCTTCCGAGGATCCGCAGAAAGCCATGGACGTGCAGCGTGAAGCGCAGCAGGAAATGGTCAAGGCGGTGAAGGAGACCGGCCTGGACGTGCGCAAATACAACCAGATCGCGCAGCTGGCGCAGTACGACACCGATCTGCGTGAGCGCATTCAGGAAAACATGTAAGTCCGGTTCCGCCCGGCAGCGCCGGGCCCTGACCTTGAGAACCCCGCCACGGCGGGGTTCTTTCGTTTCTGTTCACGTGCACAATGGCTTCATGCTCGGAACCTGGGGAGGGGAAGACGGATGCATGAAGACCAGGGCGACGACAGCGCCCGCCATACCGAACAACTGTCGGCGCTGACGCTGTTGATGTATCAGGCCGCGCAGGACCCGGAGCGCTGGGCGGAGATGAGCGCCCTGCTCCGCGACGCCGCCATCCCGTTCGAGGACGACCGCCTCTACCAGCAACCGACCCGCCGACGCCGCATGCTCGATGCCCTGATCCCCCATGTGGAGCAGGCGCTGCGTCTCGGCGAGCAGATGGAACGCACCCGGGAAACCCGCGACCTGGCGGTGGCCACGCTGGAACGCCTGCCGATCGGCATCGCGGTGGTGGACGCGCGGCTCAATATCATCACCCTCAACCGCATCGCCGCCGGCGCCCTCAGCGACAGCGAGGTGCTCAGCAACCACCAGGGGCGGCTGCGCATCAACAACCGCCGCCAGCACCAGGCGCTGCACCAGGCCCTGGCCCGCTGCCTGGAACAGGGCAGCCACCATGCCCTGCCGCTCACCGAGCCGGCCACCGGGGTGACGGTTTCGCTGCTGGTGTGCCCGAGCCGCACGGTGGACATGGAAGACCCGGAGCGCCCGGCGGCGACCCTGTTCATTTCCCACTCCAATCTGGACAACCTGGTGGATGAGGCCCTGCTGGGCGATCTGTACGACCTGACCCCGGCGGAAAGCAAAGTGGCCAAGGGCCTGGTCAGCGGCCACACCCTGGACCGCATCGCCGAGGACGCCCAGGTGGCGCCGGCCACGGTGCGCGCGCAATTGAAGTCCGTGTTCCGCAAGACCGACACCGGCCGACAGGCGGAGCTGGTCTCGGTGATCCTGTCCGGCCTGGCGCCGTTGGCGCCCGGCCCGGCCGAGCGCACGCCGCCCGCCCAGCCGGAAGCGTCACTGGATCCGCCGGCCCTGGAAAGCTTCGAGAGCGGAAAACTCACCGCCGGCGACGGCCGTACCCTGCGCTTCCACCAGTACGGCAACGCCGACGGCACCCCGGTGATCTTCTTCCACAGCGTGCGCGGATCGCGGCTGGAGGTGCCCGGCGGCGCCGATATCCTGCATCAGTTGAACCTGCGGCTGATCGTGCCGGACCGGCCCGGCTACGGGCTTTCCGACCCGCTCAAGGACAGAGACATCGACGATCTGGTGGCCGATCTGGAGCGGCTGACCGAGCACCTGGGCATCCACCGCTTCCATTTGCTGGGCTATTCCCTGGGCGGCTTTCTCGCGTTGCATTGCGCCAGCCGTCTGGGGGACCGGGTGCAGCGGCTGGGCCTGGTGTCGGCGCTGGGCCCCACCCATCTGAGCGGCGACGCCGACCCGATGCGCGGCCTGTTTCGAATGGTGGTGGGCGTCGCCGACCGGGCGCCGGACCTGATGGAGAACGTGCTCAACCTGGTGGCACGGGGGCTGATCAAGAATCCGGATAAGCACCTGCGCCGCTTCGTCACCTTCACCAGCCCGGCGGACGCGCCGGTGTTCGCCCAGCAGCGCCACCGGGACGCCTACGTTAAGGCGGTCAAGGAGGCCTACCGCAACGGCTGCCAGGGTTTCGTGGAGGATCTGCGGGCGGTGGCCCGGGCGCCGGAACCGGACGCCGCCGCGCTGACCATGCCGGTGTTTCTCTGGCACGGCGAGCGGGACGGCCAGGTGCCGGTGGCCCAGGCCCTGGCGCTGGACCAGTGGCTGCCCAACAGCCGCCTGACCCTGGAGCCGGACGGCGGCCATTTCTTCGTCTACGACCGCTGGCGGGCGATCCTCACCCGCTTCACGGAGCCGGTGTAGGGGCTTAGAAGCTGACGCGCATGCCCAGCCAGTAGCGGCGGCCGTCTTCCACGTAGCCGTACTCGTCCTGGAAGATCTCCTTGTCGGCGATGTTGTAGATGCCGGTGTTGAGCGTGGCCTGGGGCGTCAGCTTAAAGGCCAGGCCGGCGTCCACCAGGGTGTTGGACGGCGCCACGATGCTGCTGCTCGACGGGCCGGTGGTGGGCTGGCTCTCTTCGCCGCGGTAGCGCACCGCCAGCCAGGGCGACAACCGGCCGGTGACGCGCCAGTCCGCCTGCAGGCTGGCCAGATGCTTGGGCACCTGGTTGAGCGGCTCGCCCTTGTACTCACCGGACTTCTGCTCGGAATCGGTGTAGGTGTAGCTGAGCGTCAGGTCCAGGGTGCGCGCCAGCGTGGTGGACACGGCGGCCTCCACGCCCCGGGTCACCGCCTCGTCCACGTTCACCCGGTAGGTGGGGTCGGAACCGAACTGGTTGGGGCCGCCGGGGCAGACGCTGGCCGGGCAGGCGATGCGGGTGATCTTGTCCTTGAAGTCGTTGTGGAACACGGTGACGTTGGCCTGCAGATCGCGGCCGGCGTTGAAGTACAGCCCCAGCTCCTTGTTCACCGAGGTTTCCGGTTCCAGGTCCGGGTTGCCGTAGACGTCGCCGCCCCGGCTGGTCTGCCCCCAGTCCGGGGTAATTTCACGCAGCGACGGCGATCGGAAGCCGGTGGACACGCCGCCTTTCAGGGTCCAGCGCGGCGCCATGCCCCACACGCCGTACAGACGCGGGCTGACATGGCTGCCGTAGTTTTCGTCGTCGTCGAGACGGAGGCCCCCGGTGACCGACACATTGCCCGGCAGCATCCATTCGTCCTCGGCGAACAGCGCCCATTTGGAAGCGTCCACTTCGGTGCGGTTGGAGATCTGGTTGGAGGTCTCGTCGGACAGCTCTTCCTTTTCGAAGTTGGCGCCAACGGTGAGCAGGTGATCGCCCAGCGGCGTCACCAGGGCGGTCTTCGCGGAGGTGTTGGTGACCTTCATTTCGCGGGTCAGGTTTTCCGCTTCCTCGCGCTGCACGTAGGAGTCGGTGGTGCCGAAATCCCAGCGCCCGGTGTGGCTCAGGGCCAGCACTTCGCGGGTGTATTCGTTGTCGGAATCGGTGCAGCCGCCCCGGCAGCCGGTGGCAGGCGCACTGTAGCCGATCAAGGAACGGCGGTCCTGCTTGGTCTGCCCCGCCTCCAGGGTGAAGTCCTGGTTGTCAGTGGGGGTGAACGACAGGCGCGCGTTGAGGTTCTTCAGGTTTTTCTCTTCGAAGCCGTCCACGAAACGGTCTTCCTGGCGGCTGCTGGCGCGGCCGTAAACCTGCAGGCCCAGTGTGTCCGCCAGCAACGGCCCGCTGAGGCTGAAGTTGCCCTGCTGGATGTCGCCGGAACGGGAATCGTCCTGAATGATGGTGTCCAGTTGCACCGCGCCGCCCCACTCCTCGGCGACCTTGCGGGTGATCACGTTGATCACGCCGCCGATGGCGTCCGAGCCGTACAGGGTGGACATGGGGCCGCGCACCACTTCGATCCGCTCAATCGACTGCAGCGGCGGCAGCCAGTCCTGCTCGAAACCGGCGCTGCCGTTGGGGCGGGTTTCGCGGGTGGAGACCGGCTTACCGTCCACCAGTATCAGGGTGTACTGGGAAGGCATGCCGCGGATCACGATATCGTTGCCACGATCGCCGGAGCCACCGCCGGTGATGATCACCCCCGGAATGTCCCGCAGCGCGTCGGTGGCGTCCTGATAGTAGCGCTGCTCGATCTGCTCGCGCGTGATCACGCTGATCGACGCCGGCGCGTCCTCAAGCTGCTGCGCGTGCCCGGACGCGGTGACCGTCACCTGCCCCAGTTCGTGGCTGTCACCGCTTTCCGCCAGTACGGGTCCGGTGGCCAGTAGCGCGGCCGCACCCCATAACGCAAATCGCATCCCGGTACTCCTTTTTTGTCCGATCCAATTAACAGAGTCCGAAATGATAGTAATTCTTATTTGCAAATAAAGAGGATTTACAAACTATACGTTCGCGGTGGGAACTTCCGGAGCGGCGGGCAGGCACAGGTGCACGCGCAGGCCGGGGCGGCCGTTCTCCGCCCAGATCCGCCCTCCCTGGCGGTGCACCGCACGGCGGGCGATGCTGAGCCCCAGGCCGAAGCCGCTGCCGGCGGAGCGGGCCTGATCCAGGCGCACGAAGGGCTCGAAGATGCTGTCCAGCCGGTCGTCGGGGACCCCGGGGCCCCGGTCGCTGATCCACAGGTGCCAACAGTCGCCTTCGCGGCGGCCGTCCAGCCGCACCGGGCCCTCCGGCGGCGAATGGCGCACCGCGTTGCGCACCAGATTTTCCAGCGCCTGGGCCAGATCGTTGAGATTGCCGGCCACGCGGGCGTCGGCGGGCAGCCGGCACGGAAAACAGCGGGCCGGCCAGCCGCTTTCGAAGGCGGCGTTGTCGACCACCAGGTCCCATACCGCCAGCGGCGACAGCGGTTCGGTGGCGGTGCCGCGCTGCTCGGTGTCGTGCCAGGCCAGCGACAGCGTGTCCGAGACCAGTTCGCGCATGGCGATCACTTCCCGCGCCACGCGGCGGCGCAGGTCCTGCTCCGAGAGGTCGCCTTCCAGGGCGACACTGAGGCGACTCAGGGGCGTGCGCAATTCATGGGACATGTCGTGCAGCAGCTGGCGCTGGCTGCCGAGCACCTGGGCCACCCGCTCCGCCATGCGGTCGAAGCGCCGGCCCAGGTCGCCGAACTCGTCCCGGCGCGCCGCCAGCCCCGGGCCCACCCGCGCTTCCGGGTCGTCCTGGAAGCGCCGCACCCGGGCCTGCAGCAGCCGCAGGGGCACCATGGTGCGCCAGTACAGCAGGCCGCCGGCGAGCATCGCCAGCAGCGCCGGCAGCACCACCACCAGCAGGGTCTGCCACAGCGGCCAGTTGCGCCCGGGCATAAAGCGCGGCGGCAACTGCATCACCAGCCGCCCCGCCTCCGGGTTCTCGGGAAACGGCACGCCGATGTAGGGCATGGAGGTGGACCGGAAGCTCATGCGCCAGTCCAGCTCGCGCTGGAAGCGCAGGCCGGCGCGCTGGCTCTCGGTGAGCGGCCGGCCACTGAGCGAATGATCGCTGGCGTCCACCACCATGGCGTCGCCGGGCTCACGGCGGCGCAGCTGCTGCAGCCAGGCCGACACCCCCTCGGCGCCGCCCCGGTGCCAGGCGTCCTCCGCCTGGGCGGCGTACTCGCGCATCACCACCTTGGCCGGCTCGTCCAGCAGCACCACCTGCTCGCCCACGGTGCGCAACAGCCAGCCGCTCAGCACCACGGTGAACACCGCGCTCAGGCAGAGCAGCAGCGCCAGCTTCCAGAACAGGGAATGACGGCCGGGAATCATGGGCCCGGCGTGGAGGGCTCGGCGCCGGCCGCCTCGGCGGCCAGCGTATAGCCCTGCCCCCAGACGGTACGCAGCGGCTGGCCGGGCACGCCGGCGGCGCGCAGCTTGCGGCGCAGGTGGCTGACATGCAGGTCGAGGCTGCGGTCATGGCGCCCGTAGCCGCGGTGCAGCACGGTCTGGTAGAGGAAGGCTTTGCTCAACACCTGGTCGCTCTGCTCCAGGAACACCCGCAGCAGACGGAACTCGGTGACGGTGAGGTCCAGGGCCCGGTCCCGGTAGCGGGCGGTCTCGGTGTCCAGATCCAGGGCCAGGCCGTCCAGCCGCAGAGGGCCCTGGCGGGGCCGCTGGCCGGCGCCGCGCTCCAACGCCACCCGGCGCAGCACGGCGGCCACCCGCACCGCCAGCTCGGCCATGCTGAACGGCTTGGGCAGGTAGTCGTCGGCGCCGCGCACCAGGCCGGTGATGCGGTCCTGTTCGTCGCCCAGCGCGGACAGCAGGATCACCGGCACCGGGCTGGTTTCGCGCAAACGGGCCAGCAACGCCAGGCCGTCCAGCCCGGGCAGCAGGATGTCCAGCAGCACCAGATCGAAATCGCCGTCGCGGGCCAGGGTCAGGCCCTCGCCGCCGTCACGGCACAGCGTGACCCGGTGATTGCGGTCGCGGAAGTAGTCCCCCAGGTCGGCGCTCAATACGGGATCGTCCTCGATCACCAGCAGGCGCGACGGGCAGGTCGTTATGGCATTCATTCGCAAATAGTAAATATTATCATTCCATCAATCCACAACCTTACACTCTTTACGCGCCGCTCCATTGTGGATGGGAATCATTCCCAATAACATCCATCGCCTGATTCGCAGGCATGGCAGAGCGCGTGAACAAAAAAACCAAAGCCCGGTGGCTCAAGCAACTTCACCAGTGGCACTGGATCAGCTCCGCCCTGTGTCTGATCAGTATGGTGCTGTTCAGTGTCACCGGGATCACCCTCAACCACGCCGCGGACATCGATGCGCAACCGGTGATCAGCGACCGCGAAGCGGTGCTGCCGCCGCCGTTGCTGGAGACCCTGGCGCAAACCGAAAGCGGCCCCCTGCCGGAAACCGTACGCCGGTGGCTGGCGCGGGAGGCGGATATCCAGGTGGACCGGCGCGACGCGCAGTGGTCCGCCGACGAGGTGTATCTGGCCCAGCCGCGCCCCGGCGGTGACGCCTGGTTGGCCATCGACCTGGGTAACGGCGAGCTGATCCACGAAGACACCGATCGGGGCTGGGTGGCGTTTTTCAACGACCTGCACAAAGGCCGCCACAGCGGCGCCGTGTGGTTCTGGTTCATCGACCTGTTCGCGGTGGCGACGCTGCTGTTCGCCCTGACCGGCCTGGCGCTGATGGCGCTGCACGCCAAACGCCGGCCGGCCACCTGGCCGGTGACCGCGCTGGGGCTGATCGTACCCTGGCTGCTGATCGCCCTGTTCGTGCACTGACTGGAGAACGAAATGCGTCCCTGGCTCTCTCTTCTCGCCGCCCTGTTCGCCGGCGTCGCCGCCGCCAACGCGACCGCCGCCGAACTGCGCCTGGAGGTGGAAATCCCGCGCATGGCGGTGGCGGAATACCACGCGCCCTACCTGGCGTTCTGGCTGAAACACGCCGACAGCGGCGAGATCGTGCCGCTGGGGCTGTGGTACGACGACCAGGAGAAATGGCTCAAGGATCTGCGCTTGTGGTGGCGCCGCACCGGGCGCGGGCAAAGCCGGCCCTACGACGGCCTCACCGGCGCCACCCGCCGTCCCGGCACCCATTCCGTGGATTTTTCCGAGCTGCCGGCTCTCAGCGATCTGCCCGAAGGTGACTACCAACTGGTGGTGGAAGCGGCCCGCGAAGTGGGCGGCCGGGAAGTGGTGCGCCTGCCGTTCCAGTGGCCGGCCACCGGCAACAAAACCGTGCGCGCCGACGGCGAGCAGGAGCTGGGCCGGGTGCAACTGCGCCTCGCGCCCTGACCGACTATTTCTCACCAGGTTCTTTGCAAGGAGTTTCCATGAAAATCACCCCTTTCGCCGGCACCGCCCTGGCCGCGCTGCTGACCCTGAGCCCGGCGGCCCAGGCCCATAAACTCTGGCTGCTGCCCAGCCACACCGTGGTCTCGGAAGCGCAATGGATCACCGTGGACGCCAGCGTCTCCAACGACATTTTCGACGTCGACCGGCCGTTCCCACTGGAAGGGCTGAGCGTCACCGGCCCGGACGGCAAGGAGGCGCCGGTGGATCACCGTTTCGAGGGCCACCGGCGCAGCAGCTTCGACGCCGAGCTCAGCGAGGAAGGCAGCTACCGCATCACCCTCTTCCGGCCCATGTACATGGCCTTTTATCAGCTCGACGGCGAACGCCACCGCCGGCGCGGCGACAGCGCCGAAGCGCTGCTGCGGGAGATCCCCGAGGGCGCGGAAGAGATGCGTCTCTCCGAAGTCATGAACCGGCTGGAAACCTTCGCCACGGTGGGCGCGCCCTCCGAATTCAAACCGGTCGGCAAGGGCCTGGAACTGCAGCCGGTGACCCACCCCAACGACCTCTACGCCGGCGAAACCGCCCTGTTCCGCTTCCTGGTCGACGGCGAACCGGCCGCCAGCGTGGAAGTGGAAGTGGTGCCCGGCGGCAGCCGCTACCGCGACAACCACGGCGCCCTCACCGCCACCAGCGACGACAACGGCGAGATCAAGCTGCAATGGCCCCAGGCCGGGCGCTACCACCTGGAAGCCGCCTACAGCGACGACCGCGCCGCGCACCCGAAAGCCGATGGCCGCCGTCTACAGTACATGGGGACCTTTGAGGTGCTGCCGCTTTAAGGTCTCTGGGATCCTGCCGGGCGGCTTTGCCGCCCTTTCGCGGGCGGGGCCCGCTCGCACAAGCCGATAAAAAGCGTGCAAAAACGCCACGCATCCCGTATAGTCCGCACCCCTTCATACAGGGCAGCGCCCGGCACAGCTCCTAATAGTTAGCAGCTTCAGGGCCACAAGCCCGCTCACTAATAGGTCTGTACATGTCGCAAAGTCCCTCAGGGTTTTCCACCCTGGGCCTGCCCGAGTCGTTGCTCGGCGCCATCGCCCAACTCGGTTTCACCACTCCGTCACCGATTCAGGAACAAAGCATTCCCGCGTTGCTGGAAGGCCGTGACCTGCTCGGTCAGGCACAAACCGGCACCGGTAAAACCGCCGCCTTCGGCCTGCCCCTGCTGGCACGCCTGGACCCGGCACTGAAAGCACCGCAAATGCTGGTGCTGGCCCCCACCCGCGAGCTCGCCATTCAGGTGGCCGCCGCCCTGGAAACCTTCGCCACCGGCCTGAAAGGCCTGGACGTGGTGCCGATTTACGGCGGCGGCGGTTACCGCGATCAACTGAAAGCGCTGAAAAACGGCGCCCAGGTGATCGTCGGTACCCCCGGCCGGGTGATGGACCACATGGAGCGCGGCAGCCTGCGCATGGACGAACTGCGCTGTCTGGTGCTCGACGAAGCCGACGAAATGCTGCGCATGGGTTTCATCGACGACGTGCGCTGGGTGCTGGAACGCACCCCGGACGCCTGCCAGCTGGCGCTGTTCTCCGCCACCATGCCGGCGGCGATCAAAACCATCGCCAAGAAGCACCTGAAGAACCCGGAATGGATTCGCGTGGAAGGCTCGTCCTCCAGCACCGGCGCCAACATCCGCCAGCGTTACTGGCCGGTGGCCGGCATCAACAAGCTGGACGCCCTGTGCCGTATTCTGGAAGCGGAAGAGCACGACGGTGTGATCGTCTTTACCCGCACCAAGCACGCCACCCTGAGCCTGGCCGACCAGCTGCAGGCGCGCGGTTTCCGCGTGGAAGCGCTGAACGGCGATATTCCCCAGGCACAACGGGAAACCACCGTGGCCCGGCTGCGCGACAAGCGCATCGACCTGCTGGTGGCCACCGACGTGGTCGCCCGGGGCCTGGACGTGCCGCGTATTACCCACGTGTTCAACTACGACATGCCCACCGATACCGAAGCCTATGTGCACCGTATCGGCCGCACCGGCCGTGCCGGCCGCCCCGGCGAAGCGATTCTGTTCGTGGCCCGCCGCGAGCAGGGCATGCTGCGCGGCATCGAGCGCGCCACCGGCCAGCGCCTGGACGCCATGTCCCTGCCGTCCGTGGACGACCTCAACAAGCAGCGTCTGAGCAGCTTCCGCGAGCGTCTCGCCAAGGGTCTGGAGCATCCGGAAATCGATGCCAACCGTGCCCTGGTGGCGGAACTGACCGCGGACCTGTCGATGAGCGAAGCGGACCTGGCGGCGGTGCTGGCCAGCCTGCTGTTCCAGAAGGAACCTCTGTTCCTGAAGGCGGCGCCGGAAGGCAAGCCGTTCCAGGACGGCGGCAAGGCGCCGCGCAAAGCCGATCGCACCAAGGGGCCCAAGGCCGCTCGCGATACCGGTCCGATGAAGATTTATCGGGTGGAAGTGGGCGAGACCCACGGCGTGCGCCCGGGCAATCTGGTGGGCGCGATCGCCAATGAAGGCGGGTTATCCAGCGCGCAAATCGGCGCCATCCGTATTCACAGTGACCACAGCACGGTACAGCTGCCGGAGGGTCTCAGCACCCGCCAGCTGCACCAGCTGCGTACCGCCCGCGTTTGTCAGCGGGCGCTCGGGCTCGAAGCGGTCTGAATTAAGTGTCCACCCGGAAGCCCACTTTCACGACCACCTGAAAGTGGGCGACCTGGCCGTTTTCCACATGGCCACGGGTCTCCTGCACTTCAAACCACTCCACATTGTTCACGCTCTTGCCCGCCGCGGCGATGGCGTTGCGTACCGCGTCCTCGATGCTGTCCTTGGAAGAACCTACCAGCTCGAGTTTTTTATAAACGTGCTCGCTCATCTGTTTCTCCTTTCTCGTCCGTGTAACCAATGCCTGATCCCCAGAGTGCCTGTTTTCAAGGCGAAACGTGGGTGAAATAAGTAAAAAGTTTGGAAAACCGTTTCGCCTCCCTCAGCGTTCGCGGCGCGGAATCATCAGCTCGGACACCGGCAGTTTTTCCGGTCGGAAGCGGTTCACCGGCTGGTCGGCGGCGAAGCCCAAAGACACACCGCACAGCAACTGGTAGTGACGGGGAATCCGGAATCGCTTCTCCAACGGGGAACGCCACAGGCCCAGGGCGCCCTGGGCACAACTGGCGAGCCCTTCGTCGGTGGCGGCCAGCATCAGCGTTTGCAGAAAAATGCCGGCGTCGAGAACGCTGTACACCCCCAACCCCTTGTGCACGAACAGGAACAGCGCGGTGGGCGCGCCGAAAAAGCGGAAGTTGGCGGCCATCTGCTGGTGTCGCGCCTGTTTGTCGTCACGACCGATGCCGAGATGCCGGTACAGGCCCTTGCCGGTGGCCACGCGGCGCGGCTGCAGGTCGTCCGGGTACTTGATCACCGGCCGGAAATCGCCGTCCGGCAGCGCCGGCGACCGGCGCACGGCGGCCAGCGCCTTCTTCCAGGCCGGCGCCCGCTGCAGCGGCGCCAGCCGCTCAAAGCGCTCGCTCAGTTCGTCGCCGAGGGCGGCCAGATCGGCGCCCTGGGCCAGGGCGATCTGATAGGGCTGGGTGTTGGACCAGCTCGGTGCGGCGGCGGCGCGCTCCAGCACGCGCTGCAGGCGGTCTTCGGGGATCGGCTCGCGGGTGAACGCCCGGGCGCTGTGGCGGGCGTTGAGCACATCAATGAATTCCATGGGCACGGCTTCCTGAGCGGTGGTAGGTCGAGAGGTGGCGCCAGTCTGGCAAATCATTAAACTGCCCCGCCATGACCACCTGGAAGGCGGATATGGAAAGAAGTGCCAATTTCTCACGCTGCCGTCGCTACCGCTACGCGCTGTGGCGGCGCTGGGCGCCCGGCGACGACTACGTCCTGCTGGTGGGCCTGAACCCCTCCACCGCCGACCACCGCCGCGATGACCCCACCATCCGCCGCTGCATCGGCTTTGCCCGTGACTGGGGCTATTCCGGCCTGTGCGTGGCCAACCTGTTCGCGTTCCGCGCCACCTACCCGCGCGATCTGTTCGCCGCCGACGACCCGGTGGGGCCGCGCAACGATGCCTGGCTGCGCCGCCTCAGCCGCGACGCCGCCCTGGTGGTGGCCGGCTGGGGCAACCATGGCCGCACCGGCGACCGCGCCGAGTACGTGCGCCGCCAGCTGCCCGCGCTGCACTGCCTGCGCCTGAACGGCTCCGGCGAGCCCGCCCATCCGCTTTATCTGCCGAAAACGTTAACCCCGTTTCCCATGCCCGCTTTCACCGATGATCCTTGAGGCGTAGCCTGAACCCGGCCCTGAAAAGATTGGCAGCCCCTTCACCCCGACGGCTTTAACCTCGACGCCGTGGATCACCAAGGGGGAACATACCGGTGTCCGACCGTTTCCTGAGACGAAATAAAATGATGGCCCGCGGTCTTGGCATCGGCGGCCTTCTCCCTTTTTACGCGCTGGCGCTGCTGACCTGGCACGACGGCCTGCGTACCTGGGCGCTGGACTCGGTGACCGGCTACGCCGCCGTGATTCTGGCCTTCCTGGGTGCGGTGCACTGGGGCCGGGCGCTCGCCGACCTGGACCAGCGCAACCATATCGGCACGCTGCTGTTCGGCATCATGCCCGCCATGATCGGCTGGCTGGCGGTGATGCTGCCGGTGGAATTCGGCCTGCCGATGCTGATCGCCGGCCTGGTGTTCGTATGGGGCTCCGAGCAAATGGTGTTTTTCGAGGTGCTGCCCGACTGGTACCGGCACCTGCGCCACCTGCTCACCGCCGCCGCCGTGCTGGCCCTGGTGATCGCCTGGGCGGCCGCCATGATGTCCATGTTCTGAGCAGTCCGCTAAACTGCGCGGGCGATTTGAACCGGAGGGACCCATGGTCGAAACCACCCGTCTGCCCTTGCTCGGGGCCTTACTGCTGATTCTTCCCCTGCTTGCGGCCTGCGATGAAGCGCCGGCGGCGTCCGATACCCCGGCCCCCGTCGCGCCGGTGAGTTTCAACCAGCAAATCCGGCCGGTCATCGAGCAGAAGTGCATCGCCTGCCACGGCTGCTACGACGCGCCCTGCCAGCTGAAACTGGAAACCGCCGCCGGCCTCGACCGGGGCGCCTCGTCCATGTCGGTGTACGCCCAGCGTACCGAGGCGGCCGACCCCACCCGTCTTTTCGTCGACGCGCAAACCACCGCCGAGTGGCGCGAGCGCGGCTTCTTTTCGGTGATCGACAGCAAACGCGGGCTGGAGGAATCGCTGCTCTACCGGATGCTGGAACTGGGCCGGGCCCACCGTTTCGAGCCCGGTGAGCGCCTGCCGGAAGAGATCGCCCTGGGCCTCAAGCGGGACAACCAGTGCCCGGCGCCGGACGAAATGGACGACTACGCCGAGGAGCACCCTCTGGGCGGCATGCCGCTGGGCACGCCGGCCCTCAGTGACGACGAATTCAACACCGTGCGCACCTGGCTGGCCCAGGGCGCCCCTCCCGGCGACGACCGGGTCACCCTGTCCGAACGGGAGCGCGAGCAGGTGCGCGGCTGGGAAACCTGGTTCAACCGGGACGGCAAGCGTCAGCAACTGGCCGCCCGCTGGCTCTATGAGCACCTGTTCCTGGCGCACCTCTATTTCGACCAGGGCGAGGACCGCGAACCGGACCATTTCTTCACCCTGGAACGCTCCCTGACACCGCCCGGCGAACCGGTGCGGCCGGTGGCCACCCGGCGCCCCAACGACGACCCGGGCGAGCGCTTCTGGTATCGCCTGCGTCCGGTCACCGGCACTATCGTTCACAAGACCCATATCACCTTCGCGCTCAGCGACGCCAAACGCCGGCGCATGGAAAGCCTGCTGTTCGACACGCCCTGGGACATCGACACCCTGCCCGGCTACAGCGAAGAGGAAAAGGCCAACCCCTTTACCACCTTCGCCGCACTGCCCGCCCGGGCGCGCTACCAGATCATGCTCGACGACGCCGAGTATTTCGTGCGCACCTTCATCCGTGGGCCGGTGTGCCGCGGACAGATCGCCACCGACGTGATCCGTGACCGTTTCTGGGCGGTGTTCCAGGACCCGGACCACGACCTCTACATCACGGACGCGGACTACCGCGCCAGGGTCTCCGGCCTGATCGCCCTGCCGGGCCAGGAAGGCGGCCTGATGGACCTGGGTCCGGAGTGGATCAAATACACCAAGCGCCGCAACGACTACCTGCAGGAACGGGCCGAGGCCTACCGCGCCGAACAACCGGAGGGCCCGGGCTGGAACGACATCTGGGACGGCGAGGGCAGCAACCCCAACGCGCTGCTCACCATCTTCCGCCACCACGACAACTCCTCGGTGCGCAAAGGGCTGATCGGCGACTACCCGCTGACCAGCTGGGTGATGGACTATCCCCTGTTCGAGCGCACCTACTACAGCCTGGTGGCCAACTTCGACGTGTTCGGCTCGGTGTCGCACAAGGCCCAGACGCGGCTCTACTTCGACCTGATCCGCAACGGCGCGGAGCAGAACACCCTGCGTTTCCTGCCCGCCGACACCCGCAAACAGATGCTCAAGAACTGGTACCAGAAAACCGGGCAATTGAAGCTGCTGGTGAGCTACGAGGACGTGGACACCGAGGTGCCCACGGCGATCGACTACCACAGCGCCACCCCCATGAACGAATTCAACGCCGGCCTGCTCAGCCAGTTCGGCGCCCTCAACGCCCGCCCGGATCCGATCAACCGGTGCGGCGGCGACAACTGCAGCCGCGCCGACGCCACCGCCCTGGAACGGGATGTGGAGCAGGCGCTCAGCGCCATCGCCTCCCAGCCGGCGGCGCGCCTGCCGGTGGTCGACCATATGCCGGAAGCCAGCCTGCTGCTGGTGGACGGCGACGGCGAGCAGGTGGTGTACTCGCTGCTGCGCAACCGCGCCCACTCCAACGTGGCGTTCATGTTCGGCGAGTCGCTGCGCTACCAGCCGGGGAAGGACACCCTGACCGTCTACCCCGGTGTGCTGCTGAGCTACCCCAACTTCATCTTCCGGGTCGCACACGATGATCTGAGCGCGTTCGCCGGGGCCATGCAGGCGGTGGAGAGCGAGAAGGATTTCACCGCCCTGGTGGAACGGTTCGGGGTGCGGCGCACGCAGACCGACTTCTGGACCCACTTCCACGCGCCGCTGCGCTACATGGAAGCCCATGAGCCCACCCAGGCCGGCATTCTCGACCTGAACCGCTA
>CENV01015714.1_pt1 | contig 14972 bp, 16 predicted proteins | sample 530231 | NCBI WGS metagenome assembly CENV01 (sample SAMEA2619815, study PRJEB7988) | marine metagenome | biome: marine biome (ENVO:00000447); feature: surface water layer (ENVO:00002042); material: "saline water (ENVO:00002010), including plankton (ENVO:xxxxxxxx)" | depth 5 m | reverse complement strand
CAACATCGAACAGAACCAGATCATCAAGATCTTCTCCATCGCCGCCGTGGTGTTCCTGCCGCCGACCATGATCGCCAGCATCTACGGCATGAACTTCCGGGTAATGCCGGAGTTGCAGTGGGAGTTTGGCTATCCGATGGTGTTGGGTTTGATGGTGTTGTCGGGGATTGCGCCGTATTGGTATTTCAAGCGGAAGGGGTGGTTGTAGGGGCGAGTTGAAAGTTACAAGTTAAAAGTTAAAAGGGCGGCTTCGGATCACCAGCGTGCCCCTTTCAACTTTCAACTTGTAACTTTCAACTGCCCTTCAAACCGACCATTTACCCTGTTCGTGGCTGACCCGGCCTTCGTCGCGGAGCTTGATCAAATGCGCTTCCAGCGACAGGCAGGCCACGCCGTGGAGGAAATCCGGTACGTCGGCGTAGACCCGGGTGACCAGTTCCTGCACCGTCACCGGGTCGTCGTCCAGGGCGTTGAACACCTTCTTTTCCCGTTCGCGGCGGTGGGCCAGGGTTTTGTCCACGGTGGCCATGGGGTCGACGATCAGGTCGCCGTGGCCCGGGGCCATGGTGTCGATGCGGTAGTCGCGCAGCAGCGCCAGGGAACTCATGTAGGCGGCCATGGAGCCGGAGGGCGGGGCGATCACCACGGTGGAACCCTGGATCAGATGGTCGCCGGTGAACAGCAGGGCCTGCTCGGTCATCAGGTAACAAAGATGGTTGCCCACATGGCCGGGGGTGGCGATCACTTCCACCTCCACGCCGCCGCAATCCAGTACTTCGCCATGGCGTAACCGCCGTTGCGGTGCCCAGCTTTCGTCCTGCAGACCGTCGTCCGGTGTGTCCGGCCCGAGCAGGGTGGCGCCGGTGGCCCGGGCCAGGGTGGCCGCGCCCGGCGAATGGTCGCGGTGGGTATGGGTAACCAGGATCTGTTCGATGGGTTTACCCAGGGCGCCGGCGGCATCGACCAGGGCACGGGTGTGCTCCTGGTCCACCGGACCCGGGTCGATCACCGTGAGGGTCCGGTCACCGACCAGATAACTGTTGGTGCCGGGCCCGGTCATCATTCCCGGATTGCGGCCAAGCACCCGCCAGGCGTGGGGGCCGATGGGGGTGGCTTGGCCAGGAATGAGCGCTGCCATGATCTCTCCTACCCGCTGCTGTGCGTGGGAAGGCCGGCATTGTGAACCGTTCGATTTGCCTTGGCCAGCCCCTTGCACGGTGGGCGGCTAGTGGCCGTAGACTTCCACGCTCAGCACCCGCAGACGCCAGCGCTGGGCCTGGATATCGGGAGCGGGGCGGGGCACCGACAGATTGAGCGGGTAGCGGCCGCCGGGCGGAATATGCATGGAGACCGTTTGCGGCGCCTGGTAGAGCACTTCGCAGGTCTTCGCCGGCGGGCAATGCAGGGCCTCGGCCACCAGTTGCACCCGCGCCACCGGAAATTCACCCTGGTTGGCGATGTCGCCGGTGAGCCGGTAGGTGGTTTCGGTGCCGTGCACCGACTGCACGTTGGCGATCACGCTCTCCGGTGCCGCCGGCACGCGCCTTTCCTGTTCGGTGAACAGGGTGGCGAAGGCGAACAGGGTGCCGGACACCACCACCCCGGCCAGGGCCAGGTAAAAAGGCCGCCGGCCCGCTTGCCAGCTGCCCCAGAGCAGTATCACCACCGCCACGGACACGGTCACAATCAGCAGGAAACGCATGTTTTTCGGAACTCCCCGGTGGCGGCCCGGCACCACCATCATGGCAAGGCAATCGGGCCGATAGCTTTCTTCTCACTGCGCTCTTCTTATAATCACTGTCGCGTCATGTAAAGGAGAACACACATGCTGATCGTTGTTTCACCGGCGAAAACCCTGGATTACGAAACGCCGCTGCCCGCCGTGCGCGCCACCCAGCCGCGCCTGCTGGAGGACAGCGAAGTACTGGTGGAGCGGGCCCGGGCCCTGTCCCCCGCCGACATCGCCGGGCTGATGAAGGTCAGCGACAAGATCGCCCATCTCAACGCGGAACGGTTCGCCCAGTGGTCGCGGCCGTTCGACAAGAACAACGCCCGGCCGGCGCTGTTCGCGTTCAAGGGCGATGTCTATACCGGCCTGGATGTGTCCCGCTTCGACGGCGATGACCTGAAGGCGGCGCAGCAACGGCTGCGCATTCTCAGCGGCCTGTACGGACTGCTGCGGCCGCTGGATCTGATGCAGCCCTACCGCCTGGAAATGGGCACCCGGCTGGACAACGAGCGCGGCAAGGACCTGTACCAGTTCTGGGGCGAGACCATCACCGACCAGCTGGCCAGCGACATGAAAGCGGCGGACACCGAGGTGCTGATCAACCTGGCGTCCAACGAGTATTTCAAATCCGTGCACCCGAAACGGCTGCCGGGCCCGGTGATCGAGCCGGTGTTCCAGGATGAGAAGAATGGCAAGTACAAGGTGATCAGCTTCTACGCCAAGAAGGCGCGGGGGCTGATGGCGGCGTGGATACTGCAAAACCGGGTGGAAAAGCCTGCGGACCTGAAAAAATTCCGCGAGGCGGGTTATCGCTATGACAAGGAGGCGTCCACCGATACCCGGCCGGTGTTCCGGCGCCCGGAACAGTAGCGGCCAGCGCCGCCCGCCGGGCGGCGCCGAGGTTGCCGGTCAGGTCCAGTCGCTTTCGAAATCCTCCGGTTTGACCACCAGTACGTCGTTGCCGGTACGGGTCAGCAGGGATTCGGCGGTGGCGCCCAACAGCAGCCGTTCCACGGTGTTGCGGCGCACCGTGCCCACCACCAGCAGGTCACAGCCTTCTTCCTCGCAGTAATCCACCAGGGTGCGGGTGACCGGACCTTCCAGCAGGGTGGTGTTCTGGTCCGGCAGGTTCTCGCGCCGGGCGAACTCGGCCAGCGCCTTGGCGTGGTAGTCGCGGATGCTGTTGGCGCTGGCGGCGTACTCCGGCAGTGCTTCGCCGGCCACCAGCAGCAGGCTTTCGTCCGGGTGCTCCAGCACATGCACGGCTTCCAGTTCGCCGTGCAGCTGTTCGCTCCAGTAGCGCGCCTGATGGATTACCGCCGCGTCCAGGCCGCCGGGCTGTTCTTCCGGTTCCACCGCGGCGGTGATGCGCGGCGGGTCGCTCCAGGCCGGCGAGTGCACGCACAGCACCGCGCAGGGGGCATGGCGGATCAGCAGCCAGTCACGGGGGGTGAACAGGTGCCGTTTCAGGGTGCCTTCCTCACTGGTGTGCACCACGATCAGCGAAGGCTTGCACTCCAGCACCGTCTCGCGCAGGGCGGTTTCCGCGTCCCGATGGGCGCCCACCCGTTTTTCCACCTTGGTCTCGCCGACCAGATCGTCGATGCGTTTTTCCCAGGCCCGGGCGATCTGGCGCTCCGCGTTTTGCTGGCGCTGCTCGTCGAAACCCACCGCCCGGCGCATGGCCGAGGAGTCGCTGTTCACCGCCACCGTCAGCGGCAGGCCTGCGGCCCGGGCCAGCCGCATGGCTTTTTCCAGGGCCGGCTGGGGCGCTTTCAGATCACGGTCGAGAAAAACCAGAATACCGTTGTTGGCGTTCATACTGCGGGTCCTCGTTGAAGACGCGGATGTGCCCAAGGCACGCTCAATCCCGGCGGCGGGGTGGCCTCAGGCGTTTTCCACCGGATGCAGGCCAGTGCTGCCGCACAGTGCCGGACGATCCAGAATCTCCACCTCACGGCCGTCCACCCACAGCATTTTCTGCTGCTGGAAGCGGGTGAAAATGCGGCTCACGGTTTCCACCGCCAGACCCAGGTAGTTGGCGATGTCATAGCGCGACATGGGCAGGCGGAAACGCTTGTTGCTCAGGCCACGGCGCTGCTGGCGTGCCGCCAGGGACAGCAGCAGTGATGCCACCCGGTCATCGGCGCTTTTCTTGCTGAGCAGCATGTGCAGTTCCCGGTCGGCACGGATTTCCTTGCTCATCAGGCCGAAGAAATGGTGCTGCAGGGTGGGGATTTTCTGGGACAAATCTTCCAGGCGCTGGAACGGAATCTCACACACGGTGGAAGTTTCCAGGGCCTTGGCGTTGGACAGGTGGCGGGCGGTGCTGATGCCGTCCATGCCGAGGATTTCACCGGGCAGATAGAAGCCGGTGACCTGCTCCTCGCCCTCGTCGGACAACACATAGGTTTTAAGCGCGCCGGAGCGCACCGCGTACACCGAATTGAAGCCATCGGCGGCGCGGAAAAGATGCTCGCCACGCTTAAGCGGCCGGCCACGCTGGATAATCTGATCAAGCTGGTCGAGCTGGGCGGGTGCCACCGCCAGTGGGAGACAGATGGGGCTCAGGCTGCAATCGTTACAGGATACCGTCCTAGGCATGTGGACCCCTTCATCTTGGCTGCGTATCAAAGTAGCTGCGTAAGTCATTATAAAAGGCCTTATTGGCTGAACAAGGGCGGACGCCGCAAAAAAAGCGAAACGTCCTTAAATAATCCGGCTGAAACGCTCCCCCTGGGCGTTTGCGGTGAATCGGTCGAACGGCTGCACCAGAGCCCGCGCCACCAGACGCCCGGCGTCGGTGATCACCAGCTGGCTGCCTTCCATGGTGAGCAGACCCAGGCTTTCGAATTCACCCAGGGCTTCCAGGGCGTCGGCGAAATAATCGGTGAAGTCCACTTCCCAGCGCTCGCGGAAGGCGGCCAGGTCCAGCCGCAGGTCGCACAGCAGGCCCATGATCACCGAGCGGCGAAGTTCGTCGTCCCGGTTCAGACGGTAGCCGCGCTCCAGCGGCCAGTGGCCGGCCATCACCTCCTGCTGCCAGTCTTCCAGCCGTTTCGGCGCCTGGGTGTAGAGATTGCCCAGATCGCTGATCGAGCTGACGCCGAAGCCGATCAAATCGGCGTCGCCGTGCAGGGTGTAGCCCTGGAAGTTGCGGTGCAGGCGGCCTTCGCGGCGGGCCACCGCCATTTCATCGTCCGGCAGGGCGAAGTGGTCCATGCCGATCAGGTCGTAACCGGCCTGCTGCAACAATTCGCCGGCACGCAGCTGCATCGCCAGTTTCTCCGACGGGCTGGGCAGGGTGCGCTCGGCGATTTGTCGCTGAACCTTGAAACGCGCCGGCAGGTGCGCGTAGTTGTACAGGGAAATGCGCCCAGGACGCAGTTCGACCAGCTGTTCCAGGGAGCGCGCCAGGCTCGACTCGCTCTGCCAGGGCAGCCCGTAGATCATGTCCGCGTTAAGGGAATGGAAGCCGAAATCGGCGGCGTCCTCGAACACCCGGCGGATCATGTCCAGGGGTTGGACCCGGTTGACCGCCTGCTGCACGCGAGGGTCCAGGTCCTGCACGCCGAGACTGAGCCGGTTGAAACCCAGGCCCCTGATCAGGCCCAGGCGGGAGCGGTCCACGGTGCGTGGATCGATCTCCATGGCGTAATCGCCCCGGTCATCCTCCAGCAGACGGAAGTAGCGAGCCAGGTCATAGACCAGCTCGGTGATCTGCGCGTCATTGAGGAAGGTGGGGGTACCGCCACCCCAGTGCATCTGCACCACCGGCCGCTGCGGATCGACCAGCGCCGCCTTGGCGCGCAGTTCGGTCTTCAGATAGGACAGGTACTCCGCGGCCCGCTGGCGGTTGCCGGTGACAATGCGGTTGCAGGCACAGTAGTAGCACACCGTGGCGCAGAACGGGATGTGGCAGTAAATGGACAGATCACGGTGTTGCCGATTACCGGCCTCCACCGCGTCGGCCACCTGGGCGGGCCGTATCTCCTCGTGAAACTGTGTGGCCGGTGGATAGGAGGTATAGCGGGCCCCGGGCCCGCCGAAGCGGCGAATCAGATCCGGGTTCCAGAGGGTCATGGCAAAGCTCCAGGTCAGGTACAGGCGCCATCATGCCAGGGCCGCTCGCGGCCACCTTGATACAGGTCAACCGCGCCGCGCTCAGCAGAACGGCAGCGGCAGGGCGCCGTGGCCGCCCCACAGGCCCTGTACCAGGAACCACACCGCCAGACCCAGGCTGGCGGCGCCGGCCCAGCGCCGCCGGCGACCGCCATCCCCGGCCAGCCGGCCGCCGGCCACGCCGGCCAGTGCCACCGGCGCCACCGTGACCAGACCGAAGGTCAGCATCACCAGGGCGCCGGCGGCGGGGTGGCCGGTGGTGGCGGCCAGCAGCAGGGCGGAGTACACCAGGCCGCAGGGCAGCAGGCCCCAGAGCGCGCCCAGGGCCAGCGCCTTGTAGCTGCGGTCCACCGGCAGCAGCCGGTCGGACAGCGGCTTGAGCCGCCGCCACAGCCGCGCGCCGGGCCGTTCCAGCCGGCGCAGCAGGGCGCCGTGGCCAAGAAAATGCCAGGCCAGCAGGCCCATCAGCAGGGCCGAGAACAGCGCCGGCCAGGCCGGCCCGCCGCCGGGCAGGCGGCCCAGCAGGGCCCCGCCCAGAGCACCGGACAGGGCCCCCAGTATCATATAGGCGCTGACCCGGCCGGCGCCGAACAGGGCCTGCCAGTACCACAGCCGGCCGCCGGCCCGGCGTTGGGCGGGAATGGCGAAGGTCAGGGCGGCACCGATGCCGCCGCACATGCCGGCGCAGTGCAGCAGCCCGCCCAGGGCCAGCATCAGCGCCCCCATCACCAGGGGCAGCACGGTTTGCAGCGTCGGCAGGGCGTCAATCATGGTCCCGGTCCTCGAACACCACCCGCCAGGCTTCGTGGTCCAGGTCCTCGAACTGGCCCCGGCGGATGGCCCAGAACAGCGCCCACAGGGCCAGGCCCAGGAACAGCAGCGCCAGGGGAATCAGCAGAATGATGATGGCCATCGGGACAACCTCGCCGCGTTGAAGGTAACGATCAGGGAACTGGCCGACATGCCCAGAGCCGCCGCCCAGGGCGGTACCCAGCCGGCCATGGCCAGGGGCACCGCCAGCAGGTTGTAGCCCAGCGCCCAGGTCAGGTTCTGGTTGATGCGGTTGCGCGCCTTGCGGGCCAGCCGTGGCAGCCGGGTGAGCGGCGTCAGGTCGGCGCGCAGCAGGTAAAGGCCGGCGGCCCGGCGGGCCAGGCTGGTGGAATTGGCGGTGGCCACGGACACCGATGCTTCCAACAGCGCCGGCGCGTCGTTGATGCCGTCGCCGACCATCACCTGGGGGCCTTCGTCCCGTTGCAGCGCGCGCAGCCAGTCCACTTTCTGCTCCGGGGTGCAGCGCGCCCGGTACTGGTCCAGCCCCAGCTTGCCGGCCAGGGCCGCCACCGCCGCCTCGCCATCGCCGCTGGCCAGGCGCAGCTGCCAGCCGCGCTGGCGCCAGGCCTCCAGCAGCGGCGCCGCCTCCGGCCGGGTGCGGTCGCGCAGGAACAGCAACAGCCGGGGCACGCCGTCCTCGCGCAGCAGCAGCGCCGAGGTGCCGGCGGGGGCGGCGGCGTCGCCGGGCGCCGGGCCAATTTCCCACAGCCGCCCCTGCTGGCGGCCGCTGGCGCCGCCGGTGAGCACCCGCACTTCGCTCAGGTGGGCCGCCGGCAGATCGTCGAAGGCCCGCGCCAGCGGGTGCGGGTGGCCGTGCTCCAGGGCCGCCGCCACCGCCAGCAGGTCGCGGTGATGGTCCGGGTCCTGGTCGCCGTCCGGGGTGCGGCTGCCGGCCAGCTCGAAGCGGCCCTCGGTGAGGGTGCCGGTTTTGTCGAACAGGGCGCCTCGCACCCGGTCCAGGGCCAGCAATTGCGCCGGTGACGCCACCAGCACGCCGTCCTTGAGTGCCGCCCCCAGGGTGGCGGACACGGTCAGCGGTACCGCCAGGGCCAGGGCACAGGGGCAGGTCACCACCAGTACCGCCAGGGTATGTTCGAACGCCAGCGCCGGGCCGGAGGACCAGTGCAGCGCCAGGGTGATCGCCGCCAGGCCCAGCACCGCCAGGGTGAACAGGGGCGCCACCCGGCCCCAGTCGCGCACCAGCGGCAGCCGTTCGCTTTGCGCCCGCGACACCTGCTCGCCGATGCGTGCCACCAGGCTATCGGCCGCCGGCGCGGCGGCGTCCAGCAGCAGCGCGCCTTCCACCAGCCGGGCGCCGGCGTGCAGCAGGTCGCCGGCGCCGGCCGGGCGCGGCAGGGGTTCACCGGTGAGGGCGCTTTCCGCCACCTGGGCGGTGCCTTCCACCACCACGCCATCCACCGGAATCACCTCGCCCTGGCTCAGCGACAGACGGTCGCCGGCGCGCACCTGGCGGCTCGCCACCCAGGTTTCGCCGTCACCGTCCAGGCGCCGTACCACCAGCGGCAGGGCGTCCTCCAGGCGCCGCCAGGTGGCACGCACCCGGTGCCGCTGGCGCTGTTCCAGCCAGCGGCTGAGCAGCAGGAAAAACACGAACATGGCGGCGGAGTCGAAATACACATGGCCGCCACCCATGGCCATGTTCACCAGCGAGCCGGACCAGGCCAGGCCCAGGGCCAGGGCCACCGGCAGGTCCATGCCCGGATGGCCGGCGCGCAGGCCGCGCCAGGCGCCCTGGAAGAACGGCCAGCCGGCGTAGAACACCACCGGCGTGGCGACCAGGAAACTGGCGATGCGGAACACCCAGGCGTAGATCTCATCGTCGCCGTCCAGCACGCCCAGGTAGAGCGCGGCGGAATACATCATGGCCTGCATGGCGCCAAGGCCCGCCAGGGCCAGACGGCCGAGCAGGCGGCGGGCTTCGCGGCGCTGGTCGGCCTCGGCGACCGGGTCACCGGGCAGGGTCACGCCGTAGCCCAGCTTGAGCAGCCGTTCGGCCACCGCCCGGGGTACCTCGGGGCGGTGATAGGTCAGGGTCAGGGTCATGGCGGCCAGATTGGTGCGCACCGAGACCACCCCGGGGATGTCGCCGGCGGCTTTCTCGATCAGCCAGCAGCAGGCGGCGCAGGTCAGCCCGGACAGGGCCAGGGTCAGGCGTTCACCGGCCGGGTCCGGTTGGCGGTGGGCGGCCAGCAGCTCGGGAACGTCGAACAGGGCCAGGGCGCGGTCGCGCTCCTCCAGGTCCGGGGCGGCGGCGCCGTCGGCGCCACGCAGGCGGTAATAATCATCCAGGCCCAGATCGTGGATCAGGGCCATGGCGGCGGCGCAGCCGGGGCAGCAGGCGGGGCGTTCGCCGCCGTCGCCTGGAGCCAGAAACGGCGGGGTGGGTGCCACCTCGCCGCAATGCGCGCACAGTATCGTCACCGGGGCGGCCCCATGGCGCCCAATTGAGCGCCGTCCGGGCCCAGCCGCAGCCGGTGATAGAGGCGCCAGGCGCCGCCGGGCGGTGCCAGGGTGACGCTCCATTCGCCGGCCTCCGGCAGGGCGTCGTCGGCGGCATAGAGGCCGTCGCCGAGATGGCGCAGCAGCAGGTGGCGGTCACGGTCGGCGAACGCCGGGTGGCGCAGGCTCAGCTCCAACTGGTCCGGCCAGGGCACCGCGATCTGGCTGCTCAGCCGTACCCGGCCGTCCTGGTCCAGGGCGGCGCTCAGCCCCAGGCGGGCGGCCCGGTTCTCCGCTTCCAGGGAGCGGTTGATGGCCTTGCCGTCGCGGTACCAGTTGTCGTCCACGGTGCTGTCCGCGTAGGTGATGGCGATGGCCAGGGTCACCAGCCCGCCAATGATGGCCGAGGCGGGCAGGGCGATCACCAGCCACACCAGCGGGTGGCGGTACCAGGGCGCCTCAGGAGCGGGGGGCGATAAAGCGGGATTCATGGGCCATCTCCATATCGGGGGCCTCCGCGTCGGCGCCCTGAACGGCGCGCACACGGAAACGGATGTCGGCGGATTCCACCGCGCCGGCGTAGGGATCGGCGCTCACCGTCACCGGCAGGCTGCGGTGCTCGCCGGCACTCAGGGTGAAGCGGCGGGGAGCGTTCACCAGGGTCAGGCCGGCGGGGGCTTCCAGGCTCAGCTGGTAGCTGTGCGGGCTCTGGTCCTTGTTGAGGATCTCCAGCCGGTAGCTGTTCTCGATGGTGCCGCTGCCGGTGACCCGGTACAGCTGGTTGCGGTCGCGCAGCACATCCACCTGCAGCGGCACCCGGGTTACCAGGCTGCCGGCGAACAGGCCGATCAACACCAGGATCACCGCCCCATAGGCCAGCAGCCGTGGGCGCAGCAGATGGGTTTGGCGACCGTCAAGGGCGTTCTCGGTGGTGTAGCGGATCAGGCCCTTGGGCCGGCCGATCCGTTCCATCACCTGATCACAGGCGTCCACGCAGGCGGCGCAGGTGACGCACTCGTACTGCAGGCCGTCGCGGATATCGATGCCGGTGGGGCAGACCTGCACGCACAGGGCGCAGTCCACGCAGTCGCCGGCGGGCTCCTCGCTGTGCTTGCGGGCACCGCGCCGGCGCGGTTCGCCCCGGGCCTGGTCGTAGCTGACGATCAGGGTGTCGCGGTCGAACATAACGCTCTGAAAGCGCGCGTAGGGGCACATGTACAGGCACACCTGCTCGCGCATGAAACCGGCGTTGCCGTAGGTGGCGAAGGTAAAGAAGCCGATCCAGAACAGCCCCCAGCCGCCCACCTGACCGGTGAAGAAGTCAGGCACCAGCTCGCGGATCGGTGAGAAATAGCCGACGAAGGTGAGGCCGGTGGCCAGCGCCAGCACCAGCCAGGAGACATGCTTGCCGGTCCGGCGCGCCACCTTGCCGAGCCGCAGCGGTGCCTTGTCCAGCTTGATGCGCTGATGGCGGTCGCCTTCGAAGAACTGTTCGATGGCCATGAACCAGCGGGTCCAGGCGGTCTGCGGGCAGACATAGCCGCAGTACACCCGGCCGGCGAACACGGTGACGAAAAACAGGGCCAGGGCGGAGATGATCAGCGCCCAGGCCAGGAACAGGAAATCCTGGGGCCAGAAAGTAATGCCGAAAATGTTGAAACGGCGGTCCGGCAGGTTGAACAGAATCGCCTGCCGGCCGTTCCAGGTAAGCCAGGGGAGCACCAGGTAGAGCACCACCACCACCCGCACACTGGCGTCGCGCAGACGCTGGTAGTGCCCTTTCACATCCTTGATCTGGATGCGCTGCCGTTTGGCGTACAGCCCGTTGGCTTCGGGGTGGGATTGTTCCACCGGTATGCGGCGCCCTGCGTTCATGGGTTACTCCTGTTGGTCTTGCGACAGACCGTAGACGTAGGCGGCGAGTACGTGCAGCCGTTGCTTGGACAACACGCCCTCATGCTTGGGCATATGGCTGTTGCGGCCCTCACGGATGGTGGTTTCGATGTCCTCCAGCCGGGCGCCGTGCAGCCAGATGCCGTCGGTCAGGTTGGGCGCGCCCAGGGCCTGGTTGCCGGTGGCATCCTGGCCGTGGCAGGCGGCGCAGACGGCGAACTTGGGCTTGGCCCGCGCCACCGCGGCGGCCACTTGCGCATCCTTGGTCATGTCCGGACGGCTCAGGCTCTGCACGTACAGGGCCATGTCCCGCACCGCCTCGTCGGTGCCACCGATGGCGGCGGCCATGGGCGGCATCATGCCGTTGCGGCCCTGGGTGATGCTGGTGAGGATGGCATCGGCGCTGCCGCCGTACAGCCAGTCATGGTCGGCCAGGTTCGGGTAGCCCTTGGCGCCACGGGCGTCGGAGCCGTGGCAGATGGCGCAGTTGTTGGCGAACAGGCGGCCACCCACGTCGCGGGCTTCCGGGTACTGGTAGAGTTCTTCCACCGGCACCTTGGAGAACTGCTCGAACAGCGGTCCGGCTTTTTTCTCCACCAGTGCCACTTCCTCTTCCCACTGGGTCACGCTGCTCCAGTTGAGCAGGCCGCCGAACCGGCCCAGCCCCGGGTACAGCACCAGGTAGATCACCGAGAAGATCAGGGTGCCCACGAACAGGAACAGCCACCAGCGCGGCAGCGGCTGGTTACGCTCCTGGATACCGTCGAAGCTGTGGCCGGTGGTTTCGTTTTTCGCTTCCTCCGGCGACATCTTCAGGTTAACCAGCAGCAGGATGGCGCAACCCGCCAGGTTGAGCACCACGATGGCGATGATGTAAACGCTCCAGAACTGGCTCATCAGTGATCTCCCTCGCGGTGGTCAGGCTCGCCCCGGGAGGTCGGGCCGAGCGGGTCGGTATTCAGGGGAATCTCGCCCAGACGCTGGTAGTCCCGCTTGCGCGAGGGGCGGTAAACCCAGGCCACCAGGGCCAGGAAGGCGACAAAGAAAATCACCGTCAGTAAGGCGTGGTAGTTCATCAGCGTTCCTCCCGCCGGGCCTGGCCCAGGGACAGCAGATAGGCGACCACCGCGTCTTCTTCGGTGGCATCGGCCCATTCGCCATTAACTTTCTGCATCTGCTCGGCGATGTCCTCATCGGTGTAGGGCACGCCGAACTGGTTCTTGAACACCTTCAGGGTGCGTTCCATGTGCGACCAGTCCACGGTGTTTTCCGCCAGCCACGGGTAGGCGGGCATGTTGGACTCGGGCACCACCTGGCGCGGATCACGCAGGTGCTCGCGGTGCCACTGCTCGGTGATCGGCCGCAGACCGACCCGGTCCAGGTCCGGCCCGGTGCGCTTGGAGCCCCACAAGAAGGGGTGCTCCCAGACATCCTCGCCGGCCACGCTGTAGGGGCCGAAGCGCTCGGTCTCGGCGCGCAGCGGCCGCACCATCTGGGTGTGACACACGTGGCAGCCTTCGCGGATGTAAACGTCACGGCCGGCCATTTCCAGCGCCGTGTAGGGGCGCAGGGTAGCCATCGGCTCGGTGGTCGCCTTCTGCCAGAACAGCGGCACGATTTCCGCCAGACCGCCGAAGCTGACCGCCACCAGGGTGAGCACGATCATCAGGCTCACATTCTTTTCGATTACCGAATGATAGTTGGCCATGTTTACGCCTCCGCCCCGACCAGATTGAGTTCGCCTTCGTCGCTGCGCGTACCGCGAATGGTCTTCCAGACGTTCACCGCCATCAGGATCATGCCGGCCAGGAAGATCACCCCGCCGATCAAGCGCACGATGTAGAACGGTTGCCGCTCGGACAGCTCCTGCACGAAGTTGTAGGTGAGGGTGCCGTCGTCATTGACCGCCCGCCACATCAGGCCCTGCATGATGCCGGACACCCACATGGCGGCGATGTAGAGCACCGTGCCGATGGTGGAGAGCCAGAAATGGGTGTTGATCCAGCGCACCGAGTACATGCGCTGACGGTTGAACAGGCGCGGCACCATCACGTAGACGGAACCCATGGTGATCATCGCCACCCAGCCGAGGGCACCGGAGTGCACGTGGCCGATGGTCCAGTCGGTGTTGTGGCTGAGCGCGTTGACCGTCTTGATCGACATCAGCGGCCCCTCGAAGGTGCTCATGCCGTAGAACGACAGGGCCACGATCAGGAAGCGGATGATCGGGTCGGTGCGCAGTTTGTGCCAGGCGCCGGACAGGGTCATGATGCCGTTGATCATGCCGCCCCAGCTGGGCGCCAGCAGCACCAGCGAGAACACCATGCCCACCGACTGGGCCCAGTCGGGCAGGCTGGAATAGTGCAGATGGTGCGGGCCGGCCCACATGTACACGGCGATCAGCGCCCAGAAGTGCACGATGGACAGCCGGTAGGAATAGATCGGCCGCTGCGCCTGGATCGGCACGTAGTAGTACATCATCCCCAGGAAGCCGGCGGTCAGGAAGAAGCCCACCGCGTTATGGCCGTACCACCACTGCACCATGGCGTCGATGGCGCCGCTGTAGGCGGAGTAGGACTTGGTCAGCGAGATCGGCACCGCCGCGCTGTTGACGATGTGCAGCAGCGCCACGGCGATGATGAAGGCGCCGTAGAACCAGTTGGCCACATAGATGTGGCTGGTGCGGCGACGGCCGATGGTGACGAAGAACACCAGGGCGTAGGCCACCCATACCACCGCCAGCAGGATGTCGATGGGCCACTCCAGCTCGGCGTACTCCTTGGCGCTGGTGAAACCCAGCGGCAGGGTGATGGCGGCCAGCACGATCACCGCCTGGTATCCCCAGAACACAAAGGAGGCCACCCGCGGGAAGGCCAGGGTGGTTTCACAGGTACGTTGAACCACGTAAAGTGACGTGCCGATCAGCGCGCTACCGCCGAACGCGAAAATCACCGCGTTGGTATGTAGCGGCCGCAGCCGGCCGAAGGTCAACCAGGGGATTTCCAGGTTGAGCGCGGGCCAGGCCAGCTGGGCGGCGATCCACACGCCGACCAGCATACCCACCACCCCCCAGACCACGGTGGCAACCGTGAATTGCCGCACCACCTTGTATTCGTAGGCGGGCGTCGCAGCGGTGTCTTGCATGATGTTTCCCTTCTGATAAGCGGCCGGACGGGCCGGATCGAGGCGGGATGAACGTTACCAGCGGCGCCTGTCGGTACCGTTGACTTGGGTCAAGAGAGGCGTGGTGAAGGCGGGATTTCCGGCGTGAGCCGGGATGTTTATAATGCGTACCCTATAAATCATGCAGCGGAGCGGATGCCCCATGGCCAAAAGGAACAAACCCCACACGCCTTCCGAATACGGCTACGAATTTTCGGAACAGGTGGGGCATCTGCTGCGCCGGGCTTATCAGCGCCACACCTCGATCTTTCAGCGTCACGCCATCGACAAGCAGCTCACCGCGATACAGTTCGTCACCCTCTGTACCCTGGTGGAGCGGGGTTCCTGCTCGCTGACCGACATCGTGCAGGCCACCGCCATCGATCCGGCCACGGTGCGCGGCGTGATCAAGCGCCTCAAGGCCAGGGACTGGATCGCGCTTTCCACCTGCGAGCGGGATCAGCGCAAGGTCATGGTGACGATTACCAAGGAAGGGGAAGATCTGGTCGAGGACATGGTGCCGGCGGCCCAGCGCATCTCCGACCTGACCATGGAGCGCCTCAACCCGGCGGAGCGGGTGGCCCTGCTGCACCTGCTGGCCAAAATGAGCGGCGCCCCCGAGGACGAATAAACACCGCTCCGAAACCCGTAGGAGCGACTTCAGTCGCGATAGGGATGGCGCCGCAGGGGATCGCGGCTGAAGCCGCTCCTACAACCCCCCAGCACCACCCTGAACCGCCCCGTATTTCGCGGAGGCTGTTTGGTTTAAGTCAGG
>CENV01070971.1_pt1 | contig 15015 bp, 12 predicted proteins | sample 530231 | NCBI WGS metagenome assembly CENV01 (sample SAMEA2619815, study PRJEB7988) | marine metagenome | biome: marine biome (ENVO:00000447); feature: surface water layer (ENVO:00002042); material: "saline water (ENVO:00002010), including plankton (ENVO:xxxxxxxx)" | depth 5 m | reverse complement strand
ACCTGCCACATCCGCGAAAAGGCCGCCGAAAAGGTCTATTCCGAATTGGGCCGCATCCGCGATTTCCGCAATGAGCGTGAACCGGGCGCCAAGAAAATGCTGATCGGTGTCGCCGGTTGCGTCGCCCAGGCCGAGGGCGAAGAGATCATGGCGCGCGCCCCGGCCGTCGACCTGGTCTTTGGCCCCCAATCCTATCACCGGCTGCCCGAACTTTTGTCCAAGGCCCAGACGGGCCGGGTCATCGATACCGACTTCCCCGAGGAAGATAAATTCGCCCACCTTCCGGCGCCCAAAAAGGAAGTGACCATCTCACGCGGCCTCACGGCCTTTCTGACCGTTCAGGAAGGCTGCGATAAATTCTGCTCGTTCTGCGTCGTCCCCTATACGCGCGGCGCCGAGGTTTCGCGTCCCGTGGCGCAGGTCCTAACCGAAGCCCGCGGGCTGGCTGATGCCGGTGTGCGCGAAATCACCCTTCTGGGCCAGAACGTCAACGCCTATCACGGGCTTGATGCCAACGGCGCCAGCGTCAGCCTTGGCGCCCTGTGCCACATGCTGGCCGAAATCGAGGGCATCGAGCGTATCCGCTACACGACGTCCCATCCGCGCGACATGGATGACGAGTTGATCGCCGCCCACCGCGATCTGCCCGAACTGATGCCCTATCTGCACCTGCCGGTGCAGTCCGGGTCCGATTCGATCCTCAAATCCATGAACCGCCGCCACACGGCCGCTGAGTATTACGAGATCATCGACCGCATTCGCTCAGCCCGCCCAGACATGGCGCTCTCGGGCGATTTCATCGTCGGCTTTCCCGGCGAAACCGATGCCGATTTCGCAGCGACCGTCGAGATGGTCAAAAAGATCGGCTACGCCTCGGCCTTCTCGTTCAAATACTCCACCCGCCCCGGCACCCCCGGCGCCCAGATGGACAATCAGATCGAAGAGCACGTAAAGGCCGAGCGCCTCGAAATTCTTCAGGTCGAAATCACCCGTCAGTCCCAGGCCTTCAATGCAGCCTGTGTGGGCATGACCCTGCCGGTGCTCATTGAGAAGCCTGGCCGCAATCCCGGCCAGGTGGCGGGCCGCTCGCCCTATCTGCAGGCCGTCCACATCAGCGCCGGTCAGGACCTGATTGGCCAGATCCTGCAGGTCGAAATCATCGGTCAGGCAAAAAATTCGCTCGAAGGCAGAATTGTCACAGCGGATAGAATCGCTGTCTGATACGGTGACTACCAGTTAGAGAGTCGCAACGCTGCCTTGGAGCCTTCGCGTTTGACACGGAATTTACGGTCGCAACCCGACCAGTCCGCCGCCGCCCATCTCGAACTTGCCTTCGAAGACAATCGGCTCGTCTCCCAATTGTATGGCGAATTTGACCAGAACCTGGCGCTCATGGAGCAGCGTCTGGGGGTCCAGGCCAATTCGCGCGGCAATCACGTGATGCTGCGCGGTGGCGCCAACGCCGTCGATCAGGCGCGCCGCGCGCTGGAATCGCTCTACGACATGCTCGAAGAGGGCAAGGTGGTCGGCCCCGCCGATGTGGATGGTGTCATCCGCATGGTGCAGTCAGAAGACAGCCAGCTTTCGCTCCCCACGCTCGAAAAGCGCGGCAAGGTGCGCATGGCCCAGATCGCCACGCGCAAGGCCACGATCGTCGCGCGCAACCCGGCTCAGGATGGCTATATCCGCGCCATGGACCGCTTCGAGATGGTGTTCGGCGTCGGCCCTGCCGGTACCGGCAAGACCTATCTCGCCGTGGCACACGCAGCGACCCTGCTCGAACGCGGCGAAATCAATCGCATCATCCTCTCCCGCCCGGCGGTGGAAGCGGGCGAACGGCTCGGCTTCCTGCCCGGCGACATGAAGGAAAAGGTCGATCCCTATCTGCGGCCCCTTTACGATGCGCTTTACGACATGATGCAGCCCGAAGTGGTCGAACGCTGCATAGCGTCCGGTGCCATCGAAGTGGCCCCCCTCGCCTTCATGCGCGGTCGTACGCTCGCCAATTCTGCAGTCATTCTCGATGAGGCCCAGAACACCACATCGATGCAGATGAAGATGTTTTTGACCCGGCTTGGCGAAAATTCGAAAATGATAATCACCGGCGATCCCACCCAGGTCGATCTGCCGCGCGGGGAAAAATCGGGCCTCGTCGAAGCCCTCCATCTGCTCTCCGATGTCGAAGGCATCCACACAACGCGCTTTACCGACAAGGACGTGGTGCGCCACACCCTCGTCGCGCGCATCGTGCGGGCCTATGAGGGTGCCACGGGCAAAAATCCTTCCGCCGAAGGAAAGCTCGACGTTTGACGCAGAAATTGTCTGTCGACATCAATGTCGAGGCCGGGGATTGGCCGGAAACCCTCCAGTCCCTGGCCGAAAAAGTTCTGGGCGCCGCGCTGGAAAACTCGGGCTTTGAAATCGATGGCCCGTGCGAAATCTCGGTGCTGTTGAGCGATGATGCGGCCCAGCAGGCGCTCAATCGCGAATGGCGCGGCAAGGACAAGCCGACCAATGTCCTCTCGTTTCCCGCCCTCGACGCCGACGATGCCATCGAAGGTCTTTTAGGTGACATATCGCTCGCTTATGAAACCCTGATGCGCGAGGCTGATGAACTCGAAAAGCCTTTCGAGCACCATTTCGCCCATCTTCTGGTTCATGGAATGCTCCACGTTTTGGGCTATGATCACGAAACCGAAGACGAAGCTCTTGCCATGGAGGCAAGAGAAACCGATATTATGGGGCTGCTGGGATATCCAGACCCCTATGATGGTCAGGTTCTTTTGAACGACTGACCTTTTGCGCAACAAGATACGGAGTGCCGACGGTTGGGCCGAAAAGACAACGCCCACCGCACCCCAAATGACCGATAGCGATCAATCTAGCGCCGCGGCGCGCCGGCCGCATCGCCCTGAGGGCGACCAGACACAATCAACTTCGAGCGACAAGAAACCATCGCTATGGGCGCGGATTCGCGCCCGGCTGCCTGGTAGACCGGCGTCCTTGCGGACCGATCTCAAGGAAGCGCTCGAAGGCCCGTTCCTGCCCACCGACACAAGTTTTTCCGCGTCCGAACGCGCGATCTTGCAGAACGTCCTCAAGCTGGGCGAACTGCGCGTCGAGGACGTCATGGTGCCGCGCGCCGATATCGAGGCCGTCGAAGCGGGGGTCAATGTCGGTTATGTCATCGACAGGTTCCGCCAGGTCGGCCATTCGCGCATGCCGGTCTATGAGGAAAGCCTCGACAATGTCGTGGGCATGATTCACATCAAGGACGTGCTCGAAAAGGTCACCGAACCGGCCAAGTCTGCGGCCTCGACCGCGGGCAATGGCACAAACGGTCACAACGCGCAAAGCCCGGTCAAATTTTTGACCCCGGTGCTCAAGCAGCGTATCGGCCGGATCGATCTGGTCCGCAAAGTGCTGTTCGTGCCCCCTTCAATGCCGGTTACCGATCTTTTGGCCTCCATGCAGGCCACCCGCATGCATATGGCGGTGGTGATCGATGAGTATGGCGGCACCGATGGGCTGGTGACCATCGAGGATCTGCTCGAAGCGGTCGTCGGCGACATCGAGGACGAGCACGATGAAAGCGAAGCCTCAATGCTGCGCGCCATCGATGACGACAGCTTCATGGCCGATGCCCGGGTCGAGCTCACCGATCTGATCGAGGCCATAGGGTCCGATTTCGATCCCGGCGAATACGCCGAGGAAGTCGATACGCTTGGCGGGTTGATCTTTGCAATGCTCGGCCGCGTGCCGGTGCGCGGCGAGGTCGTCTCCCGGCTCAAGGGCTTTGAATTCGAAATCACCCGCGCCGATGCCCGCCGGGTCAAACAGGTCCGCATCACCCGCCGCCGCCGCAAGCAGCGGCTGCTGATCGCCGGACCCAAGAGCGAAGCGCCGGTCCAGACGGAAACCGGAAACCAGCAGGCAGCGGAATAGCTATTCCGCCGCTAGAGCGGCCTTGAGCCTTTCGATCATCGCTTCGCGCTCGGAATCCGATTGCGCGGCGCGCAGCGCGTCCGAAAGCGAGATCATCAGTTCGGCATAGCCATTGTGCCAGTCGTGCCCGATCTGGCTTGGCTCGATCCGTTCGGTGCCTGTCGCGACGATCCGGCTCGTGCCGCCCGCCTGCAGCGCCACCCGGTCGTCGAGCTGCGGAGCGATGATCTGGTCGCTGGCCAGCCCGAGCCCCAGTGCGGCCTTGCGCAACGCAGCCCTTTCGTCAGCCTCCCCATGGGTCAGAAACAGCACGCCATTGATGGGCAGCCGCCCCTTGATCCAGGCAAGCAGTTCGGAATGATCGGCATGGGCCGAATAATTGTCGATCGAACGGATCCGGGCGCGGACCGGAACCTGCGATCCATGAATGGTGACTTCTTTTGCCCCCGACTGGATCACCTGCCCCAGCGAGCCGCGCGCCTGATGGCCCACAAACAGGACGGTCGCGTTGTGGCGGATCAGATTATTGCGCAGATGGTGCTTGATCCGCCCCGCATCGGCCATGCCCGAGGCTGAAATGATGATGGCGCCGCCGGCAATCATGTTGATCGCCTTGGAGTCCTCGACGCTTTCGGTGATCGAAAAGCGCTGATCGTTGAACAATTGATCCGGCGAGAGTTCGAGATCGTCGAACTCATGGGCGTATTTGGCGAAAACCTGGGTCACGCGCCGTGCCAGCGGCGAATCGAGAAACACCCGCTGGGGATTGATGGTGCCGTCCTTGATGAGCGTCCCGATGTCGTGCAGCAGTTCCTGGCTGCGCTCCACGGCAAAGGCCGGGATCACCAGATTGCCGCCTCGTTCCATGGCGGCGTTGATTTCGTCGGCCAGCGCGGCCCGCCGTGTATCCAGCGTATAATCGGCCCGGTCCCGCCCCCCATAGGTCGATTCGCAGATCACATAGTCGAAGTCGGACGGCGCTTCGGGCTTGAGATAAAAGACTTTTTCATCGGGCCCCAGATCGCCCGAAAACAACAGCCGCACCGGCTTGCCGTTATCTTCCGCCTCGATTTCGATAGAGGCCGATCCCAGGATGTGCCCGGCGTTCCAGAACCGCGCCCGCACCCCGGGACCCGGCTCGACCCACTCGCCATAAGGGTGGTCAGCCCGGTGCTTCAGCGCTTCTTCGGCGTCGGCCAGCGAATAGAGGGGCGGCACGGGCGCATCGCCCCGGCGCTGGCGTTTCCGGTTTTCCCGGTCCGCTTCGCTTTCCTGAATGCTCGCCCCATCGGCCAGAAGATATTCGATCAGCCCGTTGGTCGCGGCCGTCGCGTGCAGCGGCCCGCGATAGCCCTTGGCGTAAAGCCGCGGCACAAGGCCCACATGGTCGATATGGGCGTGGGTCAAAAGCACGAAATCGAGCGCTTGAGGGTCGAAGGGAAACGGCTTTTCGTTAAGCTCGCGCTCGGTCTTTGTGCCCTGAAACAATCCGCAATCGACAAGGAAATTGCCCCTGTCGTGGACGATCCGGTAGCACGACCCCGTAACCGTGCCTGCCGCACCGTTAAAGCTGAGCTCGACGGTCATGGCAGTCTCCCGGAAGGTGTGTACCGATCAGCGCGGCGCGCGTTTGGCGAGGATGCGTTGCAGCGTGCGCCGGTGCATGTTGAGCCGGCGCGCGGTTTCGGAAACGTTGCGATCGCACAACTCGTAAACCCGCTGGATATGCTCCCAGCGCACCCGGTCCGCCGACATGGGATTTTCGGGCGCCTCGGGCTTGATATCGTCCTCGCCGGCCAAAAGCGCCTTGACGATATCGTCGGCGTCCGCCGGCTTGGCGAGATAATCGACGGCACCCAGTTTGACCGCCGTAACGGCGGTGGCGATGTTGCCGTACCCGGTCAGAACCACGGCCCGCGCGCCGGGGCGGTTTTCGTGCAGCGCCTGGACCACGGCCAGCCCGTTTCCGTCTTCGAGCCGCAGATCGACAACGGCAAAAGCCGGCGTGTTCGATTTGACTGCGGCCAGCCCGCCCGCAACGCTGTCGGCGATCGAAACGATAAAGCCGCGCCTGTCCATTGCCCTTTCGAGCCGGGTCAGGAACGGCTTGTCGTCATCGACCAGCAGCAGGGTTCGCTCGGTCTCGGGAAGCTCGGAAATGTCTGTCATTGGCCTTATTCCTCTCGCATTTCGGTTATGGCCAATTGCGGCGAAAACGTCAAAACTTTAAGCGCCTTACTGCTCCGGTGCGGCATTTCGGACCAGCCAGTCGCGCGGCCAGCTGATTTCCACACAGGCATGCCCGTTTGGCCGGGCGTTGAAAAATTTGAGCGTCGCCCCGGTACGCTCGAGCAGCGTCTTGGCAATGAACACGCCCAGACCCAGTCCGCCCCCGCCATCGGGATGGCGCGGATCGAAACGGTCCTTGGTCCTTGTTGTCAGATAGGGTTCCCCGAGCCGGCTTAAAAGGTCTGGCGGGAAGCCCGGTCCGTCATCCATAATGGCGATCATCACCCGCTTCCCGTCCCAGACGGCGCGGATCGTCACCTCCGCCTTGGCAAACTGCACGGCGTTTTCAATAAGATTGCCCAGCCCGTAAAGCAGCGCCACATTGCGCGCGATCACCGGTTCGTCCTGCTCGGCCCGGCTTTGCGCCAGGGAGATCGACTTGCCGCCGACCAGCGCCGGGCCTTCATGGGCCTTTGCCAGTTCAGCAACGATATCGGACAGCGTGGCGCTGTCGAAAAGGTCGGATCCCGATGGCCGCAGGTTGCGCAATTTGCCCAGAATCGCCCGGCAGCGCGCCACCTGGTCCATGATCAGGTCGAGATCCTCGGCCAGCTCGCCCTCTCCATGATCGCGTCGGATTTCCTTGGCCGCCAGGGCGATGGTGGCCAGCGGCGTTCCCAACTCGTGCGCGGCCGCGGCCGCCAGCCCATCGAGCGCCGAAAGCTGCTGCTGGCGCGACAGGGCCAATTCGGTAATGGTCAGCGCATCGACAAGCTGGCGCGCCTCATGGGCCACTTTGTTGGTGTATCCGGCAACAAATCCAACGGCGCACAAAATCGCCATCCATACCCCGGTCAGATAGATGCGCGGCGGCTCAAAGCTGACACCCTCGATCCAGGGCAGCGGCATGTGAAAGAGCGCGAGTGCGCTGGCAATCGCGATGACCAGCGTGCTCACCCAGATCGTTTCGCGCCAGGCCAGCGTCGAGGCGGAAACCGAAACCGGCGCAAGAAGCAGGATCGCGAAGGGGTTGCCCAGCCCCCCGGTCAGAAACAGCAATCCCCCCAGTTGCAGACTGTCAAAGGCAAGCTGGAGAAATGCCAGCCGCGTCGATGGACGATGCCCCGGCCCGTAGCGGATCAAAAGCCCCGCATTGACCAGCACCGAAAGCCCGATCAGCAACAGGCACGCCCCCAGCGGAACGTCGTATCCCAGCCCGTAGCGCACGAAGACCACGGTGATGAGCTGGCCCGAAATGGCCAGCCAACGCAAAAGAACGAGCGTTTCGAGCCGCATGGGATTGGCGCTGCGCGCCGGAATCGGGGCGCTGGAATTGGTGATTTCGCTCATCTTTTCTCTTTTCCGGCGGGGTCCAAAGCGTTTCCAGGATAAGCCGAAACCGGCTATTCGGCAGCTCTATGGGCACTCTATAGCAGATTTCAAGAGCGATAAATTTCTCCTCCAACCCTTGATGCGGGCGCCAGCGACCCCAAATTTTGGAGTGTTCGAGACTGGAGAGATCGCAAACATGAACAGTGCAATTATCAAACCCGCATGGTCCCCGATTACCATCGCTTTGATGGTTCTGGGCTTTATCATCTTCTGGCCGCTTGGCATGGCCGTCCTCGCCTACATTCTGTGGGGCGAATATATGGGCGGCAGCCGCGAAAAGGCCGAAAGCTGGATCGCCAGCCAGAAGGGAAGCTTCAAATCCCGCCGCTGCGGCCCGCGCCACTATCGCGCTTCGGCCACCGGCAACGCCGCCTTTGACGAATATCGCGACGAGCAGCTCAAGCGCCTCAATGAGGAACGCCGCAAGCTCGAAGAAGATCGCGAAGCGTTCGAAGAGCACCTCGCCAACCTGCACAAGGCGCGCGACCGCGAAGAGTTCGATCGCTTCATGCGAGACCGCAACGCTCCGCGTCCTGACGAAAACCGCAACGACGACAGCGGCGAACGCCAGGGGTATTAATTCCGACTTTTCACCGGCCCACGGGCCGGTGGAGCCTCCTCCAAAGTTCCCTTCGGCCGGTGGACTGTTCCCCCCTCCCTTGAGTCCCCGGCCGCGCCTTGGGCCGCCTCCGCCCAAGGCACCCATCAAAGCGCTTCCACGAAAGCGCGACAATAAAGAGAAGCAGCACGTTCCTTTCCGGCGTGCTGTTTCTTTTTTTGTTTTGTCTGGCCGGTTGGCCTGCATAATGGGCCCAGCGATTCCCTTCCTCCCGCAAGAGATCCCGCATGGGGCTGCCCCGCCTTTTTGCCCGCACGCCGATTCCTGAAACGACCGAGGTGGTCACCACGTCCGGCCCGGTAACGGTCGGCGTACGGGTCAATGCGCGGGCGCGGTCCTACCGCCTGAGCATTTCGGCACGGGGCGAGCCGGTGCTGACCGTGCCGCGTGCAGGGCGCTGGCCCGAGGCGCAGGCCTTTCTCGAGCGTAACAGCGGCTGGCTCTCCGCCCGCCTCAACCGCATCCAAAGCCCCTATGCCCTCGCCCCGGGCGCCATCCTCCCGCTGCGTGGCATCTCCCACCGGCTGGTCAGCCTCGACCGGCTGCGCGGCCTCGTGAGCATCGTCGATGACGTGGACGAGCCCGAACTGCACGTGCCGGGCGGGCCCGATCACATGCGCCGCCGTCTCATCGACTGGCTCAAATCCGAGGCGCGCGCCGATCTCGAGATCGCCTGCGCCCGCCACGCCGGCAATCTGGACGTGAAAATTGCCGGCATCACCTTGCGCGATCAATCGACCCGCTGGGGCTCGTGCTCCTCGTCCGGCAGTCTCAATTTCAACTGGCGCCTGGTCCTCGCTCCGCCCGACGTCCTCGATTACGTCGCCGCGCACGAAGTGGCCCACATTCTCGAAATGAACCATAGGCCGGTCTTCTGGCGCACCGTCGCCAGAACCTGCCCCGATTACGAGCGGCCCAAGGCCTGGCTCAAGGCCAATGGCGCGGCCCTGATGGCGCTCTAGCCCGGCGTCAGGTCTCGCCCTTCGCCCGGCCACGCAAAAAAAGCCCGGGTCGATGCCCGGGCTTTTCACATTGCCATTGCCGCCAGCGTTACCCGCCGAACAGTCCGTTGAGCAGGCCACCGATTCCGTCATTGGCCGGAACCGCGACGGGCTGTTGCTGTTGCGGCTGGATCTGTTGCTGGGGCACCGGTGCGGGCTGCTGGCCCGGCTGGCCCTGGATCTGGTCGATCGTCACGGGCGTGCCGGTTGCCGGCATCGTGTCCTGCATCGGCACCGCAACACGGTCCTGCAGCTTGACGTAATGTCCGGGCAGCGCAGCGGTCTGCAGACCCTCGTGGGCCATGGTCATGATATCGCGCCAGATCTGGGCCGGCACCTGGCCGCCAAACACCCGCGTGGGCGTGTCGTCGTCATTGCCCAGCCACACGCCGCCCACAAGGCTGGCCGTGTAGCCGACAAACAGCGCGTCGCGGTTGCGCTGCGAGGTGCCGGTCTTGCCCGCCATCGGCCAGTTGCCCAGCTGGGCGCGCGTGCCCGTACCGGCCTGAACGCCAGTCTGGAGCATGTCGTTCATCATGCCCACCTGCTCGTCGGTCAGGATACGGCCCGGGCCGGACGGCGATTCTTCGTAAAGCACTTCGCCGTCGGTCGTGGTGATCCGGGTGATGACGTTGGGCACCACCCCATAGCCGCCATTGGCGAACGGGGCGTAAGCACTGGTCAACTCGAGCAGCGAGACTTCCTGGGCGCCCAGCGCGATTGAGGGCACCGCCTGGAAATTGGACGAAAAGCCCATGCGATAGGCCGTCTCGACAACGTTTTCCGGCCCGATATCGATGGCGAGGCGCGCCGACACCGTGTTGATGGAAAAGGCCAGCGCGTCGCGCAACAGCACGGGCCCCACATAGCGGCCATTGGAGTTTTCCGGCGACCAGCCATTGTAGGTCAGAGGCTCGTCCACCATCAGTGTGTCGGGGGTGTATCCCTGCTGCAGCGCTGCGAGATAGACAAAGGGCTTGAACGCCGATCCGGGCTGGCGCCGCGCCGTCACTGCACGGTTATAGGACGACTGGCTGTAATCGACCCCGCCGACCAGCGCCCGCACCCGGCCCTCGGTATCCATTGCGACAAACGCCGCCTGTGAAAAGTTCAGATCGGATCCCTGATCGGCCACGGCTTCCTTGATGACGAACTCGGCCTGTTTTTGCAGGTCCCAGTCGAGCGTTGTGGAAACCACAACGTCCTCGTTCACTTCGCCCAGATAGGCGTTCATGAGCGTTTCCACCCAGTCGGCGACGTAATACTCGGTGCCGGCCACCCGCTCGGTGGTGATGTTGGCATCCATGTTCTGGGCTGCCGCCTCGGCTTGCTCGGTGGTGATGTAGCCCTCGCGCACCATGTTGGCCAAAGCCAGCCGCTGACGCTCGGCGGCACGCTCGGGATGGGTGCGCGGATTGTAATAGCTCGGTGCGGGCAGGATGCCCGCCAGCATGGCGGACTGGCCCAGCGAGAGATTGCGCGCCGAAATGCCGAAATAGGTCTGGGCCGCGGCCTCGATGCCGGTCGAGCCCGACCCGAAATGCACGCGGTTGAGATAGAGCTCCAAAATTTCGTCTTTGGTGTAGTTCTGCTCCAGCCACACCGCCAGCAGCGCTTCCTGCACCTTGCGGCCGAGCGTCTGGTCGGGGGTCAGAAACAGGTTCTTGGCCACCTGCTGGGTGATGGTGGACGCCCCGCGCGTAATGCCGCCCGCGCGGATCATTTCCAGCCCCACCGAGGCCAGGCCGATCGGATCGACACCGAAATGGCTGTAAAAGCGCCTGTCTTCGCTCGCCACGACAGCCTGGCCCACATAGGGCGGCAATTCGTGAATGCCGATGGCTTCGCCGCCGGTCTGCCCGCGATTGGTCAGAAGCTGCCCGTTCGAGGCCAGAACCCGGATATTGGGTGGGCGCTGCGGAACTTCCCAGGTCGAGGACGATCCCAGATCCTGTCCGTAATAGACAATGATACCGGCCACCGCGACACCGCCCAAAAGCAGCATCGTAAAGCAGAAATAGGCTACCCCGACGATGAAGCGCATCCCGCTGGAGCGCTTTTTCTTCACCTTGCGGTTCTGCGGCCGGCGCGGCTTGCCGCCCTTTGGCGCATTGGAGGCTGATCCGGACTGCGCGCGCTGGCCCTTGGCCTTGCGCTGCTGGCCGCCATCGACGCGATCATCGGGAGAGAGACGAAGATCCATCAAAAGATCACTTTCGAGCCGTCATGGGGAAAAATCGACACGCCACACGCTGGCGCAAACGCGATGCCTAACGCTATCGCGGCCAATTGTGGCGCGTTTATGTGAATTTTTCCACTCTTACCCCCGGGTGTGGCCGCGGGGCAACGGTTTTCGCACAGATGTAGGGGCGCGGCTGCGATTTCTGAAATGGGGTGGAAAGCACAGCGGCGGCTTTTTGAACAGATACCGGAGAAAGCAGACATTCCTCCAATTGGCGACTTGGGGCCGGAGCCAACTGGCCGTTTCAAGGCTTGGAATTTCGGAAGCAAACCTTAACGCACCCTTCGGGCGTCGGCAGGGGTTGATCCGTTACGGGTTGCACGCTTTGCGGTTTGCCCTTTGTCGTTAAAAAGCAGGCACGCCGTGCGCTCACGCTCCGTCCCGCATGAGCCGGTTTCTCAGATCGGCGAGAAAGCCCTCGCTGTCGTTGTCCCAGCTTTCGAGAACGCCGTCCGGGGGAGTGCCGCGCTCATGCTGCGTTCCCCATTTGCTCAGTTCCACCAGCACCGGCGCAAGATCGATCCCCTTTGGCGTGAGGCCGTACAGCCACTTGCGCCCATCATCAGGGTCCTGCCGCCTGGTGATGATGCCCGCCTCGGTCAGCTTTAAGAGCCTGTCCGTTAGGACGTTGGTCGCTATGCCTTCGCCCGCCTTCTGGAACTGATTGAAACTCCGGTATCCGGCGAACATCAGATCGCGAACGACGAGCAGCGACCAGCGGTCCCCCAAGACAAGCAGGGAGGCGTGGATCGGACAAGTGCTGGGCGGTTCGTCCAGAGCAGTTGGGGTCATGGCAAACATCTTACCCCATATCGCTTGCTAAATGCAAGTGATCTTGTTACTTGTTATTTGCAAGTGAGATTTAACAACTATGGGAGGTGGGAATATGATCAGGACACTTATCGTTGGAGCGACCGGTTTGGTCGGACAGGAGATGGTCAAGGCAGCCCGAAAACATGGTCATGAGGTCCATGCCCTGGTCAGGCCCGAAACGCGGGCGGATCAGGACAAGATGCGCGTCCTTGCGGCTGCCGGTGCGACTGTCCATGAAGGGGAACTGTCCGACCTCGACAGCCTTGTCACTGCCTGTCGTCAGGTCGACAATGTCGTCTCAGCCATCAATTGGCTTTCGGGCGACGAACGGGTTCTTGTGGAAGCCGCCAGGATCGCCGGCGTGAAACGCTTCATCCCATCTGCCTACGGTGCGGACTTTACCATGACGACACCCGGCTCTACCATCGTTCTGGACACTTGGACGGAGGTTCGGAAGGCCATCGAGGCGGCCGGCCTTGCGCACACCTACGTGCACACCAACGGCTTTTTCAGCTTCTGGGTCTCGACTTTGGGCGACATGACCCGCCTCGGCGGCTCAAAGCCGCCGACCGAGGTCAATCTCTATAGAGACGGCGCTATCAAAGGCGCCTTCGTCAGCGAGGCCGATATCGCGGCGGTGACGCTGCGTGCGCTTGACGACCCGCAGGCGCAGAACCGGAGAATGCGGATCACGCAAAATACGATGACCCAGAAGGAAATCATCGATCTGTGGATTCGCATGAGCGGCGAGCGCGTCGCGATGGTTCCTATGACCGCCGACGACCTGGACGCCATGATCGACAGTCCCGATGTCGTCGCCCACGCTCCGCTGCAGAACGCCTTTCAGCTCATGCGCGTCATGTGGGTGCGCGGCGAAGCGCTTAAGGTCCATCCCGAAGTCGCGGAAGCGCGGGACATCTACCCCGACCTCCGGTTTCAAACGGTGGAAGACCATTTCCAGGGCCTCCTCGCTGTTTCAGCCAATCAGATGAAAGGACAGGCCAATGCCTAAGATCATCGCAACCATGTGGGTTACCCTGGACGGCTTCGTAGCCGGGCTGGACGACGGGATGGACTGGGTGCGCCTGGACGAGCAGATGATGGCCTACGAGCAGGCGCTCGTCGAGGCGGCCGATATCCTGATGCTAGGCCGCGTCACCTTTGGTGATTTTGCCGGACATTGGCCGCATCTGGCGAACGAGCCAGAACCGGAGTTCGGCGATCCGTCGAGCCTCGACGCCATGCACCGCGCCTACGCGCGACGGATCGACTCCATGCGGAAGATCGTGGTATCGGCTTCGGGCAACGTCGTCGAATGGCGCAACAGCGAGACGCTGTTGACGATCGGCAAGATCGACATCGATCGACTGAATCGCGAGGCCAAGGGCGATATCGTCATCTATGGCAGCGTCAGCGTCATCAATGCGCTGTCCGCTCTCGATCTCATCGACGAATATCACCTGCTGGTGCATCCGATCGCGCTGGGAAACGGCAGGCCCCTGTTCGATAGCCTCGTGAAACTGGAATTGGAATCGGCTGAGCCGTTCAAATCTGGAATCGTTCTAGCCAAATACAGGCAAGCGAAAGGACCGCTCCTCCAGCCTTGACCCTGCCATCCGGCCAGAGAAGTGGGATTCCAGAGAAATGAGAACGGTGTTCTGGCGAGTTGCCCGGAATGGCGACTCCTGGCGCAACCGCGACCGCCAGATTCTTTGCAGGCGATGCCTGCTCTCAAGAAGCTGTATATTCGAACGCGACGCCCAATATGGAGCGCTTTGATGTCGCCACCTCAAGTCAATAATGAGCGCTTCTGGATTTGGCGCGTTAGGTCCGCGAACGGCAGATGTGGGGTCGCAAGCCGCCGTGCAGCTCGCGACTCCTGTCTTCGTCAAATATCCAGATTCGAAACCGCCAGCGCATTGTCCTGGATGAAATCGCGCCGCGGCTCGACCAGATCGCCCATAAGCTGGGAAAAGATCGAATCCGCGTCGTCGCTTTCCTTGATCTGGACCTGCAGCAGCGTGCGCGCGTTCTTGTCCATTGTGGTTTCCCAAAGCTGGGAGGCGTTCATTTCGCCCAGCCCTTTGTAGCGCTGCATCGAAACGCCCTTGCCGCCGGCCGCCATCACGATGGAAAACAGCGAACGTGGCCCGTAAACCGATTGGGTGGTTTCCTTGCGCGTCAGCGTCGGCACGCCGCCATAGATGTCGTCCAGCCGCCCGGACAGGTTGCGCAGCTTGCGCGCATCGGCAGAGCCCAAAAGCGCCGCGTCGAGCGTATGGCTCTCGGTCACGCCGCGCACCATGCGCGAAAAGACGTAGCCGCCTTCGCCGTCCAGTTTGCCTTCCCAGGTGCGCTCGGTTTCATCCGACATGCGGTTGAGCCGGTTGGCCACCCGTTCGGCCAGGGTCTGCGCGGCTTCGGGGTCTTCCATGGCCGCCGGATCGAGCGCGCCGACAACGGCGGCCTGTTCGATCATCTGCCGGTTGTAGCGGGCGTTCTGGTTATCGATAAGATGGTTGAGATCACGCGCCTGCTCGACGATCGAAAGCAGGTCGTTGCCCGTATGGGCCGATCCCGACCGCGTCGTCAGTATGGCTTCCTCGGTGCCGCCGGCCAGCAAATAATCCTCGCGGGCCCGCTCGTCCTTGAGATACTGCTCGGAGCGTCCGCGCGTCACCTTATAGAGCGGCGGCTGGGCGATATAGAGATAGCCGCGCTCGATCAGCTCGGGCATCTGCCGGTAAAAGAACGTCAAAAGCAGCGTACGGATA
>CENV01081022.1_pt1 | contig 15025 bp, 8 predicted proteins | sample 530231 | NCBI WGS metagenome assembly CENV01 (sample SAMEA2619815, study PRJEB7988) | marine metagenome | biome: marine biome (ENVO:00000447); feature: surface water layer (ENVO:00002042); material: "saline water (ENVO:00002010), including plankton (ENVO:xxxxxxxx)" | depth 5 m | reverse complement strand
CACGGCGCATGGCGGTGAACTACTAGCCTGCCTAAAGATCATACTCAAGTACCAGAATAAGAACCTGGCAACGCTGGCGGTCAACGCCATTGACTCCCCTCGAGGCGAGGGCCATACCGCCATTGACTGGATCGGTACGCAGTGGTCGAGCGTACTTTACCCAGACCCCACGCCGAATAAGATCAATCGCATTATGGACGCCAAAGTCTTCGAGATTGCGGTATTGACTGAAACGGCGAAACGATTCCAGTCTGGTGACCTATTTGTCGATAATAGTACGAAGTACGACGACTATCGCAAGCACCTCATTTCCTGGGATCACTACAACAATACTGTCGCGGCATTCACGCGACAGATTGGTCTATCGAAATCGCCCAGCGTATTCACTAAACGCCTGAAGGCACAATTTGCCAAAACTGCACGGTTATCGGACAAGCGATTCCCAAAGGATGCGTATGTGGAATTCGCTACAGACCATATCCATGTACGCCGGCGCAAAGCGCCGCCGACACCAGAAGTGATGAAACGGTTTGATGCCGCCATCCGCGACGCCATGCCGCCCATCAACATTCTGGATTTGCTGGTAGAGACCTCACAGTGGGTAGATCTTCACAAGTCTTTCAAACCTGTTTCCGGGCATCAAACGAAAATCGACGATTACCTGAAGCGATTAGTCGTGACTCTGTTCTGCTACGGGTGCAATTTGGGTCCAGTACAAACAGCTCGATCCGTCAAAGGCTTTTCTCGCAAGCAAATTGCCTACTTAAACATCGCTCACACTCGGGAGAAGGACCTTATCGAGGCGACTCGCCAGGTGGTTAATGCCTATAACAAATTCGAGCTGCCCAGCTACTGGGGCACCGGAACCTCGGCCTCCGTTGACGGCACTCGATTCGACATGTACGAGCAGAATCTTCTGAGCGAGTATCATGTCCGCTATGCCTCTTATGGCGGCGTTGGCTATTACCTGGTCAGCGACACCTATATCGCCCTGTTCAGCCGGTTCATTCCGTGTGGTGTTCGCGAGGCGATGTACTTGATTGACGCGCTCATGCAGAACGAGTCCGAACTTTCTCCCGATACCATACATGGCGACACGCACTCCCAAAGCACCATCATTTTCGGGCTTTGCCATTTATTGGGCATAAAACTCATGCCGCGGATTAAAGACATTAACAAACTGATCTTTTTCAAACCGGATGGCCGCGCAAGGTACAACCATATCGACCAGCTATTTTCTGAGCCCATCAACTATCAGCTGATTAAAACCAACTACGCAGACATGCTCCGCGTCGCGATGTCCATCAAGGAGGGCAAGGTTACTGCCTCCACCATCGTCCGGCGACTGGGTGAGCGTGGAATCAGAAATTCGCTCTACTACGCTTTCAGGGAGCTTGGTCGCGTAATCCGTACCCAGTATTTGCTAGAGTACATTACCGATATCAAGATGCGCGAGACGATACAGGCAGCCACGTGCAAGAGTGAATCCTTCAATGACTTCGTCAAATGGGTGTTCTTTTTCAACAATGGCGATATCCAGGAGAATCTCCGGCACGAGCAAAACAAAATGGTCAACTACAATCACCTGGTGGCGAATCTGGTGATTCTGCACAATGTGAACGCCATGACCAAAGTCATCCGGCAGCTCAGAAGAGAAGGCTTCGAGATTACCGATGACATGCTCGCGGGCATTGCGCCCTACCGCCGTGAGCACATCGATTTACTGGGTAAATATCCTTTGCGAGTCAACAAACGACGATCTCGTCAGTCCCTCAAATTGCACTAAACCCAGGCTATAACCAGGTCACAAACGGCCCCGTTGGGGCCAAGTGGCCGCTTTTACATGAATCTTGATCGGCCCCCAACCTGGTGATTCTGCACAACGTCAACAGCATGACGAAGGTCATCAAAGGGCTGCGCAAGGAGGGCATGGAAATTACTGAAGAGATGCTCGGTGGAACTGCCCCCTACCGGAGGGAACACATCGATCTACTGGGAGAATACCGCCTGAAGATCAAGAAAAGACGCTCCCGGCAGGCGCTTCAACTGTCCCAAACTGAGGGGCGGCCGCAGAAAGCGGCTGATTTTACATGGATCGTGGCCGACCCCCTAATCCGTGACTTATCACTGGGCTGCCAACGCGTAAAGTGCCCCCGACTAACACCTCAGCGTATTGAGTGTGGGTTGATACGTCTCGACGGTATCACTATAGGAGTTCCGCACACTAATGTGTGATCTCTAACAGCCTTATTACACGGCTGCATTATACCCGCCTTTGATGCCCTGGGCCTAGTCAGGTTTTGCTCACGGTGAGGCTTTCTACACTAATGTTGGCGAGACCTCGGGCAGTAAAAAGCCTCACCCGGATCCATCAACTTCACAGGACAGATCCCGGCAAGGAAACGCAACGAGCCTCTGCACCGCAGATCAAGACTCGTCCCACCCACAACACCATAGAATCTGGCATTTCACAGCTTACAGCCTGACCACTTGCTGTCACAGTTATGCTCACTGATCTTGCTCTTTTTCTATCATCGCGTGCCTTGTAGAGTTGTTACTGCAATTAGTGCAAAACGAAGAGGGTTTCACAGTATCCTCTATCCATAAACGGTGAGTGCAAATGGCTTTAAATTTGGTAGAGAGCATGCCCAACGTATCGTTATCTTGCCCTCTAAAGCTTGCTGGCTTTTTCCACAATCTCATACAGTGCCGCCATGCCGGGTTTGGCGCGGTACTGAGCCAGCTTTTCCTCATCCAATTCGAAGCCTAAGCCCGGGCGCTCCGGTAGTAACAGATCACCGTCTTCCCACACGAAGGGCTCCTTTAAGATCTCATCAAAGAACAGGCCGGACTTGTAAATGCTCTCTTGAATCAAAAAATTAGGAATGCAGACATCGAGTTGCAGGGCAGCGGCGGTGATCAGCGGCCCGCCCCAGACATGCGGTGCCATTTGCACATAGTAGGCCTCGGCCAGAGAGGCGATTTGCTTAGCGCCGGTTATGCCACCGCAGCTGCCCAGGTCGGGCTGGGCAAAATGGCAGCCACCGGCATCGAACAGCCGTTGAAAGTCGTGTACATAGGCCAAGCGCTCGCCCGTGGCGATGGGGATGGTGGTGCTATCGGCAATGCGTCCCATCTCCTTCATGTTTTCCGGGGGACAGGGTTCTTCCAACCATAACGGATCAAACTTCTCCAGGCGCTTTGCCAGGCGCCTAGCGGCGGATGGGGTAATCTGTCCATGGGTACCCACGATGATATCCGCCTCGTTGCCTACCTCTTTACGTATGGCTTCGATAGTGCGCTCTGCATTATCGTACTCTTGTAAGGTGAGTTCCGTCGGATACAGTGGTGCCATACCTAAGGGGACGTAGGGAACCGGGTCCAGCTTGATACCGGTGAAGCCCTGGTCGACTATTTTACGAGCGGACTCGGCCACGCGCTTGGGGTTGGTCAGCCAGTCGCCCAGGCTTCCGACCAAATCTTCACCGGCATCCAGATTATAGATGTAGGTATAGGTTCGCACCCTGTCCCGGAAGCGACCTCCCAACAAATCACATACCGGTGCATCCAGGTGCTTACCGGCGATATCCCACATGGCCATATCAAATGCACTGATAATACCAGCGGTAAAGTAGCCGGGGTTCATGGAGGTCAGCCCCTCATACATCGTCTTCGTCAGCACCTCACGATTGAGTGGGTTTTGTCCGGCCAAATAACGGGCGAAATTGTCCTCTACCAGCGCTTCGAAGGATTTCTCTAAGCCATACATACTGAAAAGGACAGCGCACTCGCCCCACCCCACCAGACCGGAGTCGGTTTCCAGCTTCACGAAATACCAATTATATCCACCCAGGTGAGGCGGCGGTGTTTGTACACAAAATGCGGTTGCTTTAATGAGATTCATGGAGTTCCTCCTTTTTTGCGTTACTACCGTCCTCGAACTACAACGGCATTTCAGTCGATGGGTGCACGCCTATTACGTAACCAATACTACTAATGTATCGAGCTGACACTCGGACCTACAGGTTCGCTATCTTCCCCAATGCCTCAATGATCCGCAGTTGGACAGAGTCCTGGGTTCTTCATTTCCTTAGGCAAGAAAGCCATTATTCAACTGAGCACTGAAAATTGCCCCCGGTTTGTCCTGCTCTCACTCACACCCTTCATCCCTTCGTGTCTCAACGAGAAGCTGTTACGCCCCTATTGACAGAAAAGGCCATATTAAAAACGGTATCTGGCCTGCACCGCAATCGAGCGGCCACGCTCTGGTACGCCGAAGTAACTGTTACTGTTGGTCAGCGCGACATCATTGCGCCATACCATAGTTTTTTCGTCGGTCAGGTTCTTGCCCACCAGGGCAAGCGACCAGGTGTCGTCGATGCTGGCCAGGGCGATGCGCAGGTTCACCTTGGTCGCTGAGTCGTGCTCGGTGTTCGGATCGAGGTCGAGGGCCGAATAGAAGCTGCCGGTATAGTTCAGGTCCAAGTTGTTACGCAACTCAAGGTTGTCGCCCAGGGGCAGTATCCACTCAGCATTGAGGTTGCCGCTCCATTCAGGGGCAAACAGCAGGGTTTCGTCAGTGAGATCCTGTACCCCCGATTCGCCGGGCGCGATATTACTACCGTCCTCACCGAGGCACCCCGGGTTGTTGAGTGGGTCGCTGGCCTGCGGCACCGTGCAGGGCGCATTGCCGAAGTCATCATAGTAGGCATCCAGGTAGGCTACAGCGCCGCCGATGGTAAAACCTTCGGCCAGCAGCCAGCGGCCATCCACTTCAATGCCCTGACTTATCGACTCGCCGGCGTTACCCACCCGGAACACATCGCCAATCAAGGCGCTGGTTTGCAGGTCCTCATACTCCATGCGGAACACGGCAATGTTCAGGTTGGCCGCACCGTCTGCCAGGGTCATCTTGGCGCCGACTTCATAAGCCAGCACGGTTTCCTCGTCGTACTCGAGGATCGAGCTGTCGACCCCCATATCTACCACACCGCCATCCGGCTCACCGGTAATGATATTGCCAGTGCGCGCGGTGGGCCCCGAGTTACTGTAGGCCTCGTCGAAGCCGCCGCCCTTGAAGCCGGTGCTGATACTGGCGTATAGCATCGAGTCATCGGTGGCGTCCCACTGCAGGTTGGCCGACCAGGTAAACTCATCCTCGTCTCGCTCCAGACCCAGGAAGGAATGGCTGCGCAGGTCCTCGATCAGTATGCCGGACGCCGGGTTGGCCAGCACCGTCAGGTTGGCACCGGCGCGAGCACCCAGTCCGGGTGAAGATACGACCTTGTCTACTTCCTTTTCCTCCTCGTTGTAGCGCAACCCCAGACCCAGCCTGAGAGTATTCGTCAGTGCATAGGTACCCTGAGCAAATACAGCCCAGCTAGTGGAATCCTGGTCAAACCGTGTCGGAATGCGTTCGTCCGTCGTGTAAACCAGTGGCGGCACCGCCAGTGGGCCGGAACGCAGGAAGTCGAGATCGGTGTTCGTTTTGCTGACATCAAGCTCGGACTTCTGGTAGTAGGCGCCGACAATCCAGTCCAGGGTCTCACCGCCCGGCGAAACCAGGCGCAGTTCCTGGCTGAACTGGCCGTATTCTTCCTCCTGGAGCCTGTTGATGGAGGGTGTTGCCGCCATGTCACTGTTGGTATTGCGGCTGGTATCGTAAGTGGCATAGCCGGTGATCGAGGTTACTGTTCCCACTTCCGCATCCCAGTTCACGGTCAACAGAGCCACATCGAGATCCGTGTCGTCTGTGTCGAGAATGTCACCTGCGCCCCGGTCGTGATCATCGATCACCGGGAAGGGTACCTCACCGAAGACGTTCACGGGTTGGTCTGACTTGTACACCACCTGCGGGCGTCCTACGACCTCGAAGTCACCGTGTTCGTATTTGGCGAGCACCTCCAGGGTGTCGCTGGCTTCCCACAACAGGCTGCCGCGCAGGAACAGGTTTTCCCGGTCAGGCCCCTCCTCGTCGAGGGTTTCATTCTCCCACCAGCCATCCATTCCCTCGTAGCGCACCGCCAGGCGGCCCGCCACGTTGTCGCTCAGGCCGCCAGTGAGCACACCCGTGTAGAGTTGCTCACCATGGTCCGGCTCGTACAGTGCCTCGACATAGCCACCGGTCTCGAAGTCTGGACGCGCAGTGGTGATGTTGATGGCACCACCAATGGTGTTCTTACCGAACAGGATTCCCTGGGGCCCCTTGAGCACCTCGACCCGCTGCAGGTCGAGCGTGAGTGGCACCTTGGCCAGTTGGCCACGACCGGAATAAAGGCCGTCAATGTACAGGCCCACTGATTGCTCGAAACCAGGGTTCGTACCGGAACCGACCCCGCGGATGAACAGGTTAGGGGTTGACTGGCCCTGGTTGATATTGACGTTAGGGATGTAGAGGGTCAGTTCTTCCAGGTTGGTGATGCCGGTGTCTTCAATCTTCTCGCCGGTCATGGCGGCCACCGCAATCGGCACGTCCTGCAGGCTTTGCTCCCGCTTTTGCGCGGTAACAATCACTTCTTCCAGCATAAGTTGTTGCGCCATCAGCGGCATTGCCGGCACCAAGGCGAGAGCCAGTGCGATGGGTGTGACGTGGTGTTGTGTGCGAGGTGACATGTGTGACTCCTTCATTACATTTATTGGCTAAATAACTTATCGATGCTAGGTTTCTGCAACTTCATCAATAGGCAGAAAACTTGTGAAAACGTGACAACGTGTTGCTTATACTCCGGCAATGGCTACTACCGGCGTCCGGAGGGGGTAATCCAGATCGGTGAGGTATAGGCCCGGTCCTGCACTGTCAATGGCACGTCCTTTGGCAGGTCGATGCCAAAGCGCGCCTGGTCATAAGCAGTCCATCGCGGTGTCGGGATCTCCAGCACTCGCGCGTAGTAGAAGGCCGCCTGCGCGGGATCGAAATCGGGATCAGTCCACACGGTGCCCAAGTCGGCAGCGCCTACGATATTGCTCCAAGTGGGGACTGACAGGTCGACCGTGTTACCTACGGGTGGCAATTTGCCGCGCTTGTCAGGCATGCGCTCACCCGACCAGGCCACATCGTAGACCCGCTCTTGTGCTGCCCCGTTCTCGTCCAACCAGCCCTTTACGATCTGTACACGGTCGAGATTGGCGCCCTCCGGGTCACGCTGGGCAACCACCAGAAAGCTGGGCGTCTGCTGTGCGTCACTTGCTGGCAGGTCGCTCCCCATCGGAACACCCTTGCTGTAACCCACCCGGGCGACATCCCGGCGGTTGGCATCTGACTGCTCGAAGCCGTACCCGCCGAAAAAACGCACACGAATGCGAGTACCGGTTGTGGCGTAAGTCTCGCGACGCTTCATGGCATCGAAAACTTCGCCCCGGTTATTCTCCCGGGCCCACACCGCTACCAAGCTGCCGGCGGAAGTCTCCCAACCGTAGCGGGTCAGGCCAAGCTGCATGTTCGCTTTACTTACCACAGTGGCCCGCTGTGGCCGGGGTTCATCGGGCGTGTTCTTGCCGAAGAAGTTTTCCTCCCGGGCCGTCGATGCGGCAATGTGGGTATCGGTGGAGCCGATCATTCCGAACTTGTAGGGGTTGGTGCCTAGCGAGCGCTCGAGCTCCAGGCCCCGCTTGAGGGCCGAACGCGCGTACTCTCCCGGCAGCATCTCCGGGGCCTTGGCCTCACTCACGTCGAGGTTGCCGACGTCCCAGGTTTCAAAGTCGGCAAACTCGTCGTCGGTGGACAGGGCCGGGTGCGCCTCGCCATCGCCCTTGTGCTGCGACACCTCAACCAGTGGCTCCCACTGTTGTCGCGTCGCCGCATACTCGGCACCCAGTGGCTGGTCGCCCTGGAAGTTATCCACCAAAGGGAACATCCAGCCGTTGGAGAGGTTGCCGTTGTGGGGAATGGCCAGAATCTGGCCACCGGTGGTGGTCTCCCAGCGCTGCATCCAGTCCCATAGGTCCCGAGGGTCGGGGCTGCCCAACGGCGGCGTGGTGGTGTAGGGCTCGACCTCTTTCGCCACCCCGGCGCCGTCGCGCATCAGCACCACCCGGTGCAGGTTGTTGCCCTTGACCAGCGAGGTCCACTCGAAACCAAACAGGGTGGTGAAGCGGCCGGGCTCGTTGGATTCCTCGCCGGCGACCACGGTGCGCTCCCAGGCCGCGCGGTAGGCTGGATTGCCCGGCTGGTAGTTGAGAGCGGGACTAACCTCCCCCTGGGCGAAACGGGCGATCATGCCCACCATCGCTTTCTTGGCGGTCATGCCGCCCTCGTTGAACGCCGAGTTCAGTTCGCGCCCGTAGGGATCAGCCATGACATTGGGGGCACCGGAAAGAATATCGGTGATCACGCCCATACCATCGCTGTGGTCAGTGACTGCCAGGAAGTCGTAGGGCCGGGAAATCTTCAGGGGCAAGCCGGTGTTCGAGGTAACCTGCTCGCCGCGGGCGAAACGGTAAGCATCCCGCGGCATCAGGCGCGTGCCGCCCCCTCCGGCATCCGCCGACAGACCCGAATGGACGTGAACGTCCCCAAACAACAGCTGTGTCGGGTAGTTCTGATCGGCGTAGGGAGAATAGGTGCCGCGGTCCGCTCCCGCCGCTACAGCGAGGGAAGCCATGATACCGGCAATATAGAGCGCCAGGGCAGCACCGGGGTGCGAACAAAGCTGCATATTATATACTCCTTTTGACCTTCAGTAGATGGCTCTTCACTTGCGGTAAACCGCCTCCATGATCTGGTCCACGGTGAAAGAGCCCGGCCGCTGACGCGGCGGGTACTGCTGCAGCGACGCGACAAAGCGCATGACCGCTACCTGTCCCTGCATGCCCACCGGAGCGATCTTCTTGTCCCACCAGTTGTTGTAGCCATTGGAATCAGTATCTGCACGCTCGAAAGGGTCGCGACGCAGGTGGAATATCTTCGGTATACGCAGGGGCACAAAGGGGTCGCGCCAGACATCGAAGCGCTTGGCCCGCTGCTCCGCCACCACCATTTTCCATTCGCCGATACGCACGGCGGTCAGCAGACCGTCATCACTGAAGTAGAAAAACTCGCGGCGCGGCGCAGTCTCGGTATCGCCCTTGAGGAATGGCAGGAAATCATAGCCGTCCAGGTGCACCTTGAAACTTTTCGAGCCCACGCGCTTGCCCTGTTTCAGCGCAGCAGCAATGTTGTTGTCGCCCACCGCCGCCATCAGTGTCGGCACCCAGTCCAGATGGGACATGACCTGGTTGCTGATGCCTCCGGCTTTGATACTGTCGGGCCACCGCACCATGGCCGGCACCCTGAACCCCCCTTCCCAGTTGGTATTCTTCTCGCCGCGGAAGGGCGTGATCGCCGCATCCGGCCACATGTTGTAGTGGGGGCCGTTATCGGTGGAATAGACCACAATAGTGTTCTCGGCAATACCCAGTTCATCCAGCTTGTCCAGCAGGGCGCCCACGTGACCATCGTGCTCCACCATACCGTCATTGTAGAATCCCTGGCCGGAGGCACCCAGTTGCTCCTCTTTCACATGGGTGTAGTAATGCATGCGGGTGGAATTGAACCAGACAAAAAACGGCTTTTTCTCCCGGTGCGCCTTTTCCATAAATTTCAGCGAAGCCGCCAGAAACTCCTCGTCCACGGTTTCCATGCGCTTGCGGGTGAGAGGGCCCGAGTCCTCGATCTTGCCGTCGGCAAAACTGTGAATAACACCCCGGGGACCGAAGCGCTTATGGTAAGCGGGATCTTTCGGGTAGTCCGGGTCTTCGGGCTGTTCCTCAGCGTTCAGGTGGTAGAGGTTGCCGAAGAACTCGTCGAAGCCGTGGTTGGTCGGCAGGAATTCATCCCGGTCACCCAGGTGGTTCTTGCCGAACTGTCCGGAGGTGTAGCCGTGGGGTTTGAGCAGTTCCGCCAGGGTGGGATCCTCCGGCTGTATACCCAGCTCCGCACCGGGAATACCCACCTTGGTCAGCCCCGTGCGCACCGGGTGTTGGCCGGTGATAAAAGCGGAGCGCCCCGCAGTGCAGCTCTGCTCGCCGTAGTAGTCGGTGAAAATCATGCCCTCGTTGGCTATGCGATCAATGTTAGGCGTGGGGTAGCCCATCATGCCCAGGCTGTAACGGCTGATGTTCCAGTAGCCGATGTCGTCACCCCAGATGACGAGGATGTTCGGCTGGTCCGCGGCCCTGGCGAAGGGTATAGGGAGTAACAGCACTGCGAGCACAGTCAGCAATCGGCTCGAGAAAATTCGCTTGGTCATTGCGGTTAGCTCCTCTCTAGGTTTGAAATCGTGTTATCGGAACATTCAAGTTCATTTGCCGTCTGCAACCCGATACCAGATGGGCGAGGTATACGCGCGTTCCTGCGTCGTCATCGGCACCGCTTCATCCATGGCCACTCCAAAACGCTGCCGCTCGTATGCAGTCCAACGCGGCGTCGGTATTTCCAGCACCCGCGCGTAGTAAACGGCCCCCTGTGTCGGATCGCCCTTCCATATGTTTCGTCTTTCGGTGTGGTTATTCATTGATTCATTCCCCGCCACTAAACAAGGTTTCTGGTATTGATGATCAGCTCGGATAGCCCGTAATGTCTTTGATCGCTTTGTAACGGGGTTGCAGGCTGGGATATATCCTCTGGTATACCTCATGGTACATCTGGTCATATAGTCTCTGGTGAGCCGGTATCGGCCTAAAACGCCTCTCGGGACGGACCATTGCTGCTGTGGCTGTGGAAAAGTCTGGGTAGATACCCACTCCGACCGCCGCGGCAATCGCCGCCCCGAGGCCGGATGTTTCATAGGTGTGGGGCCGCTCCGTGGGTATGCCGAATATGTCGGCCGTAATCTGCATGACCTCGTTACTCTGGGAGCCGCCGCCGGAGACGCGCAGAGTGGTGATCGGTTTCCTGCTACGTTTAACCAGCCGCTCCTTGCCCTCGCGCAGTGCGTAGGTCAGGCCCTCGATAATTGCACGGTACACATGCGCGCGGGTATGGACGTCGCCGAACCCGATGATGGCACCCTTGGCTTCAGGCCCGGTATTGCCCAGGCCACCGGACCAATAAGGCTGCAGCGTAAGACCCATCGAGCCGGGCGGCACCGAACGCAGCAGCTCGTCGAACAGCGTTTCCGGTGCCACACCCTGGGACGCAGCCTGCTGTTCTTCCCGCAATCCGAACTCGCGCCGGAACCAGCTGACCATCCAATACCCCCGCGGAACGGCCATCTCGACGTTGTAGGTGCCCGGGATGATTCCCGGGAACGGCGGATAGGGCGGGAGCCCTTCCAGATACCGCTCGCTGGTGATATTGAAGGTCGCAGTAGTACCGTAGCTAAGACTGCCTGTACTGGCGTCGAGGCAGCCAGAGCCCAGCACCTCGCAGGCTTTGTCAGAGCCGGAGGCGATCAGGGGCAGACCCTCGGGTATTCCGGTTTCCAGCGCAGCACGTTTGGTGATGCGCCCGAGAACGCTGCCAGCGGGCATCAGCTGCGGTAACATGGACGGTGTTATTGGCAGAACTCGCCACTGCCAGCTGTTCGCCGGCGCCCATTCCAAATGCTTGAAGTCAAAGGGGATGAAACCGACCTGGCTGGCGGTGGCATCCCGGTACTCGCCGGTAAGACGATGGATGTGGTAGCCAGACAGCAGTAGGAACTTGTCCACCTGCCGCCAGAGGTCGGGTTCATTCCGAGCGATCCAGTTGGCCTGGGCCCGGGCATGGAATTCTTGCACTATGTGCCGGGCGCGGGACAGTCGCAGCGCCATTTCCTCCCACCACCTGAGGTTCGTTCGGTTGTCGACCCGACGTTGGTCCAGCCAGGTAATCGCGGGTCTAAGCGGCTGGCCTTCTGCGTCCAGGGGAACCGCTGTGGCGCGCTGGGCGGTAATTGAAACAGCCCGGATGGCCTCCCTGGGGATATCTGTGGTGGCCCATAGCTGCTGGCAGGCACGGCACAGCGCATCCCAGTAGTAGGTGGCGTTTTGTTCAGCCCAGCCCGGTCGTGGCGATACATAGGGTTCGATGACCTCCCGGGATTGCGCCAGCAGCTCACCTTGCTGGTTGAACAGCAAGGCGCGCACGCTCTGGGTGCCGTTGTCCAGGCTAAGAAGGTACTGGCCCACGTCATCAGTCACCACCAACGTCCTCGGTTTTGGAGACAGGCTCTCCTTGGGGGAGGCTGTAGTGGTAGCGCCAGATGGCCTGGTAACGTGCGAGCTCCGACTGCCAGTGATCGTCGGTCCAACCGAGTTCCTCGGCGAACATTCCCTTGAGCGCAGCAAACAGCATCTCACCGCCTCGCGGCAACACCTGACCCAGGCGCGTTCGGCGCAATAAAAGGTCGTCCAGGTGCTGGACCGCTTCATGCCGGATTGCCCACCGGCATTCAGCCAGGCAAAAAGCGGTCTCGGAGATTTTTGCACGCTCCTCAACCGGCGCCGCATCCAGCATGGTTCTAGCCATCTGCCCGTAGCGGCCCAGCAGGCGCCGGGCCCAGCCGGAATCATAAGGCAACCACTCTTCTGGCTCGACATTGGGTGGAGTAAATATCTGTTCACTTACACTATCTGCAGCAGGAGCGGGCAGGTACTCTTTTGCCGCCTCAAGTGCATCCAGTGCGATGAGCCTGAATGTCGTGAGCTTGCCCCCGCTTACCGTGACCAGGCCACGATCAAACCATACCGCGTGGTCGCGTCGCTCCTTTGAGGGATCCCTAGCCTTCTCAGCTCCTATCACCGGCCGTACCCCGGAAAAAGTTGAGATGACATCATCCGGAGTGATCTGTCTATCCGGAAACTGGTGATCAACAGCGGTCAACAGATAGGACACCTCCTCCCCGGTGATGCTGGCCTCGATATCGAGCGAGCGCGGGTGGTCCAGGTCCGTGGTACCCACCACTGTGGTCCCTTCCCAGGGAAACACAAATACCGCCCGCTTATCCTCAGGGTGGAGCAGCGCCAGTACATGGGAGACCGGGAGTCGCGACGCTGGAAAAACCAGGTGGCTACCCCGCAGCGGTCGCACCCGCTTTTCCGGATTGATCTCGTTGCGAAGCCGGTCGGCCCAGGCCCCCGTGGCGCTGATCACAACAGGCGCCCGAACGGGGAATGCCTGCCCGCTATCGGAATCTTCCAGCAGTACTCCCCGTACCTGCCCATCCTCCATTAAAAGCTCTCTCACCGACACATAGTTCAGCGCCTGGCCACCTGCCTGGAACGCCTCCTGCAACACTCGCAGGACCAGTCGACAGTCGTCGGTAACGGCATCGGTGTAATAGCAGGCGCCCTTGAGATCGTCGACATATAATCCCGTGAACACATCACTCAACTCCTGGTTACTGCAGGACCTGTGGTCGCGAATACCGGCAAATGCATCGTATAGAGTAAGAGCAATCGACATTGCCAACCTGTTGGGGAACGTCTTTTTGCGCACGGTGAAGTAGTACCCCATACGGTCCACCAGTCCCGGTGCCTCGCGCAGTAGCCTCTCCCGCTCGGATAACGAGTCACGCGTCAGCTTGAGATCACCCGACACCAGGTAGCGCAGGCCGCCGTGGATCATTTTTGAGGATCGACTGGAAGTCCCCCAACTGAAATCGCGCTGCTCCACCAGTAGCGCTCGATAGCCGCGTCTCGCCGCCTCTCGCAACACACCGGCCCCAGTGATTCCACCACCGACAATGATCAGATCCCAGGGCTCGGAGCTGTTGCTGCTCAGTTCGCGGAGTAATTCCTGGCGGTCGGGGAAGCCACTATCTGACTGCCTCATGCGTTAGTCTTCGCTGTCCGGAAGGAGTTTGCCGGGATTCATATGCTCACCGGGGTCAAACAGTCTGCAAAGGCTGCAGATGGCGGCGATTCCCAGCGGGCCTTTTTCGACGGGAAGGTATTGGCGGTGGTCTCTACCGACGCCATGCTGGTGGCTGATAGTGCCTCCGTTGGCGACAATCTGCTGGGCACCGGCTGCCTTCAGTTGCTGCCAGCGAGCCAGGGTGGCCTCGTAACTGTCGCCATAGGGAAAGATGTAGGTGGTGTAAACGCTGGAGCCCTGTCCATAGACATGGGAGAGGTGCGAGTACACATGGACCGCAACACCCTCTTCCCCGAGCGCCTCACGAATCGCCGATTCAACCTGCTCCATGGTTTGGGTAACATGCACCCAGTCCACGGCGGTTTCCATGGTGTCTACAGCAAAGCCAGCCATTCCAAGTGGTTCGCGAAGATACGGGGCGCGGAAGCGGCCGTGTTCCCACCGCTGGCCCATTTCCGGCGCGCCCTCCACCCCACCGAAGCCCTGACAGCAATATGCCACCTGTTCCAGGGATGCCCGGCACTGGCCGGCCGTACCGGTAACGCCCAGAGTCAGCATCACTTTTTCATCGCCGATGCCCTGTGCCGCCAGTATCGCTTCCAGTTCCGCCACCGTGTCTGCGTCATTGCCCATATGCAACAGGCTGATGGTTTCCAGCGTGTTGCTCAGGCGTACCATGGATAATGGGACTTTCTGCTGCGCCAGTTCTCTCGCGGCGCTCGTACCACGTTCCCAGTCCGGAAAGAGGTGTACGTGAAACGATTCCTGTTCCGGCAGCGGGGTGACGCGGACCTTGACCTCGGTAATGATGCCCATGCGCCCCTCGGAACCCAGCACCATTTCACGCACATCCGGGCCGGCAGATGAAGCTGGAAATGTCGGTACCTCGAGGGTGCCGGCAGGGGTCTCCATGGTACAACCGGCAAACATCTGTTCTATGCGCCCATAGCGCAAAGACTGTTGCCCGCTGGAGCGGCTCGCTACCCAGCCGCCCACCGTGGACAGTTCCCAGGATTGTGGATAGTGGCCCAGGGTAAACCCCTCGGCCTGCAATTGTGCCTCAAGGTCGGGTCCGACGGTGCCGGCACCAAAAGTAGCCAGCTGGCTTTCCCTGTCCAGTTCGATCAACCGATTGAGTCGGGCCAGGCTGATGGTCAACACCGGGCGGGCATCCGCTTCGGGGTTGATATGGCCAGCGACAGAGGTGCCACCCCCATAGGGTATGACGGTGAGATCCTGATCGATGGCGAA
>CENV01017962.1_pt1 | contig 15032 bp, 13 predicted proteins | sample 530231 | NCBI WGS metagenome assembly CENV01 (sample SAMEA2619815, study PRJEB7988) | marine metagenome | biome: marine biome (ENVO:00000447); feature: surface water layer (ENVO:00002042); material: "saline water (ENVO:00002010), including plankton (ENVO:xxxxxxxx)" | depth 5 m | reverse complement strand
GGCCACGTAGTTGATCACCCGGTCGCGCTTCTCCATGCAGAAGTCCACGTCGAAGTCGGGCATGGAAACCCGTTCCGGGTTAAGGAAACGTTCGAACAGCAGGTCGTATTCGATCGGGTCCAGGTCGGTGATCTTGAGCGCGTAGGCCACCAGGGAACCGGCACCGGAACCCCGGCCGGGGCCCACCGGCACCTCGTGCTGCTTACCCCACTGGATAAAGTCCGCCACGATCAGGAAGTAGCCGGGGAAGCCCATCTGATTGATGATGTCCAGCTCGAACCGCAGGCGCTCGTCGTAGGGTGCGCGCTTCTCGTCGTAGTCCGCATCGGCGCGGTCGAGCAGCACCGCCAGGCGCTCCTCCAGCCCCTCCCGGGACACCTTGCCGAAGTACTCCTCGATGGTCAGCCCCTCGGGGATCGGGAAATCCGGCAGGAAGTTCTCGCCGAGGCGGATATCCAGGGTACAGCGGCGGGCGATCTCCACGCTGTTTTCCAGGGCCTCGGGCAGGTCGGAGAACAGCGCCGCCATTTCCTCTTCGCTTTTCAGGTACTGCTGCTCGGAGTACTTACGGGGCCGGCGCGGGTCGTCCAGGGTGTTGCCGTCGTGGATGCAGACCCGGGCTTCGTGGGCCTCGAAATCCTCCGGCCGCAGGAAGCGCACGTCGTTGGTGGCCACCACCGGCAGCCCCAGGTCGGCGGCCAGGGCCACGCTGGCGTGCAGGCAGTCCTCGTCGCCGGGTCGCTCGGTGCGCTGCACCTCCAGATAGAAGCGGTCGCCGAACACGCGCTGGTAGTCCGCCGCCCGCTCCCGGGCCTGGTCGGTCTTGCCGGACAGCAGCAGCCGCCCTATTTCGCCAAAGCGCGCCCCGGACAGCAGAATCAGGCCCTGGTTGAGTTCCAGCAGCCACTCCCGGCGGATCAGCGCCCGGCCCCGGTGCTGGTTGCTCTGCCAGGCGCGGCTGATCAGCAGCGTCAGGTTGCGGTAGCCGTCCTCGTTCTGCACCAGACAGCACACATAGTGCGGTTCGTCTTCCGGGTCGTCCGCCTGCACCCACAGGTCGGCGCCCATGATCGGTTTGAGGCCGGCGTTCATGGCGCCGGAGTAGAACTTGATCAGGGCGAACAGGTTGTTCTCGTCGGTGACCGCCACCGCCGGCATACGCTGCTCACCACAGGCCTTGATCAGTTCCTTGACGCGCACCACCCCGTCCACCAGGGAATAGTCGGTGTGCACACGCAGATGAACAAAGCGGGGTTCAGTCAAAGCCGGGCTCCCGGGTAACAGAGGAAGAAAGGGATTGGTAACAGGCCGCCACCGGCGCGAACGAGCGCCGGTGTTCGGCCAGCGGGCCATGCTCGCGCAGCGCCGCCAAGTGGGCGGCGGTGGGGTAACCCTTGTGACGGTCGAAACCGTACACCGGATGGCGCCGGTGCAGGGCCACCATTTCCGCGTCCCGGGCCACCTTGGCCAGGATCGAGGCGGCGGCGATGGCCGGCACTCGGCCGTCGCCCTTGACCACCGCCTCCGCCGGGCAGGCGAACACCGGGCTGCGGTTGCCGTCCACCAGCACCGCGTCCACCTGCACGGTCAGGGATTCCACCGCCCGCACCATGGCCAGGTGGGTGGCATGGTAGATGTTCAGATCATCGATTTCATGGTGCTCGGCACGGCCCAGGGCCCAGCCCAGGGCGCGCTCGCGGATCGCCACCGCCAGCCGCTCACGGCGGGCCGGCGTGAGCTTCTTGGAATCCGCCAGGCCATCGATGGGCCGCGCCGGGTCCAGCACCACCGCCGCGGTGACCACCGCGCCCACCAGCGGGCCACGGCCCACCTCGTCGACGCCGGCCAGTTGCATGCCGTCACGCCAGGCGAAGGCACTGGGGTGGAACGGTTCGGCCAGCGGGTACTCGGCAAAGGGGCCGGCGAACGGGCCGGGCATCAGTGGTCCTCCTGCAGCAGCGCCGCCACCGCCGTGGCGGCCTTTTCGCTGGCGCCGCCGCGCAGTTCCCGGTGCACGCGGGTGAAATCGTCGCGCAGACGGGCCACCCCGTCCGGGTCGTCCAGCCAGGCGGCCACGGCGTCCGCCAGGGCGGCGCCGTTGAGCGCCTGCTGCACCAGTTCCGGCACCAGCGGCTTGCGGCACAGCAGATTGGGTAAGGCCACATAGTCGCTTTTCACCAGCCGCGAGACAATGGCGAAGGTAACGGCGCCGAGCCGGTAGCCCACCACCATGGGCTTCTTCAGCAACATGCCCTCCAGGGTGGCGGTGCCAGAGGCCATCATCACCGCGTCGGCGGCGGCCATCACCGTGCGGCCCTGGCCATCCACCACCGTCACCGGCAGCTCGGTGCCGGCCAGGGCGGCGTCGATCTGGGCCCGGCGGGCGCCGTTGGCGGCGGGAATCACGAAACGCAGGTCCGGATAACGGGCCCGCAGCCGCACCATGGCATCGGTGAAATCGGGCATCAACTGCCCCACTTCGCCGCCCCGGCTGCCGGGCAGCACGGCGAGAATACGGCCCTCTTCCGCCAGCCCCAGTTCACGGCGGGCCGCCCGGGCGTCCACCTCCAGCTCGATCATGTCCGCCAGCGGGTGGCCGACGAAGGCCACCGGCACGCCGTGCTCTTCGTAGAAACGAGCCTCGAACGGAAACAGGGTCAGCATCAGGTCCACGTCCCGGCGGATGCCCTTGACCCGCCCCTGGCGCCAGGCCCATACCGACGGGCTCACGTAGTGCACGGTCTTGAGGCCGGCGGCATGGACCCGTTTCGCCACACCCAGGGTGAAATCCGGGGAATCGATGGTGATCACCACCGCCGGGCGCCGGGCCAGCAGGTCGTCCACCAGTTGCCGGCGCAGCCGGAACAGCTCCGGCAGATGACGGATCACCTCGGTGATGCCCATCACCGACAGTTTTTCCATGGGGAACAGGCTGTGCTGGCCGGCGGCGGCCATGCGCTCGCCGCCCACGCCGATAAAGCGGGCGTCCGGCCAGCGCCGGCGCAACGCCTCGATCAGGCCGGCGCCCAGCAGGTCACCGGAGGTTTCACCGGCGACCAGGGCAATCAGCGGGGCTTGGCGGGTATCCATGGCGGATACCTTAGCGGGTGATGCCGCGCTCCGAGGCGCGCAGGGAATCCAGGAACAGGGCCAGCGGCGGGCAACCGTCCCGCTGGGGTTCCAGCTCGGCGATGGCCTGCTCCAGGGTCAGACCACGGCGGTAGACGGTCTTGTAGGCGCGGCGCAGGGTGGCGATCACGTCCGCGTCCCAGCCACGCCGGCGCATGCCCTCGAAGTTCATGCTGCGCGCCGAGGCCGGGTTGCCGCCCACCATCACATAGGCGGGAATGTCCTTGAGCACCAGGCTGCAGCCGGCGGTCATGGCGTAGGAGCCGATGCGGCAGAACTGATGGATACCGGTCATGCCGCCCAGGATCACGCCGTCGCCGATTTTCACGTGGCCGGCGATGCCGGTGGTGTTGGCGAAAATATTGTCGCTGCCGATGCGGCAATCGTGGGCCACGTGCACGGTGGCCATCAGCAGGTTGTTGTTACCCAGGCTGGTGATGCCCTCGTCCTGCACGGTGCCCCGGTGCAGGGTGCAGTGCTCGCGGATCACGTTGTTGTCGCCGATTTCCAGGCGCGTGGGTTCACCGCGGTACTTCTTGTCCTGGCATTCCTCGCCCACCGAGGCGAACTGGAAGATGCGATTGTTCTCGCCAATGCGGGTGGGCCCCTGGATGACCACGTGCGGCCCGATCACCGTGCCGGCGCCAATGGTGACGTGGGCGCCGATCACGGAATAAGGGCCGACTTCCACGTCGCTGGCCAGTTCCGCTTTGGGGTCGATGATGGCTGTGGGATGAATCATGGTCGGGGGGGTCCGCCCTGGCGTTGCGAATGGGATGGAAAGGCGAGAAGTATACCCTGGGGCCGCCGCGCCTAGCGACGGCCCCGGGGGCTATTCAAACCCGCTGCTCGGCCACCAGCAGGTCACAGGCCGCCACCAGTTTGCCGTCCACTTCCGCGTGGCAGGAGAACTTGGCGATGTTACGGCGGTGGGTGAGCCACTCGGAGTTCAGCGTCAGCCGGTCGCCGGGTACCACCTGGCGTTTGAAGCGCGCCCGGTCGGTGCCCACCAGCAGATAGATGAAACCGTCCGCCGGGCGCTTGTTCTCGGTGACAAAACCGAGAATGCCGGAGGCCTGGGCCAGCGCCTCGATGATCAGCACGCCGGGCATGATCGGTTCCTGGGGGAAATGCCCGTTGAAGAAGGGCTCGTTGATGGAGACGTTTTTGTACGCCTCGATGCGTTTGCCGGGCTCCACGGAAACCACGCGGTCCACCAGCAAAAAGGGATAGCGGTGAGGCAGGTATTCCCTCACCTCATGAATGTCCATCATGCTCTGTATCCAAACAAAAGACAGGGAGCACCGGGGAACACACCTCTCGGGAGGCTACTCTCCGGCGTCACGCTCCAGTTTACGCACCCGGCGATGCAGTTCGTCCAGATGCCGGAATCGGGCCACATTGCGACGATAACGGTCCTGCCTGTCCACCGGAAGAGCGGAACCGTAGGTTCCCGGCTCGCTGATCGAGCGGGACACCAGGGACATACCCAGGATTTGCACCTTGTCGCAGATTTCCAGGTGCCCGGAAAGGCCGGCGGCGCCGCCGATCATGCATTGGGCGCCGATGCGCGTGCTGCCGGCGATGCCCACCTTGCCGGCGATGGCGGTGTGATCACCGATCACCACGTTATGGGCCACCTGGATCTGATTATCCAGGATCACCCCATTGCCGATCACGGTATCGTCGATGGCGCCCCGGTCCACGGTGGTGCCGGCGCCAATTTCCACGTCGGCGCCGATGCGCACACCGCCCACCTGGGCGATCTTGGTCCAGCCGTCGGCGCCGGGCGCGAAGCCGAAACCGTCGGCACCCAGCACGCAATGGGCGTGTATGATAGAGCGCGGCCCGATGGTGACACCATGGTAAATTGTAACATTTGGCCAGATATGACAGCCGTCGCCGATCTCACAGCGCGCGCCGATCACGGTGTTGGCGCCGATCACCACGCCCTCGCCGATCACCACGTCCGCCTCGATCACCACATTGGGCCCGATGCTGGCCGACGCCGGCACCCGCGCGGCGGGGTCCACCACCGCTGAGGGGTGCACTCCGGGCGGGGCCACCGGCGCCGTGTCGAAGTGCCGGCTGACGCGGGCATAGGCCATGTAGGGGTCACTCACCACCAGCGCCGCCACCGGGCAATGCTCGAGCTGGTCGGCGCGCAGCAGCACCGCCGCCGCGCCGGTGGTTTCCAGCTGCGAGCGATAGCGCGGATTGGCCAGAAAGCTGAGCTGGTCGCCCCGGGCGGAAGCCAGGGTGCCGAGGCCGCTGACCTGGAGATCCTCCGGGCCGTGCAGCTCGGCACCCAGTTCCTCGGCGAGAAAAGCCAGAGTCACCGCCATCGGATTACTTCATGCTGTTGAGTTGTTTAGTGACCGCGCCGGTGATGTCCATATTGGATTGCACATACACCACCGCCTGGGCGTTCATCACCACGTCCAGATTCTCACGCTCGGCCACGGTTTCCACCGCCTGCTTGAGCTTGGGCTCCATCACTTCCAGGATTTCCTGCTGGCCCTTGTTCAGTTTGCGCTGGGCGGACTGACGCAGGTTCTGCAGCTCGATCATCTTTTGCTGACCCTTGGTTTGCAGGTCCTGGCGCTCGTCCTCGCTCATGGTCATGCCTTCTTTTTCCAGGCGACCGCGCAGTTTTTCCACTTCACCACCGAGACGGTCCAGGCGGGCCTGTTCGTCCTTGAGGGAGGATTCCAGTTTGCCAAAACGGTCCTGGAATTCACTGGCCTGTTGCAGCGCACCGATGGGGTCGACGACCCCGATGCGTTGTTCGGCGGCGGCAAGGACGGGCAGCATCAGCAAAGCGGCAAGCAAAGTTTTTTTCATGATTGACTCCTAAAAGGTTTGTCCCAGGGAGAACTGGAACACTTCCGTGTCATCACCGGACTGGTCGTTGAGCGGCGTGGCCAGGTTGAAGCTCAGGGGCCCGATGGCGGTGAGCCAGCTCAGACCGATACCGGCGGAAGCACGCAGTTCGTTGGTGTCGAATTCGTCGAGTCCGTTATCGTCATTGGTATCGAACACATTACCCGCGTCCACGAACAGGAAGGTGCGCACGCTGCGCGATTCCGTCGCGAACGGGGTCGGGAAGATCAGCTCCAGGCTGGCTTCGGTGAGCAGGTTACCACCGATCGGGTCCGGATCGGGATCACCGACGCCACGGTTTTCATAATAAAGCGCCGGTGAACGGGGACCCAGGGAGCGGGATTCATAGCCACGCACCGAGCCGATGCCACCGCCGTAGTAGGCTTCGAAGAACGGCAGGCCCCGGTCGTCGGCGTAGCCGTCACCGTAGCCCACGTTGCCTCGGGTGCGCACGGTCCAGCGGTTGGTGATCGGGAAGTACTTCTCCCCTTCCCAGCCGACCTTGTAGAACAGGTAGTCGGAGCCCGGCACCGCCGCTTCCAGGCGGAAGGTGCTGGCCCAGCCCCGGTCGGGCAGGATGCCCCGGTTCAGGGTGCTGGTGCGCAGCGAGGCGTTGAATTTGAACTCGTTGAACTTGTCGCCTTCACGCTGCAGGAAGTCGTTGATGGCCACGGCGATGTAATCGCCCTGCTGCACCTTGGTCTGCTCGATACCACCGCCGAAGTTCAGGCGGGTGTACTCGGAGATCGGGTACCCGAAGGTGACGTTGCCGCCGGCCCGGTCCGCCCCATAGGAGGACAGGCGGGTCTCGTCGAAGTCGATCTTCGAGTAGAACAGGCTGAAGCCACGGCTGACACCGTCCAGGGTGTAGTACGGGTTGTAGTGCGAGAAGCTGTAGGAATCGCGGATGTCACTGCGGCTCAGGGAGAACGACACCCGGTTACCGTTACCACGGAAGTTGTTCTGGCTGATGTTGGCGCCGAAGATCACGCCGGAGGCATCGGAATAGCCCACGTTGGCGCCAATCGAACCGGACGGCTGCTCCTGCACGTCGTAGTTCACGTCCACCAGGTCATCGGCGCCGGGCACCCGGTCGGTTTTCGCTTCCACGGTGGAGAAATAGCCGAGCCGCTGCAGACGCTCCCGGGAAAGGTCGATCAGGGAGGTGTTGGCGGGGGCGTCCTCGAACTGACGCAGCTCCCGGCGCAGCACTTCATCCTCGGTCTTGATGTTGCCGCTGAAGCCGATGCGGTTCACATAGACGCGGCGGCCCGGGTCCACGTAGAAGGTCACGTCCACGGTATCACCGTCGCCGGTTTCCTGCTCCACGCCACGCACTTCGGCGAAGGTGTAGCCCTCGTTGCCGAGGCGGCGCTTGATCAGATCACTGGTGTAGGTGACCAGCTGCTGGCTGAACACCTGACCTTTCTGGATCACCACCAGCGGTTTCAGTTCTTTCTCATCCACCACCAGGTCGCCGGACAGCCGCACGTCGTTGACGCGGAACTGCTTGCCTTCGGCCACGTTGACGGTGATCAGCACGCGCTCGCGGTCCGGGGTCACCGACACCTGGGTGGATTCGATGGAGAAGTTGATATAGCCCCGGTCCAGGTAGTAGGAGCGCAGGCGCTCCAGGTCACCGGCCAGACGCTGGCGGGAATACTTGTCGTCGCCCTTGATGAACGACCAGAAATGGGAGGGGCTGAGTTCGAAGTCTTCCAGCAACTCCTCGTCGCTGAACAGGCTGTTGCCGACGATGTTGATGTCGCTGATGCGCGCCGCCTTGCCTTCGTAGATCTTGATCTTCAGCGCCACCCGGTTACGCGGCAGCGGCGTCACCTCGGTTTCGATGTCGGCGCCGTAGCGGCCCTGGGCGATGTACTGCCGCTCCAGCTCACCGGAGATCGCCTCCAGGGTGGAGCGCTGGAACACCTCGCCCTCGGCGAGACCCGCCTGGGTCAGGCCCTTGCGCAGGTCTTCCTCCTCGATGGACTTGTTGCCCTCCAGCTCGATGCGGGCGACGCTCGGCCGCTCGGCCACCACCACCACCAGATCGTCGCCGTCGCGGCCCAGCTGCACGTTCTCGTAGTTGCCGGTGGCGAACAGGCGCTTGACCGCCTCGCGCACCGCCGCCTGGTCGATGGTGTCACCGGCCTGGATCGGCAGGGCCGCGTAGACCCGCTCCACCGGAAGCCTCTGCAGCCCCTCGATGCGGATGTCGCGGACCTTGAACGGCAGACCGGCTTCGGTCTGCGCCTGGGCCGGGAAGAAAATACAGAAACAGACGATAACCAGGGTGGCGCCCAGCAGGCGTCTCAGGGAGGTATTTGCGGCGAAATTCATGAAAACTGTCGCACCAGGTCGTTATAGATGGCCAACAACATGAAACTGACCACCAGCGTCAGCCCGACGCCCTGCGCGGTACTCAGGAACCGCTCAGGCAGGCTGCGCCCGCGTATCATTTCAATGATGCCGAAGAGAATCCAGCCACCGTCCAGCATGGGCACGGGCAGCAAATTGATGATCCCGAGCGTGATGCTCAGGTAAGCCAGCAACATCAGGAAGCTGGCGAAACCCACGGCGGCGCTTTCACCCGCCACCTGGGCTATGGTCACCGGGCCGCCGAGACTGTCCAGCGGCAAATGACCGGTAAAGAGTTTGGCCACGCTGGCCCAGATCACATTGACCTGCTGGCCGAAGCGGTCGGCGGCGGCGCCCACCGCCTGGGCCGGCGCGTAGGTGTGTTCCACCAGACCGCCAGGGCCGACGCCCAGCTGCCCCACGGTGGCGCCTTCGAACTGCACCGGTTGCGGATACAGGGTCAGGTCCAGCACCCGGCCGTCGCGCAGCACGGTGGCCGGCAGGGCCTGGTCGGCGCTGCTCTGCAGCAGCTCCCGCCAGGCCCCCCAGCCCTCCACCGGCTCGCCGTTGGTGGTCAGAACCAGATCGCCGACCTGGACGCCGGAGCGCACCGCGCCGCTGTCCTCGGCGATGCGGCCGATCTGCACCGCCGGGCGCAGGCCCAGTACGGTGAGCGGCGACTGGTCCGGGGCCGCCGACCAGCTGGCCATGTCCAGGGCCCGGGTGGCGATGTCGCCATCCGCCTCACGCACCTTCACCGGCACCGGCGCGTCCTCGCCCAGATGCAGCACCAGGGCGCTGATCACGTCCTGCCAGCCTTCCACCTCGCGGCCGTCCACCGCCAGCCAGCGGTCGCCGGCCTGGAAGCCGGCCTCGGCGGCCGGGGATTGCGCCACCGGCAGGCCGATCACCGCCAGGCTGTCGCGCTGGCCCACGGACATCATCAGCAGCCAGTAGATCAGGAAGGCGAGAATGAAATTGAACACCGGCCCGGCCGCATAGGTGATCACCCGCTGCCAGGCCGGCTTGCCGGAAAATTCCTCGTCGTCGCGGGCGTCCGGCGGCAATTCGCCGTCGCGGCGGTCCAGCGGCTTGACGAAGCCGCCCAGAGGAATGGCGCTGATCACCCAGTCGGTGCCCTTCTTGTCGGTGAAGCGCAGCAGACGGGGGCCGAAACCCACGGAAAAGGTGAGCACGCGCACGCCAAAGGCACGCATGGCCAGAAAGTGACCCCACTCATGGAAGGCCACGATGACCAAGATGGTGACGACAAAGGCCAACAGCGTCAGCATGCCCACTCCTTGATAAGGCGCCGGGCCAGAACCCGGGCCTCACTGTCCACATTCATGACCGCGTCCACGTCGGCGCAGTCCGGGGCCGGCAAACCGGCCAGGGTATCCTGCACCACCGCCGCGATGCCGTTGAAACCCAGCCGCCGGTCGAGAAAAGCGGCCACTGCTTCCTCGTTGGCGGCGTTGAGCACCGCGGTGGCGGCGCCACCGGTCTCCATCGCCTGCCGGGCCAGGCCCAGGCAGGGGAAGGCGGCGTCGTCCGGGGCCCGGAAATCGAGCCCCGCCAGGGTCCGGAAATCCAGCGTCTCGGCGCCGGAGTCGATGCGCTCCGGCCAGGACAGCGCGCAGGCAATCGGCGTGCGCATGTCCGGGGTGCCCATTTGCGCCAGCACCGAACCGTCCAGGTATTCGACCATGGAATGCACCACGCTTTGCGGGTGAATCACCACGTCGATGCGTGCCGGCGGCACATCGAACAGCCAGCACGCCTCGATGAACTCCAGCCCCTTGTTCATCAGGGTGGCGGAATCCACGGAAATCTTGGGTCCCATGTCCCAGTTGGGATGGCGCACCGCCTGTTCCGGCGTCACCGTCTCCAGCCGCGCCCGGTCCCAGCCCAGGAAAGGGCCACCGGAGGCGGTCAACAGCAGCCGCCGCACCCCCGGCCCGACGCCCTCCCGGGGCAGGCACTGGAAGATGGCGTTGTGCTCCGAGTCCACCGGCAGCAGGGTGGCGCCGTGACGGCGCACCGCGTCCATGAACAGGGCGCCGGTGACCACCAGGGTCTCCTTGTTGGCGAGCAGGATCTTCTTGCCCGCCTCCACCGCCGCCAGGGTCGGCCGCACGCCGGCGGCGCCGACGATGGCGGCCACCACGGTGTCCGCCTCGTCCAGGGCCGCCACCTGGGCCACGCCCTGATGGCCGCCCAGGACCTCGGTGTCTGACCCGGCCTCCCGGAGATGGTTCCGAAGCAACTCGGCGCCGGCCTCATCGGCCAGTGCCGCGTAGCGCGGGCGCCAGTGCAGGCAGTGCTCGGCCAGTTCCCGCCAGCGGTGGCCGGCGGTGAGGCCCACCACCCGGTAACGTTGCGGATGGCGGGCCAGCACATCCAGGGTCTGGCGGCCGATGCTGCCGGTGGCGCCGAGAATGGTAACCGCTTCGGGGGCTGTCGTCTCCCCGCTGGGGCCGCTCGGGCCGCTCAAAGCTGGCCTCCGGGGAGCGCGAACCAGTTGAGCCCGGCCAGCGCCACCGGCAGGGCCGCGGTGACGCTGTCGATGCGATCCAGCATGCCGCCGTGGCCGGGCAGCACCGTGCCGCTGTCCTTGATGCCCCGCTGGCGCTTGACCATGCTTTCGAACAGGTCACCCAGCACCGAGGCCAGCACCGTCAGCAACGCCACCAGCATCAGCGCCGGCAGGCGCGCCTCCAGCCAGCCGGTGTAGAACACCGCGGCCACCACCAGCAGCGCCAGCAACGCGCCGCCGATCAGCCCTTCCACGGTCTTGCCCGGGCTCACCCGGGGCGCCAGCTTGTGGCGGCCCAGGGCGCGGCCGGCGAAATAGGCGCCGGTGTCCGCCGCCCACACCCAAACCAGAATGAACAGCAGCGCCCAAGGGCCCGCCAGCCCCAGGGCGCCGTGGTCCTGCAGCTCCACCACCGCCATCCAGGACGGCACCAGCACCAGCCAGCCCACCGGCACCATCACCGCCGGCCGGAACCAGTAGCCGGCGTTGCGCGGATAGCCCAGCACCGCCACCAGCGCCAGCAGCCACCACAGTGGCAGCAGGGTGAACAGCCAGGCCGGTCGGAATACCTCGGTGGCCACCATCAGCAGCGCCAGCGACAGGCACCAAAGCAGGCGCAAGGGGCGGCTCAGAGCGCCGATCATGCCGGCCCATTCCCAGCCGCCGACCAGGAAAAAGGCCCCGGCCACCACGGCGAACGGCAGGCGCTCCAGGCCGAACACGGCGCCCAGCACCACCGGCAGCAGTACCAGAGCGGTGATCACCCGCAATTTCAGCATTCGGATTCTCCGTCGGCGCCGAGTTGTTCACCGGAACGCCCGAAACGACGCTGCCGGCCGGCGTAATCGGCCAGAGCGGCGTCCAGTTCGTCGCCGTCGAAATCCGGCCACAGGGCCGGCGTGAAGTAGAGCTCCGCGTAGGCCGCCTGCCACAGCAGAAAATTGCTCAGGCGGTGCTCGCCGCCGGTGCGGATCAGCAGGTCCAGCGGCGGCAGGTCGGCGGTGGAGATGCGCTCGCCCAGGGCGACCGCGTCGATATTGTCCGGGTCCAGCGTGCCGTCGCGCACTTCCCGGGCCAGGGACGCGGCGGCCTGGGCCAGATCCCACTGGCCGCCGTAGTTGACCGCCACCACCACCGTCATGCGGTCGTTGCCGGCGGTGCGCCGCTCCGCTTCCACCATGCCGTCGCGCAGGGTCTTGTCGAAGGCGGAACGGTCGCCGATAAAGCGCAGCCGCACCCGGTGGTCGTGCAGCTGGTCCACCCGCTGGCCCAGCGCGTTGACGAACAGGCCCATCAGATGATTGACCTCATCCTCCGGGCGGCGCCAGTTCTCGGAGCTGAAGGCGAACAGGGTGACCACCTCCACGCCGTGGCGGGCGGCGCGGCGAATCACCTTCTGCAAGGTGTGTTCGCCGGCACGGTGCCCCTCCGCGCCGGGCAGACCCCGGCGCCGGGCCCAGCGATTGTTGCCGTCCATGATGATCGCCACGTGGCGGGGCACCGCGCCCTGGTGGCTATCGATATCCGGTGCCGAGGAGTCGGGTTTATTATCGTCCATAAAAAAGGTCGGGCTGCCGACCAGCGGCATCCCGACGTCACCGTTCGATTGTATTCGGACAACGGCCGGAGGGGGCAGCACCCCACCCGATCACACCGTCATCAGTTCCTCTTCCTTGACCTTCAGCATTCTGTCCACTTCAGCCACCATCTTGTCGGTGAGCTGCTGGATCTGTTCCTCGCCGTGACGGGCCTCGTCCTCGGAGATTTCCTTCTCCTTGAGCAGGTCCTTAAAGTCGCCGTTGGCGTCACGGCGAATATTACGGATCGCCACCTTGGCATGTTCACCCTCGGCGCGCACGTGCTTCACCAGGCCCCTGCGGGTTTCCTCGGTGAGCGGCGGCAGCGGCAGGCGGATGACCACGCCGGCGGTGGACGGGTTGAGGCCCAGGTCCGAGGTCATGATCGCCCTTTCGATGTCCGGCACCAGGGACTTGTCGAACGGCGTGACCAGCAGGGTACGGCCCTCTTCCACGGAAATGTTGGCCAGCTGGTTGAGAGGCGTGTCCGAGCCATAATAGGACACGTGCAACCCATCCAGCAGGCTCGGATGGGCCCGGCCGGTGCGGGTTTTCTTAAGTGCCACGTCCAGCGCATCCAGGCTTTTCTTCATGCGCGACTGGGCGTCTTTCTGAATATCGTCGATCACCTTTGTTCCTCTCTGACTATTGCTCTCTGGCGGCTTCCACCAGGGTGCCTTCGCTGCCGCCCAGCATCAGGTTGAGCAGCGCGCCCTGCTTATTCATGTTGAACACGCGCAACGGCATGTCGTGGTCGCGGCACAGGCAGATCGCGGTGAGGTCCATGACGCCGAGCTTGCGGTCGATGACCTCGTCGTAGCTCAGACGCTCGTATTTTTCAGCGTTGGGATTGGTCACCGGATCGTCGTTGTAGACACCATCCACCTTGGTGGCCTTGAGCACCACGTCGGCGCTGATCTCGATGCCACGCAGGCAGGCGGCGGAGTCCGTGGTGAAAAACGGATTGCCGGTGCCGGCGCAGAAAACCACCACTTCGCCGTTCTTCAGGTGCCGGTTGGCGTTGCGGTGGTCATAATGCTCCACGATGCCACTCATGGGAATGGCCGACATCAACCGGGTACGGATGTTGGAGCGCTCCAGGGCGTCGCGCATGGCCAGGCCGTTCATCACCGTGGCCAGCATGCCCATATGGTCGCCGGCCACCCGGTCCAGGCCCGCGGTCTGCAGCGCCGCGCCACGGAACAGGTTGCCGCCGCCGATCACCAGGCCCACCTGCACGCCGATACCCACCAGTTGGCCGATCTCCAGGGACAGGGTGTCCAGCACCCGGGGGTCGATACCGAACCCCTCTTCACCCGCCAGCGCCTCACCGCTCAACTTCAACAGAATACGGTTGTAGCGCGGCGAGCGCTCCTTGTTCTTGGCCATCTCTTGTTCTCCGCCACTCATGAATACCCGCCGTTTGTCCGACCGCCGGTGATGCTCCGGCGGTTAATGAAACCATTTGGGGGCGGCCAAGCCAAGGCACCCTGCCGATTTGGCCGGTTTTCCCACCCCCGGTGCTCTCCCGATGTGCCATCGGGTCCAACCTCCGGCCGGCCGCGCCCACCGGCGCACCAGCCGAAAAAAACGCCTTGCTGGACCTGGCCAACAAGGCGTTTTTGCGCGGCAGCGCGACAAACCAGGTCCCAGGGGACTACTGTTTTGCCTGTGCCATGACTTCGGCGGCGAAGTCCACCTCTTCCTTCTCGATGCCCTCGCCCACCACCAGGCGCTCAAAGGCCACCACTTCGGCACCGGCGTCTTTCACCAGTTTGCCCACGGTGGTGTTCGGATCCTTAACGAACGGCTGATCGTTGAGGCTCACTTCCTTGAGGAACTTGTTGATGCGGCCACCGACCATCTTCTCGACGATCTCGGCGGGCTTGCCTTCCATGTCCGGCTGGGCGCGGATGATTTCACGCTCCTTGTCGAGCACTTCGGCGGGCACTTCGTCGGACTTGACCACCATCGGGCTGACGGCGGCCACGTGCATGGACACGTCCTTGCCCAGCTCGGCGTCGCCACCGGTCAGAGCCACCAGCACGCCGATTTTGCCGCCGTGCACGTAGGAACCGACCAGACCTTCGGCGTTCAGACGCACCGCGCGGCGCACCTGGATGTTCTCACCGATCTTCTGAACCAGGCCCTGGCGGGCCTCTTCCACGGTACCGCCACCCTCAACGCTGAGTTCGGCGATCTTGGCCACGTCCACTTCGTCCGCGGCCAGGGCGGCGGCGGCCACCTTGTCGCAGAAGCCCAGGAAGTTGTCGTCACGGGCCACGAAGTCGGTTTCGGAATTGATTTCCACCATCACGGCGCGCTTGTTGTCGTCGCTGGTGGCCACTACCACGGCACCCTCGGCGGCGGTACGACCGGCTTTTTTGGCGGCTTTCGCCTGGCCGGACTTGCGCAGATCATCAATGGCCTTCTCGATGTCACCACCCGCTTCGACCAGGGCGTTCTTGCATTCCATCATGCCCAGACCGGTGCGCTCGCGGAGCTCTTTCACCATTGCAGCAGTTACAGCAGCCATGCTTACCTCT
>CENV01000078.1_pt1 | contig 15033 bp, 14 predicted proteins | sample 530231 | NCBI WGS metagenome assembly CENV01 (sample SAMEA2619815, study PRJEB7988) | marine metagenome | biome: marine biome (ENVO:00000447); feature: surface water layer (ENVO:00002042); material: "saline water (ENVO:00002010), including plankton (ENVO:xxxxxxxx)" | depth 5 m | reverse complement strand
GGCTGGTGTAGGAGCGGCTTCAGCCGCGATGGGGCTTACACGCCGATGGCGGCGATCAGCTGTTTGACGCAGGTTTCGATGTCGTTCTCGGCGGTGTTGATCACCACCTCGGCGCGGTCCGGGGCCTCGTAGGGGCTGTCGATGCCGGTGAATTCCTTGATCTCGCCGGCGCGGGCTTTCTTGTACAGGCCCTTGGGGTCGCGCTCTTCGCATTTTTCCAGGGGCGCATCGACGAACACTTCCACGAACTCGCCGTCCTCGAACAGCGCGCGGGCGGCGTCCCGGTCGGCGCGGAACGGGCTGATAAAGGCGGTGACCACCACCAGCCCGGCGTCCACCATCAGCTTCGCCACCTCGGACACCCGGCGGATGTTTTCGGTACGGTCTTCATCGCTCATGCCCAGGTTCTTGTTCAACCCGTGGCGCACGTTGTCGCCGTCCAGCAGGTAGGTGTGCTTACCCTGCTCGGTGAGCGCCACTTCCAAGGCGTTGGCCAGGGTGGACTTGCCGGACCCGGACAGGCCGGTGAGCCAGATGCACTTCGGCACTTGGGATTTGGCGTCGGCCCGATCCTGCTTGGTGATGTGGGTTTGGTGCCAGATGACTTCGGCTTGGGAGTCGTTTTTGCGGCGTTGGTAGGGGGTGTCGGTCATCGTCTTTCCCGTTCGGTTCGCAGTTGCAAGTTAAAAGTTAAAAGTTAAAAGTTGAAAGGGAGCGCCCTCTCAACTATCGATGTTCGATGCCTGCAATCAGGCTTTGGATCATGCGCGAGATCTCTCTTACCTCGCGCAACCAATGGGACGCCGTCTCGGTGTCCAGATACTCAATTTCTCTCGCTATGTATATTTGCGTTCGTAGTTCGCCCGCGGAGCCTTTGGCATAGCTCCAGAATCGTGCCCGGTCCCTGGTAGAGAGCCGCTCGTAGCCCTCAGCGAGATTACAGGGTACGGACAAGCCACTGCGGGTAATCTGGTCACGAAACCCGAAGTCCCTGGACTGCGCAAAATACCTGTAAATATCGGCGCTCAGCCGCGCCGATCGTCTCCATACTTCCAAATCCTCGAAGCGCATCCTTGCCCTCCTGATTCCATCCACCGGCTACAAAGCCGCCCTTTTAACTTTGAACTTTTAACTTTCAACTCACCCCGAACGGCCAGAATACCGGAATCAACACCATCGTGACCGCCGCCGCCAGGATCGACATCGGCACGCCAATACGCAGGTAATCCGTGAAGCGGTAGCCGCCGGGGCCCATGACCATGAGGTTGGTTTGGTAGCCCAGGGGGGTCATGAAGCTGGCGCTGGCGGCGAACATGACGGCGACGATGTAGGGCATGGGCGAGACGCCCAGGTGGTCGGCGACGCCGGTGGCGATGGGGAATACCAGCACGGCGGCGGCGTTGTTGGTGATTACCTCGGTGAACAGGGCGGTGATCAGGTAGACCATCAGCAGGGCCAGCCAGGGGCTGTCGATGCCCAGGCCCATCAGCTGGTTGACGATGAAGGCGGCGGTGCCGCTTTCTTCCAGGGCGGTGCCGAGGGCGAAGGCGGCGCCGATCACCACCAGCACCGGCAGGTTGACGCTCACGTTCATGCGCGCGCGGTTGACGGTGACGCAGCGGGTGGCGAGCAGCAGGCCGGCGGCGACAAAGGCGGCTTCCAGCACCGACAGCAGGCCCAGCACGTTGATCGCCACCATGCCCACCAGGATGGCGGTGGCCAGGGGCGCGCGGCTGAAGTCCGGCGGGGTGGAGTCGCTGAGCGGGCTGACCAGCATGAAGTCGCGGCGGTAGCGGTATTGCTCGACGAAGGTCTGGCCGGTTTCCAGCAGCAAGGTGTCGCCGACCCGCAGCACCTGCTCGCCGACCTTGCCGGGCTGGCGGTGCCCGCCCCGGCTGATGCTGAGGATGGCGGCCTGGTAGCGGGTGCGGAAGGCGCTGTCCTTGACGGTGTGGTTGAGGCCGGGAAATTCCGGGCCGATCACCACTTCCACCAGGCAGCGCTGGTGGTTGGTGAGCTTGAGCTTGTGGGCGCCGCCGTGGGCCGGCACCAGGCCGTTGATGCGCTGCAGCTCGCGGGCGCAGTCCGGGGCGCCGATAAAGGCGAGCTGGTCGCCGGCCAGGATCTGCATGTCCGGGCCCACGGCGGTGTAGAGCTTGTCGCCGCGCTGGATTTCGGTGAGGTAGCCGTGGGTCAGGTTGCGCAGGCCGGCGTCCTGGATGGTTTTGTTGTGCAGCGGGCTGCCCTCCGGCACCACCATCTCCACGTGGTATTCGCGGGCCCGTTCCACCTGCTCCACCAGGCCGGCCCGGTTCGGCAGCAGACGGCGGCCGAGCAGCAGCAGAAAGACGGAGCCGGCCAGCAGCAGCGGCACGCCCACCCAGGCCAGGTCGAAGATATGGAAGCCGTCCAGGCCCCGGCGCTGCATCATGCCGTCCACCACCAGGTTGGTGCTGGTGCCGATCAGGGTGCAGGTACCGCCGAGGATGGCCGCGTAGCTGAGCGGCAGCAGCAACTGGGAGGCGGACAGCTTGAGACGCTGGGCCCACTCCTGCACCGCCGGGATCATCATCGCCACCACCGTGGTGTTGTTGAGGAAGGCGCTGAGCAGAGCGGTGGGGGCGATCAGGCGGGTCTGGCTGCCGGTCAGGGTTTTCGGCTGGCCCAGCAGCTTGTGGGCGATCCAGTAGATGGCGCCGGTGTCGCGCAGGGCGGCGGCCACCACGTAGAGCACCGCCACGGTCATCAGCCCCGGGTTGGCGAAGCCGGCCAGGGCCTGGTCCGGCGTGATCACGTCGCCCACCAGCACCGCCACCAGGGCGGCCATCATGGTCACTTCGGCGGGCACCCGGTTGCTTGCCAGGGCGCCGAGCACGGCGACCACGACCAGCGAGGTGAACAGAATATCCGGCGTCATGGTGGCCAAGGCTCCAGCGGTCTGGTGGTCCGGGGAATGGCTGGATGGTAGCCGGTTTTTTATAACCTGCAACCGACGATTCGTTCTTTGCTTATTACCTAGAGGACATCCTGAGGCGACCGCCCGGTCACACAAACTATCTTGACAGCCTCACGGCTCCGAGATAACACTCCCATCATTACGTACGAACATTCGTTCGTAGAGAAATAAATCAAACAAAGTTACGGGAGAGCACCATGCAAGTGTTGATCGTCGGGGCCGGTATCGCTGGCCTGACTGCCGCCATCGCCTTACGCCATAAAGGCATTGACGCCACCATCGTCGAGCAGGCCCCCAAGCTCACCGAGATCGGCGCCGGCATCCAAATCGCCGCCAACGGCTCGGTGGTATTGCGTGAGCTGGGCCTTGAGCAGGCCGTGGCCGCCAAGTCGGTGATTCCCCAGTCTTTCGACATGCGCGACATCCTCACTGGCAAGCAGCTTTGGGACGTACCGCTGGGTGATGCCGGGGCACACCGCTGGGGGGCGCCGCTGTATAACATCCATCGCGCCGATCTGATCGGGCTCCTGGCCGATCGCCTGCCACCGGACAGTTTGCGGCTGGGTCAGCGTTGCAGCGCCCTGGAGCAGGATGGAACCGGCGTCACCTTGCATTTGGATAATGGCGAAACATTGCGCGGCGACGTGTTGATCGGTGCCGACGGCATCCATTCGGTGGTTCGCCAGCGGTTGTTCGGCGAGGACAATGACGACGTGCAATTCTCGAACATATTGATGTGGCGGGCGCTGATCCCCGCGGATCGCTTGAAGCACGTGGACCTTCCGGAGCGGGGCAACTACTGGTTCGGGCCCGGCCGTACGCTGATTACCTATTGGATTCGCCCACAGAATCTTTACAGCATTCTGGCGTCGGTACCATCCGGCGAGGTGCGGCGGGAATCCTGGACCGAAAGCGGCGACATCGATGAATTGCGGGCCTCGTTTTCCGGGCTGGAACCGCGTGCCCAGGCGATGATGGACGAAATCGACAGCGCCTTTATCACCGGCATGTTCTACCGCGACCCGATCGAACGCTGGACCGATGGGCGGGTCAGCCTGATGGGTGACGCGGCACACCCGATGGTGCCGTTTCTTGCCCAGGGCGCCTGCCAGGGCATGGAGGACGCCTGGGTGTTGGCCACCATGCTGGAGCGCCATCATGCCGACCCGGCGGCCGGTCTCGCGGAGTACGAACAGCGCCGACGGCCACGGACCACCCGGGTGCAGTCCGGCGCCCGCGCCATGGTGAAGATGGTGCATGAATCGGATCCACAGCGAATCAAATCCCGCAATGGGCGCTGGAAAGGCATGCAGCATATCGATCCGTTGTCGGAGGCTACCTGGTCCTTTGTTTGGGAGTACGACGTACTCAAGGAAGTGAACCGGCCCGCCGGCGAGGTTCTGGGTCTGTCCGCCACTCGCGAGGCGAAGACCATGGACCGCCCGGAAAGCCAGCGCGCCTTCGAAATGTGGAAGTCAGCGTTTACCCCGGAAGATGTGGCGCGCGGTCATGATGGCATGCGTGAAGGGTATGAGCGCTTCTTGACCACCCATTTTCCGTTGCGCGAGCCGGGCACGGTGGAAGAGGTCGAGTTGGGGGGCGTGCCAGCGTTCCGGGTCGGCAAGGCCGGCACCGAAAGCCCCTTGGTCCTGCATTTTCATGGTGGCGGTTACATGCTCGGCTCCGCCCGGACCTCGCTCGAATACGCATCGCGCCTGGCCACCGCCGTGGGCGGCGAATGCGTAACCGTGGACTACCGGCTGGCGCCGGAAGCCCCCTACCCCGCGGCGCTTGACGATGCGGTGGACGCCTACCGGGGTCTGCTGCGCGCCGGCGTGGCACCGTCACGTATTTTGTTGAGCGGCGAGTCGTCCGGCGGCGGCCTGGCGCTGGCCCTGAGTCTGGCATTGAAGATGGCCGGCGATCCGCTGCCAGCGGGCATCGTGGCGATCTGTCCGTTCACCGATCTGACCTTGTCCGGCGCCAGCATCAAGGACTTCGCCGGCGAAGACCCCGCCGCCCACCGCGATACCCTGGCCCTGATGGCGGCCTCCTATTTTCAGGAACATGAACCCCGTGATCCGCTGGTTTCCCCGCTGTTCGGAGACCTGAGGGGGTTGCCCCCCATACTTCTTTCGTCGGTGGAAGGCGAATCGCTGTACAGCGACAGCACCCGCCTGCGAGAGCGCGCCCTGGCGGCGGATGTGGACGTAACCTTCCTACCTGTACGTGATTCAGTACACGTCTACACCTTGTTCCCGTTCCTGCCGGAAACCGAAGCCACTCTCAAAACCTTGGGCGAGTGGGCCGCCCGTGTAGTGGGTGAACCAACCCGCGCCACCGCCTGAACTCGCGCCATAAACCAAAAACAACAACGAGGAAGCATCATGAAAAAGCCAATAAGAACCGGTGTGTTCGCTTTGAGTCTTCTGTGCGGCGCCAGCGCCGCCGCCGACATATCCGACGAGATGGTGAAAATCGGTGTGCTCTCGGATATGTCCGGCATCTTCTCGGACCTCAGCGGCGAAGGCGCCGTGACCGCCGCGCGCATGGCGGTGGACGATTTCGTCGCCAACGAGGATCCGGCATTTCAGGTGGAGCTGGTCACCGCCGATCACCAGAACAAAACCGATGTGGCCGCCAGCCGCGCGCGCGAATGGTATGACACCCAGGGCGTGGACATGATCACCGACGTGATTAACTCAGCGGTGGCCCTGGCGGTGTCCGAGGTCACCCGTGACAAGAATCGGATGCTAATGGTTACCGGCTCCGGCTCCACCGCCATCAACAACGAGCAATGCTCTCCGAACACGGTGTTTTACGCCTGGGACACCTATTCTCTGGCCAACAGCCTGGGGCGCACCCTTACCGACCAGGGCTACAAAAAATGGTATTTCGTAACCGTGGACTACGCGCTCGGCAAGGCGATTGAATACGACGCCACCAAGGCCGTGGAGCAGGCCGGTGGCGAAGTAATTGGTTCACTGCGCCATCCGATGGGGACCTCCGACTTCGCCTCGTTCATGCTACAGGCGCAGGGTTCCGGCGCGGATGTTATAGGCATCGCCAACGCCGGTGCCGATCTGCACAACGCGATCCGGGTGGCCAATGAATTCGGGATCAGCCAGCAGCAAAAGATCGTTGGCCTGTCGGCCAGCATGACCGACGTTCACGCGCTGGGCCTGAACACCACCCAGGGCATGCTGCTGGTGGAAGGCTTTTACTGGAATCAGGACGAACAGGCGCGGACCTGGAGTCGCCGCTTCCAGGAGAAAACGGGCAAGATACCGAACATGCTCAATGCCGCCACCTATTCCGCGATCACCCAATATCTGAGTGCCGTGAAGCGGCTGGGCAGCGACGACGCTGAGGCCGTGATGGCCGACCTGCGAGAGCGTGAATTCAACGACCTTTTCGCCAAGAACGGGCACCTGCGTCCCGATGGTCAGTTGATTCACGACGTCTACCTGTTTCAGGTGAAAACGCCCAAGGAATCAAAAGGCGATTGGGATTACTACGAGCTGGTCGACACCATCCCCGCCGAGCGTGCCTATCAGCCGCTCTCCGAATCCCGTTGCGAGCTGGTCAAGAGGGCGGGGAGTCGCACATGACCGACGCGGTTTTGGAAACCCGCGGGTTGAGCAAAACCTTCCTGGGCTTCACCGCCGTGGATGGGGTCGATCTGAGCGTGCAACGGGGCCATATCCACGCGCTGATCGGCCCAAACGGGGCCGGTAAGACCACGCTGTTCAACCTGCTCACCCGGTTCCTGGAGCCGAGCGCCGGCGAGATCCGTTTCGACGGTACTGCCGTTACCGCTCTGCCGCCACGCCAGGTGGCGCGACGAGGAATGGTCCGCTCCTTCCAGATTTCGGCGGTGTTCGCGGGCCTCAGCGTGCTGGACAACGTGCGTGTAGCGTTGCAGCGCAAGCTGGGTTTGTCACTGCACTTCTGGCGGAGCGTGCGGGTGCTTGACCAGATCAACGAACAAGCACTGGCCATTCTCGACCAGGTGGGTCTGGCGGAACTGGCCAACGAGGCCGCTGGCGCCCTGCCCTACGGGCGCAAGCGGGCGCTGGAGCTGGCCACCACGCTGGCCATGGATCCGGTGCTGATGTTGCTCGACGAACCCACCCAGGGCATGGGCTATGAGGATGTCGACCGGGTCACCTCGCTGATCAAGAAAATCAGCGCCGGCCGGACCGTGCTGATGGTGGAACACAACATGAAGGTCGTGGCGAGCATCGCCGACACTCTTTCGGTATTGCAACGCGGGCGCTTGCTTGCCACCGGCAGCTATCAGGAAGTGTCGGCCAATGAAGAAGTCATCCGTGCCTATCTGGGCGGCGGTCGGCGTGGAGGCACGGCGGCATGAGCGATGTTCAAGAAGTACTCGCGCTGGACAACCTGCAGGCCTGGTACGGCGAATCCCATGTGCTGCAGGGCGTGACTTTCCGCGTCCAGGCCGGTGAGGCAGTCACGCTTCTGGGCCGTAACGGCGCGGGCCGGACCACCACGCTGCGAGCCATCCTCGGGTTGACCGGTCGACGCAGCGGGTCGGTGCGATTGTTCGGGCGCGAGACGGTGGGCCTGCCCACCCATCGCATCGCCCGGCTGGGCGTGGGCTACTGCCCCGAAGAGCGAGGCATATTCGCCAGCCTCTCCTGCGAGGAGAACCTGCGCCTGCCTCCACGCCTTAGTGGCGACGATGCGGGCCTGAGCCTGGAGGAAATCTACTCGTTGTTCCCAAACCTGGCGGAGCGTCGACACAGCCCGGGTATGGCGCTGTCCGGCGGCGAGCAACAGATGCTGGCGCTGGCGCGCATTCTGCGCACGGGCGCGCGCCTGCTGTTACTGGATGAAATATCCGAGGGTCTGGCGCCGGTGATCGTCGACACGCTGGGCGAAGCCATTCATGCGCTGCGTGAACGTGGCTACACCATCGTCCTGGTGGAACAAAACCTCCACTTTGCCGCCGGCCTGTGCGACCGCCTTCTTTTCATGGAGCACGGCCACATCATCGAAAGCCTGACGCCAGCGCAGCTGGACGACCAGGCGGACCGTGTGGCACGGCTGCTGAGTGTCTGATCCCCAACCACAGGTAGGGTGAAGTTATGGATATTTTCGGCGTACCGATCACCGCCCTGTTGGCACAGCTGATGATCGGGCTGGTCAACGGCTGCTTCTATGCCGTGCTCAGTCTCGGGCTGGCGGTGATCTTCGGCATGCTGCATGTGATTAATTTCACGCACGGCGCCATGTTCGTGCTCGGCGCCCTGTTCAGTTGGGCAGGGCTATATTATTTCGACATCAACTATTGGGTCATGCTGGCGTTGGCGCCGCTCATCGTCGGCGTGTTCGGCATCGTGCTGGAACGGTTGTTTCTCAGGCGCATCTATCACCTGGACTACCTGTATGGCCTGCTTCTGACTCTCGGCCTGACGCTGATCATCGAGGGCGCGGTGCGCTCCGCCTTCGGCGTATCCGGCCGCCCCTACGGCCCACCGCCGATTTCCGGTATCACCAATTTGGGTTTTCTGATGATTCCCAACTACCGATTGTGGGTGATCATCGCATCGTTGCTGGTGTGCGCGGCCACCTGGTTCGTGATCGAGCGAACGCGCCTCGGCAGTTATCTGCGCGCGGCCACCGAAAACCCCAAGCTGGTGGAAGCGTTCGGCATCAATGTACCGATGATGGTCAGTCTCACCTTCGGGTTCGGTGTGGCCCTGGCGGCCTTCGCCGGCGCGCTGGCGGCACCGGTGATGCAGGTGTCGGCACTGACCGGGCAGACAATGATCGTCATTGTCTTCGCGGTGGTGGTGATCGGCGGGATGGGCTCGATTCTCGGCACCGTGGTCACCGGTATCTGCCTGGGCCTGGTGGAGGCGCTGACCAAGGTGTACTACCCCGAAGCCGCTTCCATGGTGATGTTTCTGGTAATGGTGCTGGTGCTGATGGTGCGCCCGCACGGCTTGTTTGGAGGTCGCGAATGACCGCATCGTTTACTTCACGCCGAATATCACCGCGCGCCGGCGCCTATGCGCTGTTGCTGATCGCCCTGATTGCGGCCCCCTGGGTCGGGCTCTACCCGGTCCTGGGCACCAAGATACTTTGCTACGCGTTGTTTGCCTGCGCCTTTCATTTACTGCTTGGCTATACCGGCCTGGCGTCGTTGGGCCATGCGGCCTTTCTCGGCGTCGGGGGCTATCTGGCCGGTTATGGGGTAAAAGCCTGGGCACTGCCACCGGAGTTGGCATTGCTCGCGGGCCTGGCGGCTGGTGCCCTGCTTGGTCTGGTGATCGGCTTTATCTCGATCCGGCGCTCGGGCATCTATTTCACGATGATCACGCTGGCGCTGGCCCAAATGGTGTATTTTCTGTGCGTGCAGATACCGCAAACCGGTGGCGAGGACGGTCTGCAGGGCATCGACCGGGGACTTTTGTTCGGCGTGCTCGATCTGCGCGACGACACGGCCATGTATTACACCGTACTGGTAATCGCGGTGGCCTGCTTCCTGCTTATCACGCGGGTGGTGTACTCACCGTTCGGGCAGGCACTGCAAGCCATCAAGGACAATGAACCCCGTGCCATCTCCCTGGGCTACCATCCGCCCCACTACAAGCTGATCGTTTTTATCTTGTCAGCGGCACTGACCGGGCTGGCCGGCGCGCTCAAGGCGATCAGCCTGGGGTTCGTGACCTTATCCGATGTGCACTGGATGACCTCCGGCCATGCCCTGCTGATGACCTTGGTCGGTGGGATGGGTATTTTGTCCGGCCCGGTGGTCGGCGCGCTGGCCCTGGTGGTACTGGAGAACAAGATGGGCGAACTGGGTACGCTGATCGCCGGCGCCACCGGCATTGCCTGGTTCACCACCCTCGGGGAGTCGGTGATGATGGTGATGGGGATCGTCTTCGTGATCTGCGTACTGGCATTCCGCCACGGTATTATGGGTGAAGTGGTCGCCCTGCAACAGCGTCGTCGCGGCACCCTCGCTTCCAATTCCACGACCTCCACTTCACGGGAGCCGCAACGATGAATCAAGCCTGCGTCTTTTCCGCCCCCCATTGGCCGCCGCGGTTGTCGCGCACCATCCACCCGCCACGCACCTCGCTCTGGGACAACGTGGCCGTCAGCGCCCGGCGCTATCCGGACAAGGTCGCGATTCGCTTCTTTGATCGGGGACTGACCTACCAGGACCTTTACACGCAATGTGAAGCATTGGCCGGCTGGTTGCACCGGGCCGGTGTGCGCGCCGGCGACCGGGTACCGGTGATGATGCAAAACTGCCCGCAGTTAGTGATCGCGCACTATGCGGTAATGCGCGCCAATGCGGTGGTGGTGCCGGTGAATCCAATGAACCGGGCCGCTGAGCTGGAACACTGCATCCGCGATGCCGGTGCGCGGCTGGCGATCTGCTCCGCGGAGCTGGCCGACGAAATGGTCCGGGCCAGCGAAGCCCTGCCCGAGAGCCGGAAGCTCGACGAGATCCTGGTGACTCGCTACGGCGATGGCTTCGGTGAGGTCAATGGAGCAGCGATACCAGAGGATTGGCGGGCATGGCTGTTTGCGGAGCCGCCCACGCCGATGTCAGGCCCGCGTCTGAGCCAATGGGACGACGCCTTGCACAGCGGCGCCCGCCCGCCGGTGCTCGACGATAATCCGGACACACCCTGCCTGTTGCCCTACACCAGCGGCACCACGGGCGCACCCAAAGGCTGTGTGCATCACCACACCTCAATCATGCACAACGCGGTGGCCTGTTGGCATTGGATCAACGGCGATCCGGACAGTGTGATGCTGGCGGTGTTACCACTGTTCCACATTACCGGACTGGTATGCGTGATGCATGGGACGCTTTACGGCGGGGGTACTCTGGTGATGATGCCGCGCTGGCACCGGGATCTGGCCTGCCGGCTGATCGAAGATGCCGGCATCACGCATTGGCTGTGCATTCCGACCATGGTGGTGGATCTGCTCGGGTCGCCGGACCTGGAACGCTACGATTTGTCACGGCTGGCGTTCATCGGTGGTGGGGGCGCCGCCATGCCCGAGGCGGTGGCCGAGCGGCTGCGCGAAATATATGGCCTGGCATTCGTTGAAGGTTATGGGCTCACGGAAACCTCTGGCCCCACCCATATGAATCCTCCGCAGCGACCCAAGCTGCAATGCCTGGGCATCCCGTTCGTGAGCACCGAGGTGCGGGTGCTGGAGCCAGACTCCCATGTCGAATGCGCGGAGGGCGAGAACGGCGAGATCGCCATTCATGGTCCGCAAGTGTTCCAGGGCTATTGGAACAACGAGGACGCCACCCGCGCCAGCTTCGTGGTGCTCGACGGCAAACGCTTTTTCCTGACCGGCGACCTGGGCCACCGCGACGCGGACGGCTATTTTCATATTACCGATCGCATTAAAAGGATGATCAACGCCGCCGGCTACAAGGTATGGCCCGCTGAAGTGGAAAACATTCTATTCCGGCATCCGGGTATTCAGGAAGCATGCGTGGTGGCGGCGCGGGATCCCTACCGTGGCGAGACCGTGAAGGCGGTGGTGGTGCGTCGCCATGACCATCCGGCGCTCGGCGCCGAGGACATTATCGACTGGAGCCGAGCGCACATGTCCGCCTACAAAGTTCCGAGGATCGTGGATTTCGTGGACGAATTGCCCAAGAATGGGAGCGGCAAAGTCATGTGGCGAGCACTGCTTTAGGATTTTATGACACAAGTCAAGACTCGACGTTCGCGCAATGGAGCGCGCTTACCCAATGACCGCGGCATTCCGCAGTACATGGGTGAGAACATCGAAAAGGACCTGGAAGAGGTCTCCCTACGCGCTGGCGGCACCATGCGCAACCGCATCCTGGTTGCCGCCATCGCCCTATTCGCCGAGCGTGGCTACGAGAACCTGAACATGCGGACACTGGCCAGCTGGGTGGGGCTCAAGGCGCCGACGTTGTACAACTACTTCCCTTCCAAGGAAGCCCTGCTGGTAGGTGCCATCGATCAGGGCATGGACGATTTCTTCGGCTACATCCTTGACGGCATCGAGGCGGTTCCTCGTGAACAGAGGCTGTTTGAGATCGTACACCGCCATGCCGGTTATAAATTGCGCCACCGGGCCATCGCCCGCGCCAACGACCGACTGATCGACCCGCAGTTCGCGCGCATGTTCCTGCCCGAGGAAGCGGCCCGGGATTTCGGCTCGCGCATGGCGCGGTACCGCCATCAGGTGGAGGATCTGGTGGGTGATCATATACCGCGCGACGGCGCGGTAAGCACCAAGGTGGTCACCCTGGCAATCCTCAGCCAATGTGACCGTATTGCCTACTGGTACACCCCCAAAGGGAACATGACCGAAGAGCAGGCTTTGGCACAGATCACCATTCTGACACGGCGCATGCTCCATGATATCCCGCGAGAGGCCCGCTCCGGCTGATCGGCGGCACGGAGCGGTTCCCACGGGATCAGCCCGTTATTTCTCCCGGTTACAGATCAAGCGCGCTTCCTCCAGCGCGGCGGTGCGATGCTTGGTCGCTTCCCGGTATTCCGGGTCCGCCAGCATGGTGGCGAACGCCTGGATTGACGGATAGCGCACCAGCAGCACTTCGTCCCAGTGCTCGCCTTCCGGGGCGATCACGCTGGCCAGGGTGTTACCGCTCCAGACCATTTCGCCGCCCACTCCCTGCACTTTCTGGAACGCCACCTTGGAATAGCGGCGGTAGGCTTCGCGGCCGTCGTAGTCGGCCTCGCCGTCTTTATAGCGGGCTTTGTCGCGGAAGCGCAGCAGGTTGAGCATGACGATGGGGGTGTCGGCGGGAATGCTTTTGAGAATGTCCGGCAGGCGTTTGGGATCCGGGTCGACCACGGGCATGGGGAGCTCCTGTTGTTGTCATCGATATCGCCCCCAGGGTGCCGCCTGCGGCCGCTGGCGCCAATGACCGATTGCGTCAAAGCCATGGCGGGATTTGCGGGCGGCCGCGATAGAGACCCGGTAGGAGCGGTTTCAACCGCGATCCATACCCTGCGCCGCACAAAAGGCGTCCAACTCCGCCACCCGTGCCTCCGGCAGGGTCAGGCGCACACGCACTCGCTCGCCGTACTCGACGTCATCGATCTGGCCTTCGTGCTGGTCGCACCAATGCCGCAGGGGCTGCTCGTGGGCGAAATCCAGCACCAGGGTGACGGTGCACTCCGGCACCTGCTCGATCACCTCCATGGCGGACAGCACCGCCTCGGCGGCGCCGGCGTAGGCGCGCACCAGCCCGCCGGCACCGAGTTTCACGCCGCCGAAGTAGCGGATCACCACCACCATCACGTCGCCCACGCCCTTGTGCTGGATCACGTTGAAGATCGGCTTGCCGGCGGTGCCGGAGGGTTCGCCGTCGTCGTTCATGGCGCCGTGGCCGGAGTTGGGCGCGCCGATCAGCCAGGCGTGGCAATGGTGGGTGGCGTCCGGGTACCGGGCGCGGGCCTGATCGAGCACCGCCTGCCCTTCCGCGCGGCTGCGCACCGGGCGCAGCCAGGCGATAAAGCGGCTTTTGTTGATCTCCAGCTCGCGGTCAACCGGGCCGGCGGGGACCGGATAGGTCATCAGCGGCAAGCCGCAAGCTTCAAGCTGCAAGCGGCCCCATGGCGGGTTCGATCTTGTGGCTTGGGGCTTGTGGCTTGAAGCGCTTTCATGGCTTCAGCACCACCGCCCCGTGGGTCTTGCGGGCTTCCATGTCCTGATGGGCCTGGCCCACATCCTTGAGGTCGTAGATCGCCGGCGCGGCGGGGGTCAGGGTGCCGTCCTGGAGGGCGGCGAAGAACTCAGCGGCCACCTGGTCGCGGCGCGCCAGGTCGCCGATGTAATGGCCGAGCATGGGGCGGGTCACGGTGAGCGAGGCGGCGGCCAGACGCGGCATGGCCAGCGGCTCCACCGGGCCTGAGGACTGGCCGAAGTTGACCAGGTGGCCGCGCGGGGCCAGGCAGGCCAGGGAGCCATAGAAGGTGTCCTTGCCCACGGAGTCATAGGCGACCTGCACGCCACGGCCGTCGGTGATCGTCTTGACCGCTTCCGTCACGTCCTGCTCGCGGTAGAGAATCACATGGTCGCAGCCCTGGGCGCGGGCCTGCTCGGCCTTGGCCTCGCTGCCCACGGTGCCGATCACGGTGGCGCCCAGGTGGTGCGCCCACTGGCACAGCAACTGGCCAACGCCTCCAGCGGCGGCCTGCACCAGCAGGGTGTGGCCGGGCTTGAGGGCGAACACGTCGGTCATCAGCACCCGGGCGGTGAGGCCGCGCACCATCATGCCGGCCACCAGGGTGTCGTCCAGGCCGTCCGGCAGGGGCACCGCGTTGTCGGCCTTGATCAACCGCTCTTCCGCGTAGGCGCCGTAGCCGTGGGCGATGTAGGCCACCCGGTCGCCGACCTGGAAGCGGTCCACGCCCTCGCCCACCGCCAGCACCTCGCCGGCCCCTTCCAGGCCCGGCACGCCAGGCAGCGGCAGGGTCTGATACAGGCCGGAGCGCACATAGATGTCGTGGAAGTTGACCCCCACGGCGGTTTGCTTGAGATGCAGCTCACCGGGCCCGGGGGCGCCGATCTCGATGGGCTCGGCTTTCAGAACCTCGGGGCCGCCGGCTTCGTGCATCACCATGGCGATGGGCATGGGAACTCCTTACTTCACGAATGAGGGCACACAGGATACAGCCCCCTTCGCCTTCTCGCCGTTTTTTCCACCCCAAAACCATCGTCTAAGCCCCAAATTCCCCCCAAAAAACCGCCCTAAATCCAATAAAAACAACCCCTTACCGGGGTCCGACCCCGGCAACGGTCCGACCCCGGCAGCGCTAGCGCATGAAGCCTTCTTCGCGGAGCTGGTGGATTTTGTCGCGGACGGCGGCGGCCTGTTCGAATTCCAGGTTCTTGGCGTGCTCCATCATTTCCGCTTCCAGCTTTTCGATGTCCTTGGCCACTTCCGCCGGGGAGCGGGCCACGTATTTGCCTTTGTCCTCCGCCACCTTGCGGTTGCGTTTGCGGTCCGGCTGGCCGGCGCCGGTGGTGTAGGCGTCGTCCATGATGTCGCGGACCAT
>CENV01010897.1_pt1 | contig 15114 bp, 13 predicted proteins | sample 530231 | NCBI WGS metagenome assembly CENV01 (sample SAMEA2619815, study PRJEB7988) | marine metagenome | biome: marine biome (ENVO:00000447); feature: surface water layer (ENVO:00002042); material: "saline water (ENVO:00002010), including plankton (ENVO:xxxxxxxx)" | depth 5 m | reverse complement strand
CAGGCCCTGGTCGTTGATGCCGTACTGCACGGCGTTATACAGCTTGCCGGAGGAGGAAACGCTGGCGCCGTGGGTGAGGTGGCCGCCGTGAGCCAGGCTCATGCCGAGGATGGTGTCACCGGCCTGCAAAAGGGCGAGGTAGACGGCGCTGTTGGCTTGAGAGCCAGCATGCGGCTGGACGTTGGCGTAGTCGGCGCCGAACAGTTCCTTGGCGCGGTCGATGGCCAGCTGCTCGACCACGTCGACGTACTCGCAACCGCCGTAGTAGCGCTTGCCCGGATAGCCTTCGGCGTACTTGTTGGTGAGCACCGAACCCTGGGCTTCCATCACCGCCGGGCTGGTGTAGTTCTCCGAGGCGATCAGCTCGATGTGGTCTTCCTGACGCTTGGCTTCCTGCTCCATGGCAGCGAAGAGATCGGCGTCGAAACGGGCGAGGGTCAAATCACGGCTGAACATGGCAGTCCTCTGAGATCAGCTGGCGGTATAAAAGAGAGGCGCGGATTCTACCTCATCCGACCGGTTGCGGGTATGAGCGATAGTCATGCACAAGATGAACAGCCGCCGCTTCCGCAGCCGCGACGGCGCACTGTCGCGGTTTGCCCTGACCGGTGCATTCGGGTAGCTTTGCGCCCTTTCCATGCCACCCCATTTTCGGCCCCCCACGGCCTGGGTCAGGCATCATTCACCACTGTCACGGGCATTCGTTTCCATGGCTCAATACGTCTACACCATGCACCGGCTGAGCAAGGTCGTTCCGCCGAAGCGTGAGATCCTCAAGAACATCTCCCTGTCGTTCTTCCCCGGCGCCAAGATTGGCGTGCTCGGCCTGAACGGCGCCGGTAAATCCACCCTGCTGCGCATCATGGCCGGCGTCGACACCGAGTTCGACGGCGAGGCCCGTGCCATGCCGGGCATCAATGTCGGCTACCTGCCGCAGGAACCGCAGCTCGACCCGGAAAAGACCGTGCGCGAAATCGTCGAGGAGGCGGTTGGTGTGATCAAGGACGCCCAGGCCCGCCTGGATGCCGTCTACGCCGCCTACGCCGAGCCGGACGCCGATTTCGATGCCCTGGCTGCCGAGCAGGCCAAGCTCGAAGCGATCCTGCAGGCATCCGACGGCCATAACCTGGAGCGCCAGCTGGAAGTCGCCGCCGACGCACTGCGTCTACCGGCCTGGGATGCCAAGGTCGCGCACCTGTCCGGCGGCGAGAAGCGCCGCGTCGCCCTGTGCCGCCTGCTGCTGTCGGCCCCGGACATGCTGCTGCTGGACGAACCGACCAACCACCTGGACGCCGACTCGGTGGCCTGGCTGGAGCGCTTCCTCCATGACTTCCCGGGCACCGTAGTGGCCATCACCCACGACCGCTACTTCCTCGACAACGTCGCCGGCTGGATTCTCGAGCTCGACCGCGGCGCCGGCATCCCGTACGAGGGCAACTACTCCGGCTGGCTGGAAGCCAAGTCCGAGCGTCTGGCCCAGGAGTCCAAGCAGCAGTCGGCCCACGAAAAAGCCATGAAGGAAGAGCTGGAGTGGGTGCGCAAAGGCGCCAAGGCCCGCCAGTCCAAATCCAAGGCCCGTCTGCAGCGTTTCGAGGAAATGCAGTCGCAGGAATTCCAGAAACGCGCCGAGACCAACGAGATCTACATCCCGGCCGGCCCGCGCCTGGGCGACAAGGTCATCGAATTCAAGAACGTCACCAAGGGCTATGGCGACCGCGTACTGATCGACGACCTCTCCTTCAGCGTGCCGAAAGGCGCCATCGTTGGCGTGATCGGTGGCAACGGTGCCGGTAAGTCGACCCTGTTCCGCATGCTGATGGGCAAGGAAACCCCGGATTCCGGCAGCATCGAGATCGGCGATACCGTGCAGTTGGCCTGCGTGGACCAGAGCCGCGACGACCTGGACGGTGGCAAGACCGTATGGGAAGCGGTCTCCGATGGCTTGGACCAGATTCGCATCGGCAACTACGAGGTGCCATCGCGCGGTTACGTTGGCCGCTTCAACTTCAAGGGCGCCGACCAGCAGAAGTTCGTCAAGGATCTCTCCGGCGGTGAGCGCGGTCGTCTGCACCTGGCGCTGACCCTCAAGCAGGGCGCCAACGTGCTGCTGCTCGACGAACCGTCCAACGACCTCGACGTGGAAACCCTGCGCTCGCTGGAAGAGGCACTGCTGGACTTCCCCGGCTCGGCCATCGTGATCTCCCACGACCGCTGGTTCCTCGACCGCGTCGCCACCCACATCCTCTCCTACGAGGACGATGGCGGTGTCGTGTTCTTCGAAGGCAACTACACCGAGTATGAAGCCGATCGCAAGAAGCGCCTCGGTGACGCGGCCTCCCAGCCACACCGCGTCAAGTACAAGAAGCTGGCGCAGTAAGCGGTAGATCACAACAACGGAGCCGGACAGGCTCCGTTGTCGTGTCTAGAGAAAGCACCCACAAATAGTGGCACAATGCCGCCTGCGTGAATTACTGATCCCTCCGGCAGGCGCGGCAATCGCACCATGCCGACCCCCGCGACCGACAAAGGACAATTCGCATGGCGGCACTTGGACTGCGCGGCAAATCACTGCTGGCATTGTTGCTCAGTTGCCTGCTTGCTTTCGTCTTTGCCGGTTTCATTGGCCGAGAGGCGCTGCTCGGCGTGCTGAGTCGCTTCGGCGAGGCCTATGCGCGTAATGTGGTCCAACTCAACCGCGAACGCCTGTTCGCACCGGTTTCACGCGAACTGGCACTGGCTCAACGGCTGGCGGCTTCGCAGCTGACGCTGGCCTGGTTGAACGACGAGCAGGACCCGGCCAAGCGCAAGATCTTTTTCCAGGAAGCGGCCGGCTACCAGCAGGCCTTCGGCGACCACGCCTACTTCGCCGCCTCGGCGAGCAGCAACGGCTACTACTCGAACGGACCCGACCAGCCACCCAGCGATGCGCCTCGCTATGTGATGGCCCCGGACGCCCCGCGCGACGAATGGTTCTTCCAGACACTGCAGGCCGATACCCCCTACGCCATCAACGTCGACCGCTCGGTGGTCACCGAGGAGCTCAAGGTGTGGTTCAACGTGCAGGTGCGTGACGGCGATCGACGCCTGGGCCTGGTCGGTTCCGGCATCAGCCTGCAAGCATTTCTGGATGACTTCATCGAGGCGAACAAGGTCGGCGTCGAGTCGATGGTGCTCGATGCCTACGGCTCCATCCTCGTTCACCCTAATCAGAATCTGGTCACGCTCAACGCCGAAACCGCGCGTGGACGCTCCTTGTCGACGAGTATCCTCGGCCAGCTCGACGACCTCGGCGCGGCCTCGGCAGTGCGTCAGGCCATGGCGGAAAGCCGCGCGAACCCCGGCACGGTGGCGACGTTGCGCGTCACCCTGGATGGCGCGCCCCGCTTGCTGGCGCTGAGCTGGATTCCCGAGCTGCAGTGGTTCGTCGCCAGCGCCGTGGACCTGGGCACCGCACAGGTCGTCGAGGTGCGTCCGCTGCTGCCGGCAATCGCCCTGTTTCTGGTGCTGTTCCTGCTGCTGATCGGTGGTGGTGCCTGGCTGGTCGAGAAGCGTGTGCTCAAACCGCTGCGCCAGCTGAGACGCAGCGCCCAGGCTCTGGCGGCTGGACAGTACGATGCCCCCCTGCCCCTGCACCGGCAGGACGAGATCGGCGAACTCAGCGCAGCCTTCGGTGCCATGGCGCAGCAGGTTCGCAGCCACACCAGCGAGCTGGAGAATCGCGTGCGTGAGCGCACCCGCGACCTGGAACAGGCCAACCTGGAGATGGCCGCCGCGCACAAGAAGATCGACGACTCGATCGACTACGCCAGCCTTATCCAGCGCTCGATCCTGCCCAACCGGCAGCTGGTCACCGCCATGGGTGATCGCCATGCGGTGCTCTGGCGGCCACGTGATGTCGTCGGCGGCGACTTCTATGTATATCGCGCCGACGAACATGGCTGCCTGTTCGGAATCGTCGACTGCGCGGGTCACGGCGTGCCCGGCGCGTTGATGACGATGCTGGCCCACGCCGCCATCGATCAGGCGCTCGGCACGACCGGCCTGGACGACCCCGCCGCCGCGCTCGCGCGTACCGATGCGATCGTGCGCAACATGCTGCGCGAAGAGCAGGACTCCCATGCCCTGGCGACCAACATGGATATCGGCCTCGCCTATGTCGATTTGCGCCAGCGCAAGGTGCATTATTCCGGCGCGAAGATTGCGTTGTACTACTGTGATGGCGAAGAGGTGCACGAGATCAAGGCAGCGCGGCGCGCCATCGGCGATAAACGCATCGGCGACTACCGCAACACCAGCGTCGACCTGCAACCGGGGCGGACCTTCTACATGACCACCGACGGTTTCCTCGACCAGGCCGGCGGCGACGACGGGTTCGGCTTTGGCAACAGCCGCTTCGCCAGCATGATCCGCGAGCATGCACGGCTTCCCCTGGCCGAACAGGGCGAAGCCTTCAGCCTCGCACTGGCGCGCTATCAGGGTGAATTCCCACAGCGCGATGACATCACGATGTTATGTTTCCGCTTCGATTGAGACAGGGAGTTGGCCATGGCCCCCATTGACATGTTCGCGATGCGCGAATGCTACAACCAGCAACAGATCATGCTGTGCTTCAACGGCCCCATCTCCCGCAGCCTGATCGAAGAGATCGGCAATGCCCTGCGCAATTACATGAGCGAAGAACAGGCGCACCCGTCCTCGGCCATGGACGTGTTCGCCGTGTACATCGAGATGACGCAGAACATTCGCCACTACACCCGCGAAAAGAACTGGTCCGATCAGCAGGCCGGCGCCACGGTCGTGGTCGCACGCGATGACCAGGGCCGCTACGTGGTTTCGGCCGGCAACCTGATCGAAACCGCCGACGGCCAGCAACTGCTTACCGCCGTCGCCGAACTGGCAAAAAAGGACAAGGCCGGCCTCAAGGCCCTGTACAAGGAACAATTGCGCAGGCCGCGTGACGAACACGTGGCAACCGGCGCCGGACTCGGCCTGATTGATATTGCCCGCAAGTCCAGCGAGCCGCTCAAGGCCTCGTTGCAGCCGGTCTCCGACGAGCTTTCCTTCATCAGCCTGAGCGCCGTCATCTGAAACTCAAGAGCATCCCCATGAACGATTTTTCAATCCCCGGCAGCCAGTCCACTCCCGCCATCCAGTCCGACTGGGACAAAGGCATCGTCTCGATGCAGGGCGACTCGTACCCGGAAAATTCCTACGAGCTGTTCCACCAGGTCTACGAATGGATCGAGCGCTTCCTCGGCGAAGCCGCACATCCGCTCAACCTTGAGCTGCGCCTGCTGTACCTGAACACCAGCAGCATCAAGGCGATGATGGACATCTTCGACCTGCTCGAAGCCGCCTATCAGGAAGGCCGGCAGGTCGCGGTCAACTGGTACTACGACATCCGCAACGAGCGCGTCGTGGAGTTGGCCGAAGAGTTCAAGGAAGACTGCACCTTCCCCTTTTCCATCCAGAGTCACGACTGACAGAAGGTCGATATGCGTGGGCCATCGCCGCTAGAGCAAGAGGTCATCAATCTCCTCGCCGATCCGCAGTTCGAGGGGCACCCGCTGAAGGAAGCGCTGAGCCAGCTGTGGGGAGCGCACCATGACCTGCTTGGCCGGATCGAGCGCATCGCCCGCGTATCGGACGGCTACCAGAGCATCGCCCGCGAGCGCGAACTGAGCCTGGCCGCCCGCTTCGACAAGCAGTTGCGCCAGCTGGAAAAGGTCGCGCGCATCTCCGACCGCTATCAGATGATGATGCAGGACCTGAATGCCTCGCTGCGCGAAGCCTCGACCCTCGACACCCTGACCGGCATCGCCAACCGCCGCCTGCTGACCGAGCGCCTGCGTGAGGAAAGCGAGCGCGCCAAACGCTACGGCCGCCCGCTGGCCGTGGTCATGCTGGACATCGACCGTTTCAAGGTCATCAACGACGAGTACGGCCACGAAGTCGGCGACCGCGTGCTCATCGAAGTGGTGCGCGTCATGGAATCGGAGATTCGCGAGCACGACCTCTGTGGGCGCTGGGGCGGCGAGGAATTCCTCATCCTGATGCCGGAAAGCAGCGCCGAGATGGCCTGCACGGTGATGCGCCGCCTTGGCGACAGCATTGCCGCGCTCGGCGTGCGGGTAAACGATGACCTGCTCGGGGTAACCGCCAGCATGGGTATCGCCGAGCTGCGCGCCGACGAAACCTACTCGAGCACCATCAACCGCGCCGACATCGCGCTGCTGAGAGCCAAGCGCAGTGGTCGCAATCGCTGTGAGCTGGCCGACTAGCCGTCACCCGACCAAGCACAAGAATGACGCACCCAGCGCTCCAATTCCGTGCAAATCGAGCAACGCCTCCGCCTCTTAAAGTCTGAAGCATCGGGAAACATAAAAACTAGAGGCCACGCGCGAAGCCGAGACCTTTAGCACCCACAGCCCCTCGAGCGCACCATTTCGCGGCATGCCAGACTCATGTCGCACTTCCGCGGTGCAAATCAGGTTTGCTACAGTCGCCGGCCAAAATTATTAATGACTGCCGACACGCGGTCGCCGAGGGCCTACCTGATGATCGAAACCGTTGATGCCTTTCTCGCGCGGTTGAAGCAACGCGACCCCCACCAACCCGAGTTCCACCAGGCGGTGGAAGAAGTGGTTCGCAGCCTCTGGCCCTTCCTCGAAGCCCATCCGCATTACATGCAGGCCGGCATCATCGAACGTATGGTCGAGCCGGAGCGCTCGATCATCTTCCGCGTACCCTGGGTCGACGACCAGGGCCGTGTGCAGGTCAATCGCGGCTTCCGCATCCAGATGAACAGCGCCATCGGCCCATACAAAGGTGGCCTGCGCTTCCATCCGTCGGTGAACATCGGCGTCCTCAAGTTCCTCGCCTTTGAACAGGTCTTCAAGAACTCCCTGACTTCGCTGCCCATGGGCGGCGGCAAGGGTGGCTCGGACTTCAACCCCAAGGGCAAGAGTGACAACGAAGTGATGCGCTTCTGCCAGTCGTTCATGACCGAGCTGTACCGCCATATCGGCGCAGACCTCGACGTTCCGGCCGGTGACATCGGCGTCGGCGGCCGCGAGATCGGCTTCCTCTTCGGCCAGTACAAGCGCCTGTCCAACCAGTTCACCTCCGTCCTGACCGGCAAGGGCCTGGCCTATGGCGGCAGCCTGATCCGCCCGGAAGCCACCGGCTACGGCTGCGTGTACTTCGCCGAGGAAATGCTCAAGAGCAGCCACAGCAGCTTCGACGGCAAGCGCGTGGCGATCTCCGGTTCCGGCAACGTTGCGCAGTACGCGGCGCAGAAAGTCATGGAACTGGGTGGCCGGGTCGTCTCGCTGTCCGACTCGGGCGGCACCCTGCACTTCGCGGACGGCATGACCGCCGAGCAGTGGACATACCTGATGGACCTGAAGAACGTCCGTCGTGGTCGCCTCGAGGAGATGGGCACGCACTTCGGCGTCACCTACCTGGCCGATCAGCGTCCGTGGAGCCTGCCGTGCGATATCGCCCTGCCCTGCGCCACGCAGAACGAACTGGATGGCGAAGATGCTCGCACCCTGCTGAACAATGGCTGCGTCTGCGTCGCCGAGGGCGCCAACATGCCCTCGACGCTGGAAGCCGTGGACCTGTTCATCGAGGCAGGCATCCTCTACGCACCGGGCAAGGCGTCCAACGCTGGCGGTGTGGCCTGTAGTGGCCTGGAGATGAGCCAGAACGCCATGCGTCTGCACTGGACTGCCGGCGAGGTGGACACCAAGCTGCACGGCATCATGCAGTCGATCCACCACGCCTGCGTCGCCCACGGCGAGGAGAACGGTCGGATCAACTACGTGAAGGGCGCCAACATCGCCGGCTTCGTCAAGGTTGCCGATGCCATGCTGGCCCAGGGCGTCGTGTAACGGCTGCGCCCGCCGCCAAGCCTCAGCCAGAAAGACAAAGCCCCCGTCGGATCGTCCGGCGGGGGCTTTTGTTTTGTTGCGCGAGACTCCCCGCGGCAATCGCCTACCAGTAGTTCTCCACCGCCACCTGGCCGGGCCTGCGCGTCATCGCCAGGTTCAGGTCACGCGCTTTCAGCACTGCTCGGGTGTCCTCGATCATCTGCGGGTTGCCGCAGAGCATGATTCGCGAATGCTCGGGCGCCAGCTGCAGATCGGCGGCGCGCTCCAGCTCGCCGTTCTCGATCAGCGTGGTGATGCGCCCGTGCAGCGCACCGGGTATCTGTTCGCGCGTTACCACCGGCAGGTACAGCAGCTTCGAGCCCAGACCTTCCAGGTAGTCGCGTTGCGGCAGTTCGGCGATCAGCTGCTGATAGGCCAGCTCACGCGCCTCGCGCACGCTGTAGACCAGAATGATGCGCTCGAAGCGCTGCCAGGCCTCGAAGTCCTGCAGGATCGAAAGGAACGGCGCGATCCCGGTGCCGGTGGCCAGCAGCCAGAGATCACGGCCATCGGGAAAGCGATCAAGGGTGAGAAAGCCGAAGGCCTGCTTGTCCACCAGCAGCTCGTCGCCGACTGCCAACCGGCTCAACTCGCTGGTGAATTCGCCGTCCGGCACGACGATGGAGAAGAAATCGAGAAACTCGTCGTGCGGCGCCGAGACCATGGAATAGGCGCGCCAGACGATGCAGCCGCTTGGCTTGCGCACACCGAGGCGGGCGAACTGCCCGGCGGTGAAGCGAAAACCGTGATCGCGGCTGGTACGCAGGGTGAACAGGTTAGGCGTCAGCGTCTGCACCTCTAGCAGGCGCTGGCGGGTGAACTTCTCTTCGCTGGCGGTCATACTTCGCTCCCTCCGAGCATCTTTGGGCCCACTGCACGCAGCGCCCGTATGAATCCTTGATACTCCTTTCCGACGCTTACAAACACCGCCAGTTCTCATGCCTATTCTCGACACCCCCTATGCAAGCCTCGACCTGATCCGTCAGCCGGAGCAGCCCAACGAGCCGCTGCAGGCCTTCGATGCCGCCGACGAATACCTGCTGGCCCAGCTGCATGAGCAGGGATTGCCAGCGGCCACGCGAGTGCTGATCCTCAATGACAGCTTCGGCGCCCTGGCTTGCTCGCTGGCCGCACACGTCGCGGTCACCAGCAGCGGCGACTCGCACCTCGGCCACCTGGCATTGCAAAAGAACCTGGCGCACGAGCTGCCGGCCGAGCGCGTGCGCTTCGTACCTGCCAGCGAGGTCGCCCAGGGCCCGTTCGACCGGGTGCTGATTCGCGTACCGAAAACCCTTGCCCTGCTGGAAGAACAGCTGATCCGCCTGCACGGCCAGCTGGCGCCCGGCGCGCAGGTGATCGCTGCGGCGATGATCAAGCACCTGCCGCGCGCCGCCGGTGATCTGCTGGAGCAGTACATCGGCCCGGTGCAGGCCTCGCTGGCGGTGAAGAAGGCACGTCTGCTCAGCGCAACGCCGTGCGCAAAACCGGCGCCGCAGTCGCCCTACCCTACCCGCTACCAGCTTGATCAGCCAAAACTGGAGCTGCTCAACCACGCTAACCTGTTCTGCCGTGAAGGCCTCGATATCGGCACCCGCGCCTTCCTGCCACATCTGCCGCAGGCACTCGGTGCGCTGCGCGTCGCCGATCTCGGCTGCGGCAACGGCGTGCTCGGCATCGTCTACGCGCTGGGCAATCCGCAGGCGGAACTGACATTGGTGGACGAGAGCTACATGGCTGTGCAGTCGGCACGGGAGAACTGGCAGGCAATCCATGGCCAGCGTCCGGTCGAGATTCGCGCCGGCGACGGCCTGGCCGAGCAACCGCCGGCCTCGCTGGATCTGGTGCTGTGCAATCCACCGTTCCACCAGCAGCAGGTGGTCGGCGATTTCCTCGCCTGGCGTATGTTCACCCAGGCCAAGGCGGCACTGACCAAGGGTGGTGAGCTATGGATCGTCGGCAATCGCCACCTCGGCTATCACCTCAAGCTCAAGCGCCTGTTCGGCAACGCCGAGCAGGTGGCCGCCACACCGAAGTTCGTCATTCTGCGGTCGATCAAGGCATGAGCGAGGCGCCGGTCCGCCTCAGCATCCGGCAGTTCGCCGCGCGCTGCGGCCTGTCCGCCGATACGCTGCGCTATTACGAAAAGATCGGTCTGCTACGGCATGTCGCTCGGGACGCCAGCGGTTTTCGCGTCTATGGCCCACGCGACCTGGAGTGGATCGGCTTCATCCTGCGCCTGAAAGACACCGGCATGGCGCTGGACGACATCATCCGCTACGCCGATCTGCGCGAATGTGGCGACGCAACCCTTGCGGCACGTCAGGCGCTGCTCGAAACCCATGCCGCCACCTTGCAGGCACGTCTGCTGCGCGACCATGAGCATCTCGACGCGCTGCGGGCGAAGATCGCGCTGTATCGGCAGCAAACTTCCGCTTGACCTGGAGTCGACTCCAACCCGCAGGCTTTCCTCTGACCCATGAAGAGGAACGCACCAATGTCTGCATCGACCCGCTACACCGAAGGCCTGGCCAAGCTCGAGGAGATTGACGGCGCGGCCGGGCGCAAGGTCATCGACAGCCTGCAAGCCATTGCACCAGATCTGGCGCGCTACGTGATCGAATTTCCCTTCGGTGACATCTACCAGCGCCCCGGCCTCGACCTGGCCCAGCGTGAGCTGGCGACCGTGGCGGCGCTTACCGCGCTCGGCCACTGCCAACCGCAGTTGGCCGTGCACGTTCACGGCGCGCTGAACGTCGGCTGCACGCCGGAACAGATCGTCGAGGTGGTCATTCAGATGGCGGTTTACGCCGGCTTCCCGGCCGCGCTCAACGGCATGCACACGGTCAAGGCGGTGTTTGCCGAACGGGGCCTTTTGCCAGATGCGTGATCGGCAAACCAGCACACCACGTGGCTAAGCCGGCCGACAACAGATTCTGTGCCCTGGCGCAGTGGCGGTTGGTGGGCTAGCCCACCAACCGTACGGACATCGCAGCCGCCGTCGAAGGCGCGTTACAGCACCTTGTCCAGGGTGATCGGCAGATCCCGCACGCGTTTGCCCGTCGCGTTGTAGATCGCATTGGCCACCGCCGCCGCCACGCCGACAATGCCGATCTCGCCCACGCCTTTGGACCCGAGGTCGTTGACAATCTCGTCGTGTTCCTCGACGAAGATCACGTCGATCTCGGGAATGTCCGCGTTCACCGGGATGTGGTACTCGGCAAGGTTGTGGTTCATGTAGCGGCCGAGCCTGTGATCGATCAGCGTCTCCTCGTGCAGCGCCTGGCCGATGCCCCAGACCACGCCACCGACGATCTGGTTGCCGGCGGTCTTCGGGTTGACGATGCGGCCCGCGGCAATCGCGCTGACCACACGGCTGACCTTGATGGTGCCGAGGTCCTCGTCGACGCGTACCTCGACGAACACTGCCGAATGGGTTCCCGTGGCCCAGGCGTCGCGCTTCTCATCCGGCTTGACGCTGGCTTCGGCCTCCAATGCGCCGCTGACCTGGACGATATCGCGCAGCGGCACGGCATGCTCGCCGGATTTCAGCCGCAGTTGGCCATCGACAAACTCCACCGTCTCCAGATTCGCTCCGGTAAAGGGTGAAGCCGGCGACTGCTGTACGGCGTCCAGCAGCTTCTGCCGCAGGCCGGCGCATGCGCGTTGCACCGCACTGCCGACCGAGGACACGGTGGCCGATCCACCCTCCAGCGGCGCCTGCGGCAGGCTGGAATCGCCGAGGCGGAACTCCACCTCGGCCATCGACAGGCCCATCGCATCGGCGGCGATCTGCGTCATCGCGGTGTAGGTGCCGGTGCCGATATCGGCGGTGGCACTGGTTACCAGTAATTTGCCGTCCGCATCGATGCAGGCGCGCGCACTGGCCGGCATCTGCATGGCTTCCCATACGCCGGTGGCCACGCCCATGCCGACCAGCTGGTGGCCGTCACGCAGGCTGCGCGGCTGCGCCGGACGCCGCGACCAGCCGAAGCGCTCGGCACCCTGCTGGTAGCAGGCACGCAGCTCCTTGCTGGAATAGCGCTTGCCCTCATTGCCGTTGATGTCGGTGTAGTTGCGCAGGCGCAGCTCCAGCGGATCGATACCGACTTCATGGGCCAGTTCGTCCATCGCGCACTCCAGCGCATAGACGCCGATGGTCGCGCCGGGTGCGCGCATGTCCAGCGGGGTGTAGACGTCCAGTGGCGCCAGGCGGTAGCCGAGGCGCACGTTGTCGCAGGCGTAGAGCATGCCGGACCACTCCACCTCGTGCTCGGTGAAGTCCTCGAAGCGCGAGGTCTGGCCGATGGCCTTGTGCTCAATGGCCCGCAGCCGTCCTTCGCCATCTGCCGCGAGCTTCAGCTGTTGGAAGGTTCGCGGGCGATAGCCAAAGGTGAACATCTGCTGCCGAGTCAGTTCGACGCGCACCGAGGCCTTCAGCTTGAGTGCGGCCATCACCGCCAGCGGCAGCTGGTACTGCGGGCGCAGGCCGGAGCCGAAGGCACCGCCAACAAAGGGCGCGAGCACGCGAATCTTGCCCTCCATGTCGAACACCTGCTCCAGATAGCGCTGGCAATTCTGCACGCCCTGGGTCTTGTCATGGATCAGCAGCTCGCCGCCCGGCTGGTACTGGACAATGGAGGCATGCGGCTCCATCGGGTTGTGATGCTCGACCGGGGTGCTGTATTCGCTGTCGATGCGATTATCGGCAGCCGTGAATGCCGAATCGAAATCACCGCGCGGCTCTGGCAGCTCGGCCGGTGCGTCATGGGCCTGTTCGCGCGCGGCCTGCAGATCGGTCTGGTGCGCTTCGACCTCGTATTCGACGTGCACCAGGCTCGCCCCGTGCCGCGCCAGCGCCTGCGTTTCAGCAACGACCAGCGCCAGTGGCTGGCCGCTGTAGAGCACGCGGTCGTTGTACAGCGGGCGGAACGGCGAGCCGTCGGCGGCATCGTCGTCCTCGTAGGGCTCGTCGTAGCTGGCCACCGGTGGGCGATTCTGATGGGTCAGCACCAATCGCACGCCGGGCAGTGCTTCAGCCGCGGCGGCATCAATGCCCTTGATACGGCCGCGGGCGATGCTGCTCGACACCACGGCGCCATACAGCAGCCCCGGAACATCGGCTTCAGCAGCGTAGCAGGCCTTGCCGGTGACCTTGAGCGGGCCGTCGACGCGGTCCAGCGGCTTGCCCAGTGGAGAGTTGACGCTGTTCATCGGACGGTTCCTCCGGCGGCTTCGGTCAGTGCGCGCACAATGGCGCGTCGTGCCAGGTCGACTTTGAAGGCGTTGTCGGCGAGCGGTTGCGCGCCTTGCAGCAGGCGGTCGGCCGCGGCGGCGAAACATTCGGGTTCGGCACGCTTGCCGCTGAGCAGTTCTTCGGCCTCCTCCAGGCGCCAGGGTTTGTGCGCCACGCCACCGAGCGCGATGCGCGCGCGGCGGATGACGTCGCCATCCATCTCCAGAGCCGCCGCGACGGATACCAGGGCGAATGCGTAAGAGGCGCGATCGCGCACCTTGAGGTAGGCGCAGTGGCTGGCAAAACCTTCCACCGGCAGCTCGATGGCGGTGATCAGCTCGCCTTCCACCAGCACGTTGTCCTGCTGCGGCTGGTCGCCGGGCAGGCGGTGGAAGTCCACCAGTTCGAGGCGTCGCTGGCCGTGCGGCCCTTCCACATGCACCCGGGCATCCAGCGCGGCCAGCGCGACGCACATGTCCGACGGGTGCACGGCGACGCAGTGTTCGCTGGCACCGAGAATCGCGTGGATGCGATTGCGCCCGTCACGCGCGCTGCAACCGGAGCCCGGCTCGCGTTTGTTGCAGGGCGTGGCGGTGTCGTAGAAGTAGTAGCAACGGGTGCGCTGCAGCAGGTTGCCGCCGGTGCTGGCCATGTTGCGCAGCTGCGGCGATGCCCCGGCAAGGATCGCCTTGCTCAGCAGCGGGTAGCGCTGTTCGATCTGCGGGTGCCAGGCCAGGTCGGCATTGCTCACCAGCGCACCGATGCGCAGGCCACCCTCGGCGGTCTGCTCGATGTCGCGCAGCGGCAGACCGTTGATGTCGATGAGCTGGCCGGGTTGCAGCACGTTCTCTTTCATCAGGTCGAGCAGGTTGGTGCCGCCGGCGATGTAGCGGCTCTGCGGCCCGTGCAGGGCGATGGCCTGGTCGATACGTTCGGGGCGCTGATAGCTGAACGGCGTCATTGCGCACCCTCCTGGCCGCGTAGCGTCGGCAGTGCGTCCTCAATGGCGGCGAGGATGTTTGGATAGGCGCCGCAGCGGCAGAGGTTGCCGCTCATGTGTTCGCGAATCTCATCGCGGCTGCTGGCACGATTCTCCGCTGCTAGCCCGGCTGCCGAGCAGATCTGCCCCGGCGTGCAGTAGCCGCACTGGAAGGCATCGTGCTTGACGAACGCAGCCTGCAGCGGATGCAGCGTCGCATCGCTGGCCAGGCCTTCGATGGTGGTCAGACTGGCGCCGTCGTGCATCACCGCCAGGGTCAGGCAGCTGTTGATGCGCCGACCGTCGAGCAGCACCGTGCAGGCACCGCACTGGCCGTGATCGCAGCCTTTCTTGGTGCCGGTCAGGCCGAGCTGGTCGCGCAGCAGGTCGAGCAAGGTGGTCCAGGGTTGCACCTGGAGCTCACGGCGTTCGCCGTTCAGCTCCAGGCTGATGGTGCAGGTTTGGCCTGCAGCTGAAGAATTTTCGCTCATGGCGGCCTCACGGTTTGGGCGTTGGTATGCGCTGTCCGTGCGTCTTGGGGTACGACTGGCGTGCCGCGAAATTCGTTCAGCCCTGCCGGTCGAGTGGCTGCGGCTGACTGAGGGTCGTCTCGCCGCGAACGGCGTGGCGCTGCGCTGACCGGCCGATTGATTCGTGCAGGTTTTGGTAGTCGCTACGGCGATGGTCTTCAGGCCTGCCGGCGATCATCGGGATGGTCGACGTCCTGCAGTACACCGGGATCGTTCAGGGCGAGCTCCAGTACCGGGTGCGCCGCGAAAAGCACCTGAGCACCGCGATCACCATCCAGCTGCAGCAGCGCATCGCGATGGGCGCTGCCGATGCCGCGCGGATGGCCAGGGCGGCCGTCATAGGTCGGCACGATCAGGTTGTCCTCACGGATAGCCGCCGCGATCTCGCGCAGGGTCCGCGGCTGCACATAGGGCATATCCGCCAGCGCCACCAGCCAG